>ERZ795048.1012-NODE-1012-length-27000-cov-12.027352_pt1 | contig 27000 bp, 23 predicted proteins | sample MGYA00375132_ERZ795048 | MGnify/ENA primary metagenome ERZ795048 (study PRJEB30177, sample SAMN05720225) | activated sludge metagenome | isolation source: Anaerobic digester | place: Hong Kong | collected 2014-12-17 ... | reverse complement strand
ACAGGATGTTATCCTTCTAAACCTATATATGAAGGAACAAAAGAAGTTGACTTTGACCATACATGCTGGCTTATTGATGATATAACTATAGAGCTTATTGCAGATTCAAAAGGAATCCATGTAAGAGAAGACATGTTAAAACTCATATACAAGATAAAGGGCAGAGACAGGTTAGTACTTGTTACTGATTCAACGAATTTCACTAAGGATAATAACAGCACAGATGTGAATATATTAAATGGTACAGATCTTGCAGGTTCAGCTTTAACATTGAACAAAGCATGTTTTAATATGATGAAGCACACGGACATAAGTATAACTGATGCATTCTATATGGCATCATATATGCCAGCGAGACTGCTTGGTATTGACGACATAAAAGGCTCAATAGAGCCTGGTAAGAAAGCTGACCTTATTCTAGTCGATGATTTGATGAAAATATATGAAGTCTGGCTTGATGGCCAGATGATTTAACTATTCTTTACCGTTTACGAATGTTATTTTTGCATCTTTGGGAAGAGCAAGATTACACTCAACTTCTGCAGCTTTAACAATACCTGCAATTACCGGACATCCTCCATGGCCTGGAAGATTCTCTTTTGCATATTCATATAAAGGGCCGTCTCCTGGTTTTGCAAGACATAGCTCATATGCATCAAATGTATTTCCGATTTTTTTAAACATTTCATTTATGCTTACGCATCCTGATTTGACTTTCAAAGTCACTTCCATGCCGTCTTCAGACACAGCTTCTACTGATGTTATAAGATTGCATATTCCTGGATCTATTACTACTTTTGTCATATTGTGAATATCCTTTCTAACACTAAAACACATTGTACACCTATTATGTGCTTATGTGTATATGATTTATGTGATTTAGTCACTGGAAAATACTTTATGGGTGTTAATTCTAACATGGATATGATAGAATTTTATTGTAAAGAAGGGCGGTGCGCATATGGGCAGATTTACAGAACGGATATCACTAAGATTGATTCCATTGCCAAAAGAAATGTCATGTAATGATATAAAGAGGGTGGCATTTTCAGATGTGAAAATTGACGTAATATTTCCAGAAGATTCTACCTTATTATCTGCAAAAAGAAAACTCATAACATATTTCGGTAATTCGATATATGGATCATTTAGGATTCGAATAGTAGACCCTATGCCTAATACAGTCAAAGTATTAAATAATTTTCCAAATTCAGAACAGGCATACCATATGTGGTATGACGGTGCAATAAATATTTCAGCCATAACCTCAAAAGGTATTATGAATGGCGTCCGTACATTGCTTCAGGCTGTATCAAAAGAAGACAATGAATTTATTATTCCTCTTTTGTTCATATATGACTATCCTGATATCCCTCTTCGAGGCCAGTGGGGAGGAGACTCCATGGATGATATAGAATTTACATCATCTTTGAAACTCAACAGTTTAGATTACACAGGCAGTTTCGATATTAACTCAGAAAATATCGGAACAGGTTATCTGGAGAAAAAGGAAGTACTGGAAAATTGTATAAAAGAAGGAATTGTTCTTACGGCTTATGTACCTCATCTTGAAAATGTTATAGGAAGATATCTCAATAAACCTGAGTATAAAAAACTTATTGAGAAAATAAAGAATGTGCCATTACCTGAATCAGCACAGAGAAACGATTACAAGCCTGGCTTGTGCGTATCCTCAGAACATACTAAAAAACTTGTATATGAGTGGATGAGAGAACTTGCTCAGATAAAAGGTGTTAAATCTGTAATGGTATGGCTGTCAGAAAATACCGAAGCGTGTATATGCGAAAAGTGTAAAGATCAGGAACCTTTCATTTTGGAAACCAAGATGCTTGTGGAATTATTTGAAAAATTAAAAAAAGAGTTTCCTGATATCGGATGCGAGATACTTTTAACACAGGGCAGTTATTCAGTTAATGAAAAGATACTAGAAATAGTCCCTGAATATATATCAGTACTGTACTATCATGGAAGCAGGACATACATCTCTGATAAAAACCCAATGATATATGAAGGCCTGATGCCATATATTGAAAGGGGCGGGAAATTGGGAGTTTATCCTCAGATTACTCATGGTTGGAGATGCGTATTCCCATGGACAGGACCGGATTTCATTAAATACAGATGTGATGAATTTGTTGAGAAGAATATCCATAAGGTAGTAGGATATGCAGTACCATCTAATGTTTATCACAGATTTAATATTGCAGCCATGGCTGAATGGACATGGAATAACAAAGGAAGAGACGAAGAAAGCTTCATGAAAGCCTATGCGGCTATTAATGGTATTGACGCTGATGGTTTTGTAAAGTGGTGTAACTTAAATATGGGACCTGCATGGGCATTAGCAGAGAATAGATTTTTAGTAGGCCAGATGTTTAACTTCCCGGTAATAATGAAGAGTAAGTTTGATATGGAGGATTTTCGTTTCACCGATTATACTAAAAAGCCTATAAAAGATATAGATAAATATATAAGGTTGGCAGACAGGGCAGTAAAGGCAGCAAAGCAGATAGGCTATACACAAGGAGAACTGGAAAGCAGATGTATAGTAGATGTTTTGCGTTGTGCAGGAGCTTATCAGAAATTCTTTACACTGCTGAATAATAAAAAAAGAACTCATGAAGAAGATCATCAAATGAGTTTAATGTATGAGATGATGCACAATAATTCTAAGAATATATATCACGCATTACTGGATTGGAAAGAACTAATAGACAAAGATAATTCCCATTTCCAAACAAGAATTACCGATACAGCTGTAATCTGTATGAGGATTACAGATTTCATGAAGAATATTTTGAATAAACTGGAAATTTCACACAAAGAACATCATTCTTTGGAATACAGCGAACTTGGCAGATGGGATGAATCAGTATTTGATAAAGCAAGCCTGACAACCATTCCATATGAGATATCAAAATTTACAGATAAAGATGGAAGATATCATATATGCTTTGATTTTGTGGACAGTAAAATAGGTACTCTGATAAAAGACATATCAGTTATGCAGAATGGAAAGTGTATATCAAAAATAGTATATGATGCAAAAGTTCCTTTTATGAAAAGAATCAATATATATGAACCATGGTATGAGGCGCTTGTGGATGTATCTGGTATAGAAAAAACATCTGACAGAACATTAGAAGTTACTCTGGAAAAGCCAGACGAGCAAAAAGCGACCTGCAGAGGAATACTGGGTATAAGGAAGATTTAATTATCTGTACTGAGCGATTGTTTCAACGAGCGCTTCCATATTTTCAAAAGGAAAACCGTTGTCGGCTTCTACGTAAAACCAGGAGCCGCCTTCTTGCATCCTGAATACTTCATATTCCTTTTTAACGAGATCTTTTACCTGCGAAGGTGTACCAAATGTCATTATATTAGCCCTGTCTGTATGTATAGCGACAGCAAGTTTTAGTGATCTGCAGTATTTTGCAAACTCCACCATATCGTATGCAGGAAGCTGTGGCCATATGGAATGAACACCTAATTCTTTTAAATCTTCAAGTATGGGAAGAACATAACCGCAACTGTGAAAATGTATATTTTTTCCTGCTTTTTTTATAGGTTCAAAAAGCCTTTCCCATCTTGGTTTGAAAAAGCTTCTCCATAAAGAAGGGCTTAACAGCATGCTTTTTTCTGTTCCGTAATCATCACCAAAGTAAAAACCATCAACATCAATTGCTAAAAGATACTGAATCTTCTTTTCATAATACTCAACTATCATATCAGCAAGCTGGTTTATTTCCTTCGTTCCTTCTGCCATATCACAGTAGACATTTTCATCAGGACACAAAGCTTTCAGTTTTTCAATTATTGTCCCTGCAAAACGTGAAAGATAATAGTTTTTCTTATGTTCAACTGCCTGCTGTTTGTCTATTAAAAACTGCTCACTTCCAATATCTGGGTGGGAGGGGACTATATAATCTTTTAGTTTATCCATATCTGAAAGGGGATAGATATGAGGTATTCCTGCAATTCCATATATCCTGTATTCCCAAACAGTATCCCATTCATCTTTTTTAAATTCGTGATAATTACCGTTTTCATCAAGCTGATTTTTTGTTAAAACAGGTACTTGCTTGTATTCAAAAGGCCCGAAATCATCTGGATATGCCTTATATAGCTCATTAAGTTTATCTCCATGTTCAAAATAGCCTACAGGGGTGTAGTTGTATTGCAGCGGGACTTTATCTACTGGTTTGAAATGTATTGCGGAATTTACTCTTTCTCTACTGTTCATATGACACCTCACAATGTTATGTGTTGATTATACCAAGGAATCATAGCAGATTACCCATATTATATGGATTAGTTTAATTAATTTCATTTACTAGCATATATTCAGGATATATATCCCTTTTTCTTCAATGTTTCATAAACTTCTTCTATTTTTCTGGTTACTGTTACAGCAGCATCAGTTTCCTTGATGCCTATGCAGGTATACTCATACCCCTTCTCATTTATAACTGGAATAATTTCATAATCCAGCGGGTTTGGTCCGAATAGTTCCTTAAGCTTTTCAGAAAATTCAACACTGCATTTAAATCTTACGTGAAGGCATATATCTTCTAAAGATTTTGATGTTAATAAAAACTCAAAGGTGAAAGGAACACCGCTTGTTGAAAGAAGGTCTAGTGAACAGCTTACATCAGATAATTTAATATCGTTTTCTGCCTTAATGGGCTGCCATATCATGAAGTCTCCGACAGTATTAGTAAGATTTGCATCCACAGCATCAATAATGGCTCTGTTTCTTGTTCTTATCTTCTGTTCTATTTCCATGCCTGTATTAACTTTTGTATCTTCCATAATGGAAGTAACAGAAGAGAAGAAAAGGATTTCTTTGAGATCATTTAGTTCCTGATCTGATAATAGCATGCTCTTGTCTATATCAACTACTGAAACAAAAGCTTTCATGAAAGAGCACATTCTAAGAAGTTCATCTTCGTCAATTTTTTCCTCTTCATCAACTAAACGCAGTTCCTCAGGAAGACCTTTGTAATTTCTGACTATTTCAGGATCTGCAAGACTGCGTAATGTTTTGCCTGTCAGTTCGTTATTCTTTGAACTTGTAACAATCAAAGAATACAGATGATCATAAGTCATCTGCATGCATATTGTAGCAAATAGAAGCTTTTGACGTAATTCTTCCTGTACTTTTGATGCCTTGCAGCAGGAAATTAAATTTAAAAGCTGATAAGTATTAAAAAGCCTTTTTATACTTCTTGGATTAAATCCTATAGAGGTTTTAATAAGGTCTTTGTATTCACTAATAATCTTAGAATTAACTTTCATTTCCATCTTCACCAGCATGTCGTATATATACTTTTTAATGTCATACTGAGCGACAGGCATCTTAAATGGAAGCTGTATTATCTTGTCAAAGAAACTCTTTCCTTTGTCATCATCTACCAGATTGCCGAATTTCTGTTTAACGCCTGCAGTAACAACAGAGTAATCTACTGCAAGTATAAATACACAGTTCTCACAATCTAGAAACACCTTAAGTACTTCTAAAAGTTCAACTGCCTTAGCAGGATTTAACCTGTCCAGATCATCTACAAAAATGACAACTCTGTCTTTTTTGCTTTCTTTTAATTTATCATTGACACTGTCTTGAAAAGCGTCTTTCAAGTCGCTGACTGCTTTTGCAATATCTGCATCTTCTTTGTTGAATACATCAACGATTGCTCCACCGTCCAACCCGACTGTACTTATAGCGGTCTTGGCTCCGATTTTTAAAATGCGAAGACTGGTTTCCAATATTTTCGTTGTTCTGTTTTCAGCCTTTGAATGAAGTTTTGTGATGAGATTTTCTAAAAAAGACACGCATAAGTCTTTTCCCATATTGAACTGGGAATACTGCCAGGTATTGAACCAGATAGGATATACCTTGTCATCTATTTCTTTTTTAATCATGCTCATCATACTGGTCTTGCCGCTGCCCCAGTCTCCCTGAATTGATATTGTCATGGGAGTATCACAGCTTACAATAAACTGGCATAAACCATTAATATATGTCTTTATACCAAAAGAATCTTCTGTTAACTTCTCTACGGGTTTATCCGTATATCCCATCTTGCTCATTTCATGCCCCCCTTTGAAATAGCTGATTGATCTTTTACCACAAAATATGGATTAGTTTACAAGCAGATTATACAGAAAAACAGGAATAAAAACAATTTAAAACTTCAATAAGTGAATTATTCTGGATATATGTAACTGATGAAATATGAATGTTTGTGCTAAAGTCACAGATAACCAAGTGGGTTTGATGTATAGTAACAGTAGAAACAAGCAGTAAACAAGGAGGTCAGCCATGAAACATATAGAAATCGGCAAGAAAGCACCGGAATTCATATTAGAAGATATACATGAGAACCAAGTAAAGCTTTCAGATTACAAAGGCAAGAAAGTACTTCTTTCGTGGCATCCGCTTGCATGGACCGGAGTATGTACAGATCAGATGAGAGCCTTGGAAGCTAATCATGAAAGATTTGAGAAACTAAATACTGTCGCATTAGGATTAAGTGTAGATCCAGTTCCTGGAAAACTGGCGTGGGCATCAGTGCTGAGAATTAAAAACACCCCTCTGTTAAGTGATTTTTGGCCACACGGCAAAGCAGCAAAGGATTACGGAATATTCCTTGAAGATATGGGTATATCCGAAAGAGCGAATGTAATTATAGATGAAGAAGGTATAGTGAGATGGATGAAAATATATCCCATTGCACAACTACCTGACATAGAAGAAGTATTTAAAAAGCTAGAAGAAATTTAGTATGAAATAATTGATCAAAAAAGTAAGCAGTTGCTGTAATTGATAGCAACTGCTTTTCTTTACTTCCAGTTTCGCTGGATGATTTCACTTTTTAAGAATAGTTTGCTCTTTTGTGTGGTTTTTAGGGGGTGTAACTTTTTGCGTCGGATTAAATCATCTATATTCTGTCTGGAACAGTTGAGAAGTTCAGCGGCTTCTGTTGTATTGATGACTCGGTTTTCAACAAACAAGCGGAAGTCCTCCAAAGATAGTGGAATATCTTTACCGCAATCATATAGTATATAATCTGCAATATTCAGATTTTCACCCCAGCAGACTCCATAACCTCCAGACTGCATACTGACTCTGTAAAACATTTTCTCATCTTTTAAGATAGGTAAAAAAGCTTTATTATCTATCAGTAAAGTTTTCATATTGCACTTTTTAACATTACCATCACGAAAGAAGATTAATAGATGCCCATTTGTGAGTGGAACAACATCCTCTATCTTCTTTTGAAAACGTTTAAAGAAACTTTCGGGAAAATCCTTTTCAGAAACAGATACCAGATAATAGTCATCTTGCGCACAACGTCCATTTGTAAGCATTAATAAATCAAACTCATCATAAGAATCAAGCTTGTTATCTTTCAATATCTGCCCAATATTCTGTCTGTCAGATGGGATAATGCGTTGCTGTACCCATATCCTGCTCCAATAAGCATTTACTGTCGTCTCACCACGCTTAAGAAAAGAGGATAGTGGAAGCGGCGTTTCCCAAGGGTCTGCGTTTTCTGGCAGTTCAATGTAAAATCGTTTATCACATTCGTAGTAGATCAAAAATGCAATATCTTTATTAGCAGAATCATTATTATCTCTGATTGCAAAAATCTTCATAAAACATCCACCTCCTCCAAAGCATTTCCCATATTTTATCTATATATGCTTGTGGTATGACTGTTGAAAGATTTGCAAACAGTATCTCATAATCAGATTCTTTGAGAGGATTAAATTGAGGTATACTATTTTTAGGAATCAAATTCAGGTTATCTTTAGCAGAACTGGACCCGACAAAACATTGTACTGGTTTATCTGCCATAATATCGAATACATGAACAGCATCTTCATTTTTGCAGCTACAAAGTAAGGAGAGGCCATGGTCAAACAATGGTGCAAGGCGTAGTGTTTTTTCCTTTGAGTTACGCACCACCTCTATATTGGCTCCATGACGGTCTCTGTTCAGTATCAGAAAATCTACAACTATCATCTTCCATATATATTCAGACCAATCGTGCCGTAAGCAAAAATCCAGTGGTTTTTCACCAGTTTCTCGTTCAGCTTGATAATATGTATCTAAGGCTATCTTGCTTTCATTTCTTTTTTTGAAATCAGAAGAAGCACAAAGGCAAGTTTCATGGAGTTGTCCATCAATTAAGATGTCAGCATGTATCAATTGATAATTAAGATGTTCGACATCAAGTATTGTAAGCAGACGATCAGCAATCAGTTCATTTATACACTCATGTCCAGTAATTCCTTTATATGCATCATAATCGGAAAGCTTATAGTAGACTTTATCTCCACCTAGATCGGAATATGCTTTCAGAAAAGATCCTACTGCACCTGACATGTTTTGGATTTTAGTCCATGAAAGATATGTAAGATCCTGCTTTTCAAGAATGACTTTTGTCTGCATTATTTCCCCTCCTCATGGTAAACATTATATGTATCTACTTGTCATATGTCAAGTAGATGCTCTGTTTGTTTATATAATCATTTCCTTAAAAACTTGGCATAATAAATTTATATTGAACCACATCAGCAATTGAATAACCGAGCATTCCTGCTTTAATATCCCAAGAATTAACAGCTAGGTATCCATTTAATTCTTGCAAATGACCGAATAGAAGTGTCACAAATGACCGAATTGAGTGATATGGTTGAGTCTGACACAAATAAAAACTAATTAAAGAAAAATGTGGATTACCACAAAAATCTTTAGTTAGTGTTTGACAAAACAATTTTTAAGAGTATAATAATATTAAAGAAAAGTGTGTATTAGCACAATAATCTTTAGTGAGGTAGTCAAGTGCATATTCAAAGAGACTATTTATTAGAAAAACTAAAAGCAGGGATGAAATCACCGTTAATAAAAGTAATTATTGGTGTTAGAAGATGCGGCAAATCATATTTACTATTTAATATCTTTTATGACTATCTTAAAAGCATAAATGTGAGAGAAGATCATATTATAAAAATCAGACTTGATGAGTTAAAAAATGCTGCATTAAGAAATCCAGTAAAACTATCTTCCTATATCAATGAAAGAATTCTAAATGATGGAGAGAAGTATTATATTCTTCTTGATGAGATTCAAGAATGTGTAAAAATTGCAAATCCTGATTTCCTAGACAATGAAGGAAATTTGATTGAAGGAATAAGTGTAGATGAATCATATTTAACATATCATGATGTTTTAAATGAATTATTAAACATTGAATATGTTGATTGCTATGTAACAGGAAATAACTCCTGCTTACTTTCAAGTGATTTACCTACTGAATTCAGAAACAGAAATTACAATATTGAAGTTTTTCCTTTGTCCTTTAAAGAATTACATCAAGCATTTCCAGATATGCAGTATGATGAATTGTGGAATGAGTATATAACATATGGCGGAATGCCACTTGCAGTATTGAATAGAAGTGTTCAATCAAAACAAAATTATTTAAAGGATTTATTTGAAGGCACTTATTTTAAAGATATTAAAGAAAGATATGGTTTGAGGGATGAAGCAAGTATTGATGATGTTACTGATATCGTTGCATCATGTATTGGTTCACCCTTGAATCCAGGAAAAATAGAAAATACATTTAAGTCAAGAAAATCAAGTAATATTACAGATAATACAATTTCCAATTATCTAAAATACTTAGAAAATTCATTTTTAATTAAAGAAGCTAAAAGATATGATGTGAAAGGAAGAAAATATATAGGAACTTTAAGTAAATACTATTTCACAGATATTGGTCTTAGAAACGCAAGATTGAATTTTAGGCAAATAGAAGAATCTCATATAATAGAAAGCATAATATATATTGAACTTGTAAGAAATGGGTATTCAGTTGATGTTGGACAGGTTGAATCATGGATACAAGATCCTGATACTAAAAAGAGATGTAGAGTTAATTATGAAGTTGATTTTATTGTAAATGAAGGAAATAGAAAGTACTATATTCAATCAGCTGTTGAATTATCCACAATTGAAAAGGTTAAGAAAGAGCAAAAGTCACTAATGAAAATAGATGATAATTTTAGAAAGATAATAATTGTAAAGGGATTTAGAAACCCACTATATAATGATGATGGAATTTTGGTTATCGGTTTGTACAATTTCTTAATGGATGTAAAAATAATCGAACAGTAAATACTTAATTACGCATTAAAAGCCGCTTCTTCATTTATTTGCTTAAAAAAGACCAGAGTTCAGATAATTATGTACTGATACTTAATAATTAATTGATGGAAGCTAGAAGCTTATACTACCAAAGTGAAGCCGCTATCTGTTTCATACTGGGTATTGCATGTATTAAAAAATCCTTTTGCGGGCAGTATCCTTCTTCCTGGAAATAGAAGTATCTGTATCTTTTGCATCCGCCATTGCAAAAGCTTTTTACTTCACAGGTGTCACACATTGAATTTTTTGTAGAATTATCTGATAGGAAGGTTAAAAAGTTATCTGATTTAAATATACTTTCAAAAGAATCGTTATGAATATTACCTCCTCGGTACTGGTCCAGTACATAAAAGTCACAAGGATAAACTGAACCGTCTGATTCTATTACAAACTGAGCCTGACAGAATCCCATCATGCCGCACTGTTCAGCTGGATATCCTGCACACATTTTTATTAGGTTATCAAACATCCTTACACTTATATACTTTCCCTGATTATACTTATCGAGCCATATGTCATAGAATGTTTTTAAAAATTCTGCATATGCTTTTGGCTCTAGGGTATAGAGATCTTCTAAGTAGGGCATATTCAATGGTGAGAGACAGAAAATCAGCTGAACATAATCAAACCCATTCTTTTCATACATATTCCATAAAGCCTGAGGATGGCGCGCATTGTATTTTGTAATAACTGTAAGTATGTTATATGGCACTTCATGTTTTTTTAACAGCCTTATACTGTTCATAATCCTGTTAAAGGTACCTTTTTTGTTATTATCAATCCTAAGCTCATCATGGATTTCTTTTATCCCATCAAGTGAAACTCCTACTAAAAAATCATTACTTTTAAAGAATCTGCACCATTGTTCATCAATAAGCAGGCCATTTGTCTGTATAGTATATGTGTACTTTACTTTTGGTGTTTTAACTTTTTGTGCATATTTAACAAAGTCTTCAAAGAAATCCAGTTTTGCCAGGGTAGGTTCTCCACCTTGAAAGGAAAATCCAATTTCTCCATTTGTACAGACTTCCAGTGCCCGGTCAATAATCTTATAAGAAGTATCATATGACATTATGCCATATGACTTTATGTTTCTGTTATTGCTTACATCATTATAGAAGCAATATTTACAATTCATATTGCACAAAGATGATGCTGGTTTGATTAGTACATGAAAATTATTTATATTCAATAACCTTTATTAACCTCTTCATATTGCTTTTTGAAATCTTCAAGTACTGATTTTCGATACTTCTGAGTAGGTCTTTCTGTTATAAGTACATTACCGTCAGTATAACCCTCTTCGCGTCCTTCAAGTTCCTTGATAAGGATATTTCTTAAGTACTTGATTCTGTCGGCATGCTCAGCGTCATTTATAGCATTATGGCTTTCTGTCGGGTCTTTATCAAGTCTGAAATACTGTTCAATCCCGCTTTGTGAAAACCATATGTATTTATCATACTCTGTGACTATAAAATGATTGGAATAATATCCGTAAGAATGCTCACCATGAATATATTCACTCTTATTGGATTCGTTCCCGGGAAGAAAGCTCTTTCCGTCAATATTGTCTGGTATTTCTATGTTCGCAATATCTAAAAGAGTGGGCATTACATCCCTTAGCTCTACTAACTTATCGGAACGTTTATGTGTATCTTTTATACATTTTTCTGGTCCGTAAAGTATCATAGGTATTCTGGCACTCGACTGATAAGGAATGGCTTTTCTGTACCTCATATGATCACAAAGCATTTCACCATGGTCAGCTGTGAATAAGATTATTGTGTTTTTCATAAGACAATCCTGATGCATTGCTTCTAAGAGCTTTCCTATTTCATAGTCTATATGAGTTATACAGGCGTAATAACCTGCTCTTGCCATACGAATCTGTTCTTTGTCTATAGGGCCTGACTGGCTGTTGTATACACGACCTTCTTTTTCTAAAAGATCAAAATCATCCCAGTCTCCGGTAATAGGTTCAGAAAGGTTTTTGTTTGAATACATATCCAGAAAAGCTTTAGGCGCATCGAAAGGTGGATGAGGACGAACATATGAGATATTTAAGAAGAAAGGTTTTGACCTGTCTCTTCTTCTGAAAAAATCAATAGCCTGATCGGTTACCCAGTTTGTCGGATGTAAATATTCCTCATACGGCCATGGTCTTGTCATCCAGCAATTGCTTTCAAGTCCTGTATCAGTAATATCGCGTGAAATACCCATTTTATCTTTAAACCAGTAAAAATAGTCATCTGCAAATCTGCTGTCTTCATATGAAGGCATTGAAGTATTTCTGTAACTGTGGACATATCCGTCATGAAGTATTACATTATGAAATCCGATTAAATTTCTTATTGGATAAACATGCATCTTGCCTACAGCCTGTGTATAGTATCCTGCATCTGATAATACAGAAGCCATTGTCTGAGGATAATTCCACTCAACTCTGTCCTGGTAACCTACACGACCATGATTCTTTGGAGAAAGTCCGGTATGCAAAGAAGCTCTTGATGCGATACAGCTTGGACAAGCCGTATAGGCATTGCGATAATGAATACCCTGTGATGCCAAAGTGTCAAGATAAGGAGTCTTTACATCAGGATGTCCGTCAAACCCTAAACAGTCCCCTCTGAACTGGTCGCACATGATTAAGATTATATTTGGTCTTTCCATGAAAATTCACCTGGTTTCTTTTTTTTAATTTTATCATTGTTGAAATATTCAGTCAAACAAGCAAATATTGATAAGATAATAATATGTTATACTATATACGCAACTTAATCCTATATGAATTTCAATATCTGGAGGTATGGTTAAATGAAAAAAATCTTATGTATCTTACTGATTGTATCAATGATGCTGATATTATGCGCTTGTGATAAAACTCAGTGTGAGACACCTTCAGGAATATATTCTACAAAAGACAATATGTCCAATATTCATATTTACAGTGATGGCACTTTTACTATTTTTCATATCATATCCAGCAGAATAATAACTGGGGAATATAAGGCTGAAGAAGATTTGCTTGTTTTAACTGATTTGGAAAATGATGTATACAAATTTAATATTGAAAAAGACAGACTGATATTTCTATCGACTACTGCTAAATATACATATTTTGAAGAAGATATGACGTATTATGCAAAGCAGATTGATTATGAGAACATACAGGCAGCAGTATATTACGGTTTTTCCAGTTATGCTCTTTTTACTGATAATGATGATGTAGTTAAAGAACTGTATGATGGATACTATAATATGAAAACTCAAGAAACAGATGAAGAACTGGACTTCCCTTCAGCCTTCTTAGTCGTAGTAGGGGATGTATCATTCTTTATGGATAAAAACGGATGTATTAGGCTTAATGATAATGATTATATAGTAAAAGACACAGCTAATAGCATAAGTTATGCGCGACTTAAGGAAATTTATAACGACAAAAGCCTTATGATGGGTGAAGACTGAAAAGTATCTGTATATATTGTATAATAGTAATAGAATAAAAAAGCGGAGGTAAATATGAAAAAAATAGCATTTTTCGCATTCAGAGGAAACGAGATGTGTTTTATCCATATTCTTCTTAATGCACTGGAAATGAAACAAAAGGGTAAGGATGTTAAGATAATATTTGAAGGAGAAGCTGTAAAACTGCCAAAGATTTTGTCTGACAAGGAAAATCCGATGTATAAGAAGTGTATTGAGTCAGGCATTATTGACGGGGTCTGTGAAGCATGTTCTAAAGCTTTAGGAGCATACGAAGACAATAAGGCTTTAGGCTTAAATTTTCTCTCAGAACTAAAAGGACATCCTTCCATGGACAGATATATGGAAGAGGGGTATGAAATAATACTGATGTAACAGCAGCTTGAGGATTAATTTTAAGTATGTGCTGTACATTTGATTGTTGGAACATGTAAGAGCTGATTATTTTTATGAAAAACTGATTAATAAAAAACCTGTGACATACATCACAGGGCTTTTTATTTTTGGAGCTGGTGGACGGAATCGAACCCCCGACCTGCTGATTACAAATCAGCTGCTCTACCAGCTGAGCTACACCAGCGTTCTTGGTGGGAACAATAGGGCTCGAACCTATGACCCTCTGCTTGTAAGGCAGATGCTCTCCCAGCTGAGCTATGCTCCCAAGAGTGTGTACCGGTGTAACAGCATTTTGAAGTATACTAAAAGGTAAATGACTTGTCAACCATAATATCAATATTTTTCAATATGCTAATTTTTTGAAATGCTAATTATGTCTTGTATAAAAATTTACTTAGTTTTATTTTTAAGATTTATTTGTATTTGCTTGCAAGTCCGCCTTCAGAGGTTTCTCTGTATTTGCTGAAAAGATCTTTTCCTGTCTCATACATTGTATCAACAACCATATCAAAAGATATTTTTCTGGTATGGGTTAGAAAATTTGCAAGGCTTACAGAATTGATGGCTCTCATTGCAGCAACGGCGTTTCTTTCTATACAGGGAATCTGCACTAAACCCATTATTGGATCACATGTTAGTCCTAAGTGATGTTCCATTGCTACTTCGCTAGCATATTCTATCTGGTCAAGATCCATCCCGAAAAGCTCTGCAAGCCCTGCTGCAGCCATAGAACAAGCACTGCCTATTTCAGCCTGGCATCCGCATTCTGCTCCTGAAATGGAAGCATTGGTTTTAATTACATTTCCTATTACGCCAGCTGTTGCTAATGCTTTTATAATATCTTTATCAGAAAAGCCGTTTCTGTCCTGCATATACTTCAAAACTGCTGGTAGAACTCCGCAGGCTCCGCATGTAGGCGCGGTAACGACAATTCCACCTCCTGCGTTTTGTTCTGATACAGCAAAAGCATATGAACAGACAATACGGTTTTCTTTTGTAGAAGTACTTTCATCCATATGGCGCTGACTGAACAGGTATTTGGCTTTTCTCTGAAGTTGAAGTCCTCCTTCAAGAATTCCAGTTGCATTTAATCCTTCTTTTATTGAAAGCTTCATCTGCTGCCATACAGTTTCGAGGTAATCGCAGATATCCTCACCTTCAGTTTTGATTACATAATCGCATATTCTCATGTCATTTTGTTCGCAGTATTGCTTAATCTGAGTGAAGTTTTCCTCTTTGTAAACATTGGATGTATCCATTAAAGGTTTTCCTTCGATTCGTATAGCTCCACCGCCAATACTCATTACGCGCCATTTATCTATTACTATCTGGTCTTTAATGGCCATGAAATCCATTGTATTAGGATGAGGAATATCTTCTGAAAACTGGTCGACAGTAATATCAACGTTTTTAGGAGAGAAAGCTTCTCTTATTGCTTTATCGGTCATATGGCCCAGGGCGGTTTTAGCTAAAGAACCATACAGAGTTGCCGTAAACTCATCAGCATCTGGATGCTCTTCTTTGAACCTTCTTGCTGCTCTGTCCGGTCCCATTGTGTGGGAGCTTGAAGGCCCTCTTCCTATTCTATATAATTCCTTCAAAGATTTCATGTTTCTACCTTCTTTTCGGTTGCCATTATATCATATATATTTATTAATGCTACACCTATAAAAATATATATATTAGGAGTCTTATCTGTCGGTATTAAAGAGTGAATCTGAGGAGTGATTTTTCTGTAAATAAAGAAAAAATCCGAGGGGAGCGGATTTCTTCTTGCTAAAGATTTGATTGCTGACACATTAGAGTCAGGGTACGGAAAGTATTATACAATATACGAACATATGTTTCAATAGTTATTTTTTTACTGTCCAATAAATAGTCAGACTGGTTATGTGTTGTATTGATTATGAGGGATGATATATAATTGGGAGGTGCGAAAGGGGTTTTTATGAAGAATAAAACAGCTATCAAAACAATTAACTGGCTTGTCCCTATTTTCATTGTGGGGCTAATAATATTTAATTCGACAACCGAAGCACTTGTTCTTGCAGTTGCTTATTTCATATACAGAGTAATTATTGAACTTTCCAGGATATATTCATATATCGCAATTAAGAACTACAGTAAGGGAAATCTTATAAAAGCAAGGAAATACTATAAAAAAGCATATGAAGCCAAAGTAAAGGAATTACCGATAGTAGCATCATATGCTTACTTGTTAATTTTATTAAAAGAATATGAAAAGGCAGAAGAGGTCTTGAACGAACTGGAACAGATGAAACCTGAAGGAAAATCCATGACATCATTAATGTTATGCAGAGCTGTTCTGGCATGGAAAACACAGAAGAATCTGATACTTGCATTGTCCAAGATAGAAGCGATGGATGAAACAATGCGTAACCAGTGGTACTATAATGTTTATGCAAAACTTTGCATATTCTCTGAAGATGTAGAAAAAGCAAAACAAGCTGCTATAAAAGGATATGAATACTTAAAGACTAACCCTGTTGCAATTGAGAATCTTCTTATAATCCACTGTATAAACGAAGATTATGATAAGGCTTTATCAGCAGCCCAGAAGCTAATAAATGGCAAGAAGAATATGAAGCCTTCATCAAGGGATGCATATTATTACTGCGCATTAGCATATGAGAAGAATAACGATACAGACATGGCAGCCAAATTGTATGTTAAGGCATTGGAATACGAAGACACATCAATGACTTATGCTGACAACCAGCAAGTAATTAGAAAAGCAGGGGAATATATGAAATGAAAACGAGTATGAATAAAATCTGGCCGAAGGTTTTTGATTACTTCATAATTACCATAGGAGTTTTATTATCTGCAGCAGCGGTCAATTTATTTTTCATACCGTATAAGATACACTCAGGCGGAGTATCTGGTATTGCAACAGTCCTGTATTACATATTCAAAGCAAAGATACCAGTAGGCGTTCTTATAGTTGCACTCAACCTTCCTTTGTTTCTAGTAGGGCTTAAGGTTATTGGCAAGACTTTTATGGCAAGAACGCTTTACGCTACTTTAGCATATACAGTCGCTATTGATTTAACTGCACCATGGCTAACAGCCCTTTCAAATGAAATAACTATAGAGAGCAATAATATACCTGATTTGATGCTGTTCTGCCTGTTCGGAGGAGCTATAATGGGGTTTGGACTGGGTATGGTATTTACCAGAAATTCCTGTACCGGAGGGTCAGACCTTTTTGCAGAGATACTTAGAAAAAAAGGAATACATTTAAGTATGGGAACATTGATGTTCATGTTTGATGTTATCTCCATAGTAATGTCGTTAATAGTATTCAAAAATCTGGTACTTGTACTTTACTCTATATTAGCTATTTTTATATCAATGAAGGTAATAGACTTGATACTGGATGGCGCTAATGTCGCCAAAGCAGTATTCATCATGTCGGACAAGTCTGAACAGATTGCAGATGCGATTATAAAGGTTCTTGGAAGAGGCGTGACCGGCTTGAGCGGAAGAGGAATGTATTTCAAGCGGGAACGGGAAACACTGTTTTGTGTAGTGAAAAATAGGCAGCTTCCTGCATTGAAAAAACTAGTCAAGCAGATGGATGAAAAAGCCTTTCTTATAATTACATCTGCACATCAGGTTCTTGGAGAAGGTTTTGGAGCATTTGATAAGGAGCTTTAGGCTTTGACAATAAAAGATGAGATGATATAATTATTTAGGTTAAGCATATATTTAATAAATGCTGAAGCATATATATACATTGACGTAAAAGGAGTCATTAATGGAACAAAAACTATTATTATCATTGAAAAGGAAAGCTGCTGAAGTGAGAAAGAATATAATCGAAGAGGTTTTTTCTGCAAACAGCGGACATCCAGGCGGATCGCTTTCCTGTACAGACATTCTTACTGTTTTATATTTCAAGCATATGAATGTAGACCCAAAGAAGCAGAAAGATCCTGACAGAGACAGATTTGTATTATCTAAAGGACATGCTTCTCCAGTACTCTATTCCATACTCGCAGAAAAAGGCTTTATACCTAAAGAAGACCTTGTTACTTTCAGGCAGGCTGACAGTTATCTTGAAGGTCATCCTTCAGTAAAAGATGTTCCAGGCGTTGACATGACCACAGGTTCTTTGGGCCAAGGTATATCAGCAGCATGCGGTATGGCTCAGATGGGCAAGCTTGATAAGAAAAATTACAGAGTTTATGCTATCTTAGGTGATGGTGAATTACAGGAAGGCCAGGTTTGGGAAGCTATGATGTATGCTGCTCACTATAAGCTGGATAACCTTACAGCTTTTCTTGACCATAACGGTCTTCAGATAGATGGCGATATAACTAAAGTAATGTCTCCAGAACCTGTAGCTGCAAAATTTGAATCCTTTGGATGGAATGTAATAATAGTTGATGGTCATGATATGACGCAAATTGATAATGCTATTGAAAAGGCTAAAGATACAAAGGGAAAACCTACGATGATAGTTGCCGAAACCATTAAAGGAAAAGGCGTGTCATACATGGAAAATCAATATGGTTGGCATGGCAAAGCTCCTAATCAGGAATTAAGAGATAAAGCCATTGCAGAACTTGACGCATATATCGAGAATTTGGGGGTATAATATGAAAAAAGCTACAAGAGCAGCTTACGGTGAAGCATTAGCAGAATACGGAAGCAATGAGAAGATAATAGTTTTAGATGCTGATTTATCTAAATCCACAATGACAGCATCATTTAAAGAGTTATATCCTGAAAGATTCTTCAATACCGGAATAGCCGAAGCAAATATGATGTCATCAGCAGCAGGGATGGCTACATGCGGAAAGATAGTATTTGCAAGTTCATTTGCAATATTTGCAGCTATAAGAGCAGGAGAGCAGATAAGAAATTCCATATGTTATCCGAAACTTAACGTTAAAGTAGCTGCAACTCATTCAGGAATATCAGTTGGAGAAGATGGAGCAACCCATCAGGCCATAGAGGATATAGCTCTTATGAGAGCTTTGCCTAATATGACAGTTATACAGCCATGTGATGGAAGAGAAACTAAACAGGCAGTTAAAGCCATAATAGATTATGACGGACCTGTATATTTAAGATTAGGAAGACTTGCAGTAGAAGATATCTATGATAATTCCTATGTTTTCCAAATGGGAAAAGGAGTACAGCTTAAAGACGGCTGCGACCTTACTATTATTGCTACAGGTCTTATGGTAAAACCTGCACTTGATGCATGTGAAATTCTTAAAACTCAGGGTATTTTAGCCAGGGTAATTAATATACATACAATCAAACCTATTGATAAGAATATTTTAATTAAAGCTGCAAGAGAAACAGGCGCTATAGTAACTGCAGAAGAACATAATATTATCGGTGGTCTCGGTTCAGCGGTATGTGAGGTACTTGGTGAGGAATGGCCTGTTCCCATTAAAAGAGTCGGCATAGAAGATAAATTCGGAAAATCAGGAAAACCAGAAGAATTATTGAAAATGTACGGACTTACAGCTGAAAATATTGTAATAAAGTCTAAGATAGCAATGGCATTAAAAAAGAAATGATTTTTGAAAGCCATGCGCATTTACTTTCAAACAAGTTTGAAAACGACAGAGATGAAGTTATAAAAAGAGCTTTAGAGAACGGCGTATATGCCGTTCTCAATGTTTCTGATGATTTAAAAACATCAGTAGAAGCTGTTAAGTTTTCAAAACAGTATAACAACATATTCAGCTCTGCAGGAATACATCCTCATAACGGGATGGATTTTAAGGATGATGATTTAATAGTCATCAAGCAACTTGCTTTAGATTCAAAGACACTGGCGATAGGTGAAATCGGATTGGACTACTATTACGATTTTTGTGAACGCAATGTGCAAAAAGAAGTTTTTGTTAAACAGCTGGAGCTGGCAAAATCATTAGATATGCCAGTAATAATTCATGACAGGGAGGCACATAAGGATACCATAGATACTTTGAACTTGTTCAAAGGAAACCTAGAAGGTGTGATACACTGTTATTCAGGAAGTGCTGAAAGTGCAAAGATATTATTGGATATGGGCTATTACATCTCCTTTACAGGCGTAATAACCTTTAAAAATGCAAACAAAACAATTGAAGCTTTAAAAGCAGTTCCTATAGACAGATTACTTTTAGAAACAGACAGTCCTTATCTTACTCCTGAGCCGTATAGAGGGAAAAGAAACGAACCTAAGAATCTTGTATATATCGCAAAGATGATGGCACAGGTAAAACAGGTTTCATATGAATTTCTTTTGGAAAAGGTGTGGGAGAATACTTTTGAATTATTTAAAAAAGCTAAACCGTATAGAAAGGTGCTGGAAGAAAAATGAAAAATGTAGATAATATAATACCTCTTCCCAATTATGTCCGTGCAAAGAAGGCTCTAGGCCAGAATTTCCTTATAGACAAAACCATAGCCTTGCAGATTACAGATGCGCTGGAGATGAATGAAGATGATACGGTTATAGAAGTAGGTTCGGGTACAGGAGCATTAAGTTCGCTTATAGCCCCACATTGTAAAAAGCTATATGCTATAGAAACAGACCAGGACCTTATTAAGCCGCTATCAGCAACCTTGAGTGATTACAGTAATGTTGAAGTTGTGAATAAAGATATACTGAAGATTGATATAAATACGCTTATTAATACAAAAGACGGTTATAAGACAGTAGCAAACCTGCCCTATTATATTACTACTCCGGTTATAAACAAATTTATTGAGCAGGAGCATCTTCCTGATGTAATGGTATTTATGATGCAGAAAGAAGTTGCTGACAGGATATTGGAAAAAGAAGGAAGCAGGATATACGGAAGCTTTACTATTTATGTAAATTACAGATATGCGGCTTCTTTTGTAGCCCATGTTCCTCCAGAAAGCTTCATACCCTCACCGAAAGTAACCAGCACTGTTCTTAAATTCATAAAAAGAGATAAACCATTAGTTGATGTACCTTCAGAAGAATTTTTCTTTTCTGTTGTAAGAGCGTCTTTCTCGCAAAGAAGAAAGAAGCTTTCCAACTGTATTTCTTCTATGTCATCATTCAACATAAGTAAAGAGGATGTTGAAAAGATATTATCTGATATGGGGCTTAGGGCAGATATCAGAGCAGAATCATTATCCATTCAAAAGTTCGCAGAACTTGCATGGAAGCTTCACTCCATCTAAACAAAAAATGTAAGTCAGAAGCAGTTCTTACATATGAGTATTTACACAAAATATGTAAACGAATATGCTTAATTTAAACAAGCTAAATTTTTTAAATTTTATTTCCAAACTCTCTTGCAAAAAGCATAAGGTGCTCATATACTAGATACTACGTATTGTGTTTACAACCTAATACAAAACACTATATATGGGGAGAGTGCCATGATTATGAAAATTACTAAACGCGATGGGCGTGAAGAAAACTTTTCGCCTCTTAGAATCACAAGAGCGATATTCCTAGCAGCTGAAGCAGTAGCTAAGGAAGAGAACACAAAAGCAGATTTTACAATAGCAGAAGAGCTCACAGACAAGGTTATACAGCTTCTTAACAGAAGATTTATTGAAACCATACCGACAGTCGAAGATGTTCAGGATGCTGTTATTAAAGTGCTTATTGAAGAAGGTCATGCAAGGACCTCTGAAAAATATATTATATACAGAGAAGCAAGAAATAAAGCACGGTCCATGAAGACGCGTCTTATGAGGGCGATAGAGGAAATCACCTTTCATGATGCCAATCAAAGTAACTTAAAAAGAGAAAATGCAAACATAGACGGAAATACCGCAATGGGTACCATGCTTCAATACGGTTCCACTGTATCAAAAGAATTCTGCAAAACCAATCTTTTAGATCCGCTTCACGCCAAGATGCATGAAGAAGGGGATATACATATTCATGATATGGATTTTTACAACATGGGAACTTTGACATGCTGTCAGATTGATTTAACACGTTTATTCAAGAAAGGGTTTTCAACCGGTCATGGACATCTTCGCGAACCTCAGGATATAGGCTCATATGCGGCTCTGGCAGCTATAGCTATACAGAGCAATCAGAATGACCAGCATGGCGGACAGAGCATACCTTCTTTTGATTATCATCTTGCTGAAGGTGTAGAGAAAACATTCAGAAGGACTTACAGGGAAAATACTGTCAAAGCATTAAAACTAATATCTGACATTGAGGATAACTGTACAGATAAAATAAAGGAATTTGAAAAAAGAACAGGACTTTATGCAAAGATTGATATGCATAGTGAGTTTTTAAAGAGATTCAACGAATTTTTAATAAAAGAATGCAAAGCAGATGCTAAGGATATAGAAAAGATAAACAAGTTCGCATATAACGAGGCATTAGCTGAAACAGACAAGAAAACGTTCCAGGCAATGGAAGGAATTGTTCATAATCTGAACACCATGCATTCAAGAGCAGGAGCACAGGTTCCTTTTTCCAGTATCAACTTCGGTACGGATATCTCCTCTGAAGGCAGAATGATTACAAAGAATCTTTTATTAGCTCAGGATGCAGGACTTGGTAATGGTGAGACTCCCATATTCCCAATACTCATATTCAAAGTTAAAGAAGGAGTCAACTATAACCCAGAAGATCCTAATTATGATCTTTTCAAACTTGCGTGCAAAGTTTCAGCAAGAAGGCTGTTTCCAAACTTCTCATTTATAGATGCACCATTCAATCTTAAGTACTATAAACCAGGTAATCCTGATACAGAAGTCACCTATATGGGATGCAGAACAAGAGTACTGGGTAATGTGTGTGGGGAAGAAGTAGTTTCCAGAAGAGGCAATATATCATTTACATCGGTTAATCTTCCAAGAATCGGCTTGAAACACGGTGTTCTGCTAAAGGGCAAGTTTGATGAAGCGGGATTCTTTAAAGAATTAGACGAGAAGATGGATGCCGTAAAACAGCAGCTTCTTGAAAGACTGGTTGTTCAGGGAAGCAAGAAAGTTAAGAATTTCCCATTCCTTATGGGCCAGGGTTTATGGATGGGTTCAGAAAATCTTGGGTGGGAAGATACTCTTGAGGATGTCGTAAAGCAAGGAACACTTACAATAGGATTTATAGGACTGGCTGAATGTTTAAAAGCCCTTATAGGGGAGCATCATGGAGAAAGCGAAAAAGCACAGGAATTAGGATTGAAGATTATAAAACATATGAGAGATAAGTGCGATGAATATATGAAGCAGTATACTCTTAATTTCTCTCTAATTGCTACACCTGCAGAAGGGCTTTCAGGAAGATTTACATCACTTGACAAGAAAGTTTACGGCACTATAGAAGGCGTTACTGATAAGGATTACTATACAAACTCTTTCCATGTACCTGTATATTACAAAATATCAGCATATGATAAGCTTCAGAAAGAAGCTCCATATCATACTTATACAAACGCAGGACACATATCATATGTTGAGCTGGATGGTGACCCTTTAAAGAATTTAGAAGCATTTGAAGATATTATAAGATATATGAAAGAATGTAACATAGGATATGGAAGCGTCAATCATCCGGTGGACAGAGACCCGGTATGTGGATATACCGGTATTATTGAAGGTGCAGTATGTCCCAAATGCAACAGAGAAGAGAAAGACGGACCTAAGTTTGAAAGAATACGCAGGATAACAGGATATCTTGTGGGAACGCTGGATAACTTTAATGATTTCAAGGCAGCTGAGGAGAGAGACAGGGTCAAGCATGCATAAGATAAGGCTGTCTGGCAAGTGTATTAAAGACAGTACCGTTGACGGACCAGGTTTACGCATAGTAGTTTGGACTCAGGGATGCTTACATAACTGTGAAGGTTGTCACAATCCAAATACTCATGATGTTTTTGGCGGTTTTTTAGAAGATATAGATAACGTTATAAAATATATATCTGATTCAAAAATACAAAAGGGTATCACTCTGTCAGGGGGTGAACCTTTTTTGCAGCCAAAAGAGCTTATACCAATTGCAAGAACCGCATTAGATAAAGGCATGAATGTCTGGGCATATTCAGGTTATACTTATGAACAGATTATAGCTGATAATGAGAAGAAAGCTCTTCTTGATGTCATTGATGTTTTAGTTGATGGCCCGTTTGTATTATCTTTAAAGGATTCGAGATTAGTATACAAAGGATCAAAAAATCAGAGGATAATTGATGTGAAGCGCTCATTAAAGGAAAACAAGGTAATATTGAGCCAATATGACGAAATAAATGCCGAAATTTAGAATCTTAATGAAATTTTAATAAAAAAAGGTCTTTTTCCTTAAGTATTTATAGTGCACAATAGAAATAGAAGGAGACGGACAATGTATAACATATTAATTTGTGATGATGACTATGATATTGTTTCAGCACTGAAAATCTATTTGTCGTGTGATGATTACAAGACATATACTGCCTATAACGGAAGAAGAGCTATAGAGGTAATAAAGGAAAACAAGATTCATCTTGTGCTTTTGGATATAATGATGCCTGATGTTGATGGTATTACCGCTATGGTGGAAATCAGGAAAATCAGTAATGTCCCTATAATTCTTCTAACAGCCAAAAGTGAAGATAATGATAAAGTCATCGGACTTAATCTTGGAGCAGATGACTATATCACAAAACCTTTTAATCCTGTTGAAGTTTTAGCAAGGGTAAAATCGCAACTTAGAAGATACATGCAGTTAGGTTCTGAAACTAAACATAAATCAATAGTGCAGATAGGGAATGTCGAACTTGATGATGATGAAAAAACAGTCAATGTTAATGGAGAACCTATCAGTCTGACACCTATAGAATTTCAAATTCTGAAACTTCTTATGCAGAATCCGGGGAAGGTATATTCAACAAAACAGATATATGCCGAGGTGTGGCAGGACGAACCATATGGTGCAGAGAACACTGTAGCTGTTCATATAAGGCATATAAGGGAAAAGATTGAAATTAATCCTGCTGAACCACGATACTTCAAAGTAGTTTGGGGACAGGGGTACAAGATGGAAAGGCAGGCGGAGAAATGAAAAATATGAGCCACGGCCTTTTAACTAAAATATTAGCATTCTTTCTAATAGCAGTTACTGCATTTACATTCGGTATTTCAGTTTCAGCTTCTGTATTTATTAAAACATATGATATAGACAGAGATCCTGAAATGGCATTCTTTAAGAGCGACTTGTGTTCGGATATTACAACAGACTATGCCATGGAAGCATATTATGGGTATTTCGAACAATATAACCTGACATATCCTGACCAGCAGACAATAGAAGATTACGAGCGTTATTACTCAAAAGAGCATACCAATTTCTTCTTTGAAATAATGGATGAATCAGGAAAAGTAGTACTTTCAAATTACACAGATCAATACGGATACAAACAGCCTTTTTCTATGTCTAAAGATAAAGAAGGATACACTATAAATGCATATGTAAAAAAAGATATTACAGCTTCAGATGATTATCTTTTTCCATATAACCTTTATAATGTATTGTACAAGATCAGAAACATCCTTATACCCATAGCTTCACTGTCACTGGTTCTTACCATAATGCTGTTTGTTTATCTGATGTATTCAGCTGCAAGAAAGAAGAATGAAGAGCAGTTTAAACCAGGCTTTATGGATAAAATTCCATTTGATATACTGTGCGTATTAATAGGCGGGCTTATTGTAGTTGCAATACTTACTATGGAGTATAATGCTCCTGCTTTATATTCAGAATTCATGTATCAGGAGCTTATAATGCTTCTATCCTTCGGATTCGCATTTATCTTTTTATCACTTGTCCTTTTATTTGTGTCTTTTGCTGCAAGGATTAAACTGAAAACCCTTTTTAAAAACACTTTGGTGTATCTTGTTTTTCGATTCATTTTCAGATGCATTAAGGCAGTTTTCAAATTTATATGGAAGATGCTTACCAAGATACCTCTTTTATGGAAGCTTATTCTTGTTCTAGGTGCAATATCTCTTTTTGAACTTATCTTAATAGTATTAATGGCAAGAGGAACTTTAATACCTGTAGGTTTATGGTTTATGCTAAGAATCGCTATAGTGGCAATGTCTTGTTATGCTGCTCTTAATATGATAAAGATTAAAAAAGGCGGAGATGCCATAGCAAGAGGTAATTACAGTTACAGGATTGATAACAGATATATGTTAAGCGATTTCAAACAGCATGCAGAAAACCTTAACAATATATCTTCGGGAATGTCCTATGCAGTTAACGAGAAAATGAAATCTGAGAGATTCAAGAGTGAACTCATTACCAATGTTTCTCATGATATACGTACACCGCTTACCTCAATAATTAATTATGTTGATCTTCTTGACAGACAGAATATAGCTGATGAGGCGTCCAAGGAATATATTGATATATTAAAAAGACAGAGTGCAAGACTTAAAAAACTTACAGACGATCTGATTGAAGCATCAAAAGCGACATCCGGAGTTATAACTGCGAATTTAGAAAAGCTTAATGTTAAAGAGATACTTAGTCAGGCAGTAGGTGAATATACCCCGAGGCTTTTGGAAAATCAGGTAGAACCTGTTTTAAATGAAGTGGACAGCAATCTTTATATCAAAGCAGATGGAAGACTCATATGGAGGGTAATGGATAACATGCTGGGAAATATTTGTAAGTATTCACAGCCTGGTACAAGAGCATATATTACTGTTGAGCAACAGTCAAACAGGGTGCGGATATGCTTTAAGAATGTTTCAAAATACAAACTTAACATATCTTCTGAAGAACTTATGGAGCGTTTTGTTAGAGGCAACTCATCAAGAACAGGAGAGGGTAGCGGATTGGGGTTATCAATTGCAAAGAGTCTTACTGAAATTATGAAAGGCGCGATGCTTATAGAGATAGAAGGGGATCTTTT
>ERZ795048.1010-NODE-1010-length-27058-cov-10.343591_pt1 | contig 27058 bp, 21 predicted proteins | sample MGYA00375132_ERZ795048 | MGnify/ENA primary metagenome ERZ795048 (study PRJEB30177, sample SAMN05720225) | activated sludge metagenome | isolation source: Anaerobic digester | place: Hong Kong | collected 2014-12-17 ... | reverse complement strand
TTTTATGAACTATAAATATTTAGAAAGTATGAATCATATTAAATGATTCAATTATATAAAAAAAATTGTTGAATAATTTATATGGAGGTATAAGATGAACGAAAAAGGAAACATATCAATTAATACGGAGAATATCCTGCCAATAATAAAGAAATGGCTTTATTCTGATAAGGATATCTTTTTAAGAGAAGTAGTATCAAATGCGATAGATGCTATAACAAAACACAAAAAAGTAGTCGCTATAGGTGAAGGTGAGAAGCCTGATAAGTACAGAATTGATGTAAAGGTTGATAAAAAGAATAAGACTATAACTATTTCTGATAATGGTATCGGAATGACCTTTGATGAAGTCAAACAGTACATAAATCAGATTGCTTTTTCTGGTGCAATTGACTTTTTTGAAAAATACAAAGACAAAACAGATGCTCAGGATCAAATAATAGGTCACTTCGGACTTGGTTTTTATTCAGTATTTATGGTATCTGAATTAGTTGAAATCCAGACAAAATCATATCTTAAAGACGAATCAGCTGTGTATTGGAAATCTGATGGTGCTTCAGGTTATGAAATGAATGAAGGAACCAGGCAGTTTCATGGAACTGACATAATTCTTCATATTAATTCAGATAAGGAAAACAAGGATCTTATCAATGTTTGGAAGATGAGAGAAATTTTGGAGAAATACTGTAAGTTCCTTCCTATTGAAATTTATCTTTCTGAAGAAGGTGCAAAGAAAGATGATAAACAAGAAAAAGAAGAAGAAAAACCCATAAATAACACATCTCCTTTATGGTTAAAAGATGCTAAAGACTGTACAGATGAGGAGTATAAGGAATTTTACAGGGAAGTTTTTCATGATTTTAAAGAACCTTTATTCTGGATTCATCTTAAAATGGATTATCCGGTAAATTTAAAAGGAATTCTATATTTTCCAAAACTTACTAATGAATACAATACACTAGAAGGTCAGATTCAACTTTATTGTAATCAAGTATATGTTGCAGATAATATAAAAGAAGTAATACCTGAATTTTTGCTTCTGCTTAAAGGTGTTATTGATTGTCCGGATCTTCCTTTGAATGTGTCGAGAAGCTTTTTGCAAAATGATGGATATTCCACAAAAATTGCAGGTCATATATCAAAGAAAGTTTCTGATAAGCTTAAACAATTATATAAAAATGATACAGAACAATACTATAAATACTGGGATGACATTAATGTATTCGTCAAATATGGTTGTCTTAAAGAAGATAAGTTTTATGATAAGGTAAAGGATTCAGTAGTATACAAAGATATTTATGACAAGTATTATACACTAGACGAATATAAGAAGGTATCTGAAGATAAAAAACAGAAAGATAAAATATATTATGTTTCTGATAAACAAAAACAGGCCCAGTATATTAATATGTTCAAAGAGAACGATTTGAATGCTGTAATACTTGATAATATTCTTGATTCTCATTTTATTTCCTTTATAGAATCAAAAAACACAGGTACATCATTTATCGGTATAGACAGCGGTATAAAAGAAGTGCTTGGTGAAGATACTAAAGAGGAAGGTTTTGATGATGTTAAGAAATATTTTGAAGATATGCTTAATAATAAAAATGTTACTGTGGAGTTAAAATCATTAAAAACATCTGATGTTCCTGCCATTATTAGTGCAAATGAATATGAGAACAGAATGAAGAGTATGCAAACAATGTATGGAATGGATATTCCTTCAACAGATATTCTAGTGCTCAATACTCAAAATACAGTAGTTAAAAAGCTTATGGAGATGACTGATGAAGACAAAAAAAAGGATGTTGCTATGTACATATATCAGTTAGCAATGCTTTCAGCTGGAAAACTCGAAAAAGAAGACATGACGGATTTTTTGAGAAGAAATAACGAAATGCTTAACAAGTCAGTTGATTAATATAGTATTATATACATAGCTTTAATTAAAATAACACGGAGCGTAAGATATATTGAATAATGTAAGAAGGATATTTGTAGAACGGAAAGACGGATTTGATTTAGAGGCAAAGCGCCTACATGAGCAATGTGTAACGCTTTTGGGTATTGAGGGTATTAGAGGTATCCGTATTTTAAACAGATATGATATACAAGGATTAGATGACAGCATATATGCCGTAGCAAAATACGGCATTTTTGCTGAGATTCAGACTGATAATGTATATGAAGAGGCTGTTGATTTTAATAGGTACGAACATATATTCGCATATGAATATCTTCCTGGTCAGTATGATCAAAGAGCTGATTCTTGTGAACAATGCATACAACTAATATCTCATCATAGACCTATTGTTAAGACAGCTAAGTTAGTATGTATCTTTGGTGATATTAAAAATAATGATATTGATAAAATAAAAGAATATATTATAAATCCAGTTGAGTGCAGACTTGCAAGCATGGAAAAACCTGATAATCTGAAATCACATTATAATGTTCCTTATATGGTGGAAAATGTCTCAGGATTTATAAAGTCTGACAAAGATGCAATTGTGAAGATGAAAAACCAGTGTGGTTTTGCTATGAGTGAAGACGACCTTTTATTTGTCCAAGAATACTTTAAGTCACTGGACAGAGATCCAACTATAACTGAACTCAAAGTAATAGATACATATTGGTCTGATCATTGCCGTCATACTACTTTCAACACTGTCTTGGATGAAGTAGTAATAGATGAAGACATATTTAATGACAAAATCAAAAAAGCATATGAAAGATATATAGAAATTCGAAAAGAACTTTATAAAGATAAAGATAAACCAATCTGCTTAATGGATATTGCTACTATTGGAGCAAAATACCTTAAAAGCAAAGGTCTTCTGGATGACATGGAAGAATCAAAAGAAAATAATGCATGTTCGATTGTCGCTGATGTACCTACAAGCAAAGGCGATGAAAAATGGCTTATTATGTTTAAAAATGAAACACATAATCATCCTACTGAAATTGAACCTTTTGGCGGTGCGGCTACTTGTCTTGGTGGTGCTATAAGAGATCCTCTATCAGGAAGAAGTTATGTGTATCAGGCAATGAGAGTGACTGGAGCAGCAGACCCGTTTTCAAAAATTGAAGATACTTTACCAGGAAAACTTCCACAGATAAAGATTATAAGAGAAGCTGCAAACGGCTACAGTTCATATGGTAATCAGGTAGGACTGGCAACTGGTCAGGTTGATGAAATATATCACAATGGATATATAGCAAAGAGAATGGAAATCGGTGCAGTTATTGCTGCTGCTGCAATTGAAAATGTAAAAAGAGAAGACCCATGTACCGATGATGTAATCATACTTATAGGCGGAAGGACAGGCAGAGACGGGTTAGGAGGAGCAACAGGCTCATCAAAGGTTCACACTGAGGAGTCTTTATCTGAATGCGGGGCAGAAGTGCAAAAAGGTAATGCTCCTACTGAAAGAAAGATACAAAGGTTATTTAGAAATCCTGACATGAGCAAGCTTATAAAAAAATGTAACGATTTCGGTGCAGGCGGTGTAGCTGTTGCAATCGGAGAGCTTGCAGACGGATTGGAAATATATTTAGATAATGTTCCAAAAAAATACGAAGGTTTAGATGGGACAGAACTGGCTATTTCGGAATCTCAGGAAAGAATGGCAGTAGTTATTGATAAAAGTGATATGGATAAAGTTTTCGAACTTGCAGCTTTTGAGAACCTTGAAGCAACTTATGTCGCAAAGGTAACTGATACAGAAAAGCTTAAGATGATTTGGAATGGAAAAGTTATTGTGAATATAGAAAGAAGCTTTTTGGATACTAACGGTGTCACGCAGCATGCGAAAGCTCATGTCACTAAGAAAGACTCATCATCAAATCCCTTCATAAACAAATCAGATAAATCATATGAAAAACAGCTTTTTGAATCAGTCAATGATATAAACTCATGTTCTAAGAAAGGCTTAATCGAAAAGTTTGACAGCACAATAGGTTCTAATACAGTACTTATGCCTTTAGGTGGAAAGTATCAAATTACTCCATCTGAAGCTATGGTTGCCAAACTTCCGGTATTGGATAAGAAGACTGATTATTGTACAGTTATGTCATATGGATTTTTTCCAAATATATCTGAATGGTCTTGCTTTACTGGTGCTTGTTATTCAGTTCTGTCTTCGGTATCAAAGATAGTAAGTGTCGGAGGCGAGTGGAGAAAAACCCGTCTTACTTTACAAGAATACTTTGAAAGCTTAAGAAAAGACGCTAAAAGATGGGGAAAACCTTTTCAGGCATTGCTAGGTGCGCTTTATGCACAAACTGAGCTTGGTATACCAGCTATAGGAGGAAAAGATTCAATGTCAGGATCTTTTATGGATATGGATGTTCCTCCTACATTAGTTAGTTTTGCAGTTAGCCATACATCAGCAGGAAATATAATATCTTCTGAATTTAAAAAAACAGATAACTATATCTTAAGATTAAGACATAGAAGAAATGCTGATATGTCTCCTGATTTTCAATATGCAAAAAAGATTTTTGATTTACTTCAAGAATTTAATAGTAATTCACTTATTCTTTCATCTTCCACAATAAAACATAAGTCTGCTGCTGAAGCACTACTTAAAATGTGTTTTGGAAATATGATAGGATTTGTACTCACTGCAAATGAAGAGTCACTTTTTGATAACGGTTATTGTGATATTCTTATAGAGATTGATTCGCAGAAAATTTCAAACATTAATGATTTCTTAAGTAGATATGATAATCTGGATTTAGAAGTTATTGGTAAGACTATTGATGAGAGTAAATTCATTATGAAGGATATAGTTGTTGATCTTGAAACTTTACTTACAGAATATACATCAAAATACGAATCTGTTTTTTCAACTAAATCAATAGCAGAAAAGCCTAATATAACAAATAAACCATATGAATATAAAAAAGTCTTTCACAGCAAGATAAACATAGCAAAACCAAGGGTATTCATACCTGTCTTTCCTGGAACTAATTGTGAGTATGATACAAAAAGAGCATTTGAGGACCAGGGTGCAATTTGCTCAACAGTAATATTTAGGAACACAAGAGCAAATGATATTGATGTTTCAGTTAAGGAGTTTGTTAAACTGATAAATGATTCCAATATTATAGCAATACCAGGAGGTTTTTCTGCTGGTGATGAGCCTGATGGTTCCGGCAAATTCATAGCAACAGTATTTAGGAATCCATACATAAAAGAAGCGGTTCATAACATGCTGTATAGTAGAGATGGACTGATGTTAGGTATTTGTAACGGATTTCAGGCTCTTGTCAAACTTGGACTGATTCCATATGGGAAGATAAGCGAACTGTCTGAAAAAAGCCCTACATTGACATATAACAGTATTGGACGACATGTTTCATGTATGGTGAATACAAAAATCATATCAAAGTTATCACCTTGGTTCTCCTGCGTTAATCTAAATGATATACACACTATTCCAGTCAGTCATGGAGAGGGAAGATTCATTTGTACAGAACAAGAGTATAATTTATTGAGTGCAAATGGCCAAATTGCTACACAATATGTAGACGATTCAGGTAATCCTACATATGATATTGCATATAATCCAAATGGCTCATATTATGCTATTGAAGGCGTTACAAGCAAGGATGGCAGAATATTAGGTAAAATGGGACATTCAGAAAGATTTGGTAACAATGTGTGTATTAATGTTCCAGGCAATAAAGACCAAAAGCTGTTTGAATCAGGTGTTAAATATTTTAAATAAATGTTAATGATATAATTTTCAAGGAGGCAAGTGATGATATCAAAAACGATAGTAAAAAAAGTTTTAGAGTTTGATAATCCAGAAAGAATTGGATATGATTTTTTAGATGGTTCAATAAGAGATATAAAATATGTTGAACTTAATATACCCAAAAAAGAAGAACACAAATGGCAGAAACCTGAGTTTTTTGCAGATAAATATCCTAAATATAAGAATTTTGAAGGTTATTTACATCTTGATGAATATAATAACCTTTGGGGTAAGATGTGGCATGACACTACCGGAGGAGGAGAAGTACTGGAAGGTGGGCTGGAATCATGGGATGATTTGTCATCATATAAACTACCTAACATTGATGATGAAACTAGATTTAAAGATGCTCATTTAAGTGTAGAACCATATAAGGAAAGATTCATTCTTGGTCCACTACCAGGATGTACATTTGCAATTATGAGAAATGTACGTAAAATGGAGGTTTTTCTTGAAGACCTCATACTTGAGGAAGAAAACGTTCTTAAACTTCAAGATATGGTAATCAGTAAACTTGTTAACATGGTAGATCTATATGGTTCTATGAAATGTGTTGATGGCATATTTTTTTGTGAAGACTGGGGAACACAAGACAGACTGCTTGTTTCACCAGCAATGTGGAATAAAATATTCAAACCTGCATATGTCAAACTATGTAAAGCTGCACATAGAAACAATTTGAAAGTATTAATGCATTCCTGTGGTTTTATATATGAAATTCTTGATGATCTTCTTGATGCCGGAGTTGACGCATTCCAACTTGACCAGCCAACATTAATGGGAATAGAAAGACTAGCTGAAAAGATAAATTTAAAAGCTACTTTATATTCTCCTGTAGATATTCAGGCTGTATTACCTACAGGAAACAAACAGCTTATTGAAAAGTCTGCAGACCAGATGGTTGATCTTTTTCATAAAAAAGGTGGTCTTATGGTTAAAGATTATGGTGATTATAATACATTACGTATTAAAGATGAATGGGCTGGTTGGGCTAGAAACAGATTTTTTGAAATTGGCGGTAAAGATCCAAGATAAAAGAAATAATTCACCAATTGATGATTTTATGTTAATATGTAAAAGATTGAAGTTTATGGAGTGTTAATTGACTAAGATTTTTAATAAAAAGCAGGATGAGGCTGAATCAGCTGACGAAGATATTATAAAACATACAGATCAGATTGAAGTTGAAGAGATCGAAGATAATGATGCTTTATATGAATCTGATGTTGTACAACAAGATGAGCATGCAGACAATCAGGAAACTGATGAAGAAATTGCTGATGATTCTGATGTAGATAATTATATAGAAGACAAAGATTTTCAAGAAAAGAAAACAAATAAGTTTCTGATGTTTTTGGATGGGATATGGAATATCTTTTCAAAAGAAGAAATAGCAAAAAGGAAAGAAAAAAGAAGAAATAAGGTTGTAAAGATAGTTGTATATAAACCAAAATCTCAGTTTAGAAAATTTATTACATTAATGATTTGGCTTGTTTTCTTATTTGCCTTAGGTTTTGTATTTTACAAAGGTTATACATTTACAAATACACTGGTAAAACAGGCAAATTCATTTAATGCAGCAGAAGCTATTGGTGTTATTGCAGAAGAGAACGAAAAGGTCATTGATATTCCGAAAGGATCTACTACAAAAGATATTGCGAAAATATTAATGGACGAAGGAGTTATCACAAATGATACCTACTTTTGGGTTTATTCTCTTTTAATGGGCAATGAAGGTAACTATAAGTCTGGGAAGCATATTTTTGATGTATCTGTCACATATGATTCTGGAGAGATTGATCTTATTACGGCTCAAGGCTATGAGATGCTGATTCACATTTTATCGCAAGACAGCATTGCTAATCCTACAAAGAAGATATTTTTTAAAGAAGGTTTAACAATAACACAGACAGTAAATCTGTTTACAGAAAATGGTGTAGGAGATGCACAGGATTTTTACGATACATGTAATAATTTTGAATTTGAATATGATTTCATAGACCAGATTCCTAAAGACTCGAGAAGAACAAACAGACTGGAAGGGTATCTTTTCCCAGATACATATATTTTTGATGTGACATCTGACGAGAGTGAAATAGTAAAAAAGATGTTGGATAATTTTGATTCCAAATTTAATAAAGAATATCGTCAAAAAGCTGAAGAGATGGGTTTTACTATTGATGAAATACTAATAATCGCATCATTACTGGAAAAAGAAGCTTCATCAATGGATGAGAGGGCAATGATTGCAGGAGTTATATATAACAGGCTTAAATCAGAAGACCCTACAATGAATTATCTGCAGATTGATGCTACTATTCAGTATCTGTATATAAATGAAACAGGAGCTGTAAAAGAATTCCTTACATATGAAGATCATGATATCATGAATAATTACAATACATACATGTATAAAGGACTACCTCCAGGACCAATTTGTAATCCTTCATTGTCAGCTATTGCAGCTGCTTTGTATCCTGAAACTCATTACTATTACTATTATGTTGCTAAGAATGATGGTACTGATGCACATGCTTATGCTACTACATTAGCTCAGCATAATTACAATGTATCGTTATACTCAAAATAACATGGAAAAGCGTTTTAATATTGTAAATATCGATGTTGAAGAATATATCCAAAGCACATTAAAACCTTTAGAAGGTTTTTTAAAGGAAATGTCTGAGCACGCTAAAAAAAATAATATACCGGTTGCAAAGCTAGAAACTATACGGGCTCTTGAGGTTATATTCAATCTAAAAAAACCAAAAGCGGTTCTAGAGCTAGGCTGTGCAATTGGATTTACAAGTATATTTTTTGCTGGATATTTAGACAAATCTGGTTATATTGATACTGTAGAAAATGATCCTGATATGGTTAAAATAGCAAAAAGCAACATAAAAAATAGTGGTTTTGAAAAAACAATTAATATTATTTATGCTGAAGCTTATGACTATCTAATGAACATAGATAAGAAGTATGATATTATATTTATTGATGCTGCAAAAGGACAATATGAAAAATATTTTGATATTTGTTCAAATCTTCTGAATGAAAAAGGAGTAATAATTGCAGATAATGTTCTTTATCGGGGGATGGTAGCTAAAAAAGACAAGATTCCGCACAGACAAGCTACATTGGTGGAAAGATTAAGAAGCTTTCTCGATAAGATAACCAAAGATGAAAGGTTTGATACATCGATATTATCCATAGCGGACGGATTGTCGATATCGGTTAAGAAATGAAAAAAATAGAACTTCTGGCTCCTGCAGGTAATATTGAAAAACTTAGATTTGCATTTGCTTATGGTGCAGATGCCGCATATCTTGGATTAAACAGATTCAGTTTAAGAGATAAAGCTGACAATTTCTCCTATGATGATTTGGAAAAAGCAATATTATATGCTAAAGAGCTAAATAAGAAAATTTATGTTACTCTTAATATACTTCCAAAAAACAAAGATATTGAAGACATTGCAAAAACTATGTCAGAATTAACTCAATTTAAACCGGATGCTTTGATTATTGCAGATATAGGTCTTATTGAGATGGCTAAAAAATATGCGAAAGGTATAGATATACATGTAAGTACACAGGCAAATATATTGAATGTTGAAAGTGCTAAAGTTTTTTGTAAACTTGGAGCAAAAAGGCTGATTCTTGCCAGAGAATTGTCTTTGGATGATGTAGGAAGAATTAAAGATGCAGTTGGAAAAGAACATGAGATAGAGATTTTCATACATGGAGCAATGTGCGTATCCTATTCAGGCAGATGTCTTTTAAGTTCATATATGGCTGGAAGAGATGCTAATCAGGGTGACTGTGCACAGCCTTGCAGATGGAAATATGCATTAATGGAAGAAAAAAGACCAGGTCAGTATTTTGAGGTTTATGAAGATAATTCAGGATCATATATATTAAATTCGAAAGACTTAAATCTCATAAAACATATACCTCAGTTACTTGAGAGTAAAGCTGATAGTTTCAAAATTGAAGGAAGAATGAAGAGTTCATTTTATGTAGCGACAGTATGTAAAGCTTATAGATCTGCTTTTGATGATTATTTAGAAAATCCTGAAAAATATTATTCAAATATTGAGTACTATAACCAGATAGTCAGCATGCCTAGCCACAGGCAGTTTACTACTGCATATAACATAAATGATGAAAAGGATTACATACAAAAGACCAAAGATTCAATGATTTATTCAGATTCCAGTTACATCAGAAGTCATACATATACAGGATTAGTGCAAAACTATGATGAAAAGACATTTTTAGCAAAAGTGTATGAGATTAATCCAGTATTCATTAATGATGAGATTATTCTTATGTCTCCTCATTTTAAAAATTACAGACAGACTGTAAGTATGCTTTATGATAAAGATATGAATCCTATTGATAAAGCAAACCATCCTGGTATGGTATATTATATAAAAACAGATATCCCAGTTGAAAAGGATACCATAATAATTAAAGAGGTGAGCAATGAATAAAGTTCTAGGTTTTATTGGAGCTGGAAATATGGGTTCTTCCCTTATAAGAGGCATAAAAGAAAGTGGCTCAAAAATCTTAATATACGAGAAATATAGAGATAAGGCTAAGTCTCTTATTGACAAGAACACCTTTTTAGCTGATAGTGTTGAAGAGGTTATTACAAAATGTGATATTGTTTTTTTGTGTGTAAAACCTGATGCTATGGAAGAAGTGCTGGACAGTATACTTGATTTGAAAGAAATATCAAATAAACCTTTATACATTACGATTGCAGCAGGAAAACTAATTAATTTTTATGAGAATAAAATAAAAGAAGGTAGATTTATTCGTGTGATGCCTAATATGCCTGCTTCAATTAAAAAAGGCATGTCATCAATTTGTAAAGGTAATTATGTATCAAAAGAAGAATTAGACGAAGCTGTGGATCTTCTTGATTTTGTTGGAAAAACAATTGTTGTTCAAAACGAATCTGATATGAATATAACCACAGCAGTTGCAGGGTCTGGTCCTGCATTTGTATTTATGTTTATAAAAGCGCTTGAAGATATTGCAATAAAGTATAATATATCAAGGGATGATGCCAGGATAATGGCTTGTCAGATGGTTCTAGGTTCAGCTGAATATGCGCTTAATCAGAAAGATAGTCTGGAAGATTTGATTAAAAGTATCTGTTCTCCTAATGGTACTACAATAGAGGGAGTTAATGTTTTAAATTCAGAGAATTTTGAACTAATTGTTCAAAAAGCAGTATTAGCAGCAAAAAACAGATCCGCACAGATGAGTAAAGATGAAAAATCATGTACTAATGTTGAAATTTATACCGATGGAGCTTGTATTAACAACCCTGGACCCGGCGGTTATGCTGCTATACTTATTCATAATGGAATAGAAAAAGAAATAACTGGTTATAAAGAAAAGGCAACAAATAATGAAATGGAACTTATGGCGGCATTACAAGGCTTAATGCAGCTTAATAAGTCTTGCGAAGTTAAATTATACTCAGATTCTGCTTATCTTATAAATGCATTTAATCAAAAATGGATTGATTCATGGAAGAATAATGGATGGAAAAGAGGAAGGAATGATGAAATAAAAAATTTACAGTTATGGAAATTGCTTTATGAAATGAATATTAAACATTCAATAACATGGATTAAGGTAAAAGGTCATTCCGATAACGAGTATAATAACAGATGCGATAAACTTGCTAATAAAGCAATTAAGGAAAATAAAATTTAATGTCGAAGAAATATCTTCTTGAAAATACATCTGCTGAAGCAACTTTTCTGTATTCCTTGTTCAAGACGCTTTTTGAAAGGAATATTAGTCCAAGTAAGAAACCTGTTTTAAAGAACAGACTGATTAAAATGTCTTCTTCTTTAACATATGCAGCAAATCAACGAATTACAGAAAAAAATGCTGAATATTACTTAAAGAGAAACAGACATATGGTATATTCATCAATTCCATATATAGACAGATTAGATATTAGTAATGATTGTCTGGATTCTATTTATAAAAAAATGGCAACATGTGAGTTATACCTTTATGATAGATATAAAACAGGAAGTAATGAGTATCCTGATATGTTTGAACTATTTGAAGATAAGAGGAATATTTCTCAGCTTCGCTCAAATACTGTTTTATCTATCTATATGGAACTTTATCTTAAAAAGATGGCTAAAGAGCAGATTATAAGACTTATTCCATCAAATCCCAAAGATGAATTTCCAGAAACAAGAAAGATGAGAAGAAATTTTGTGATTCATCTTGGTTTGACTAATACCGGAAAGACATATCATGCACTAGAAGCACTGAAAGAAGCTAAATCAGGCGCTTATCTTTCTCCATTAAGGCTTCTAGCCCTTGAGGTGCAGGAAAGATTGATGGAAGATAATGTATTATGCAGTATGCTTACAGGAGAGGAAGAAGATATAATAGATGGTGCAAAACATATATCATCTACAGTTGAAAAAGCTGATTATACACAGCATTACGATGTTGTTGTAATAGATGAGTGCCAATTAATACAAGACGATTCAAGAGGTTGTTACTGGACAAAGGCAATTTTGGGTATGAAAGCGGAGATAATGCATTTGTGTGCTGCTCCTGAAGCTGAAGATATTCTTGTGAAAATTATTAAAGATTGCCAAGAAGAATATGAGATTATCAGACATGTTCGAAATACTGAACTTATATTCTCAAAAGAACCTTTTTCATTAAAAAATACTCAAAAAGGAGACGCTTTAGTTGTTTTTTCAAGAAGGAGCGTATTAAGTATTGCTGAACAGCTTTCTCAGAATGGAAGGAAAGCAAGCGTTATATATGGAGCCTTGCCATACAAGACAAGAAAAGAACAATTAAAAATGTTCACAGAGGGAAAAACTGATGTTGTAGTAGCAACAGATGCTATTGGAATGGGCCTGAACCTTCCAATTAAAAGAATTGTTTTTTTGGAAACAATAAAATATGACGGGAACTCTACAAGACTACTGGTGCCATGGGAAGTTAAGCAGATTGCAGGCCGAGCAGGAAGAAGAGGTCTATATGAAAAAGGTTATGTTTCATCAGTTTCTGATAATGAAATGATTAAAAAGCATCTATCAATACCTAATGTACCCATAGAATATGCTTATTTAGGATATTCAGATGTTTTACTGGATATTGACTGTGATATTACTCAGGCTTTAAAAGTTTGGAAATCAATACCCACTGGTGGCTTTTATGTGAAGCAGGACATTTCAAGAACTATTAACTTATGTGAACAATTAAAAAAAATATATAAAGGATTTAGTAAAAGAGAATTATTAAAACTTGCTTCAATACCATTTGATGAAGAGAACAAGGAAGTAATGGATCTTTTTAAAGAATATGTCCTTCTTTATTCATACGACCAAGAATTATTCAAACCACATATCTTCTCCTATACTCTGAATGCTCTTGAAGATTATTACAAATGTCTTGACCTTTACTATTCATTTTCAAAGAATATGGGTTATGTACCAGATCTTATGTGGTTAAGAGAAACAAAGATGATGATTGCTGAACGAATAAATAAAGAACTTATAAACCATTCTTCAGTGAAAAAGAGGAGATGCAGCATATGTAACCGCCTGCTTGGAAGAAATGATAAAACAGATTTATGTGTAAGCTGTCAGAAAAAACTAATTGATGTTGATTTAGAATCATATTAATCATAAGATATAGATAACGGTATTATTGTACCGTAAAAACAAAGTAGGAGCAGTTATTATGAAAAAGGCACTTATAATGTGGGGCGGATGGCTAGGTCATGAGCCAGAGCAGGTAGGTAAAATATTTCAGGATGTTTTAAAAGAAGAAGGTTTTGAAGTTACAAGAACAGATAAAATGGATGTCTTAGCTGATTTGGAAAATCTAAAGCAGTTTGACTTATTTGTTCCGATTTGGACGATGGATGAAATTAAGAAAGAATATGTTGATAATGTGTCTGAAGCTTTAGGAAAATACGGGACAGGTTTAGCAGGAAACCACGGCGGTATGTGTGATTCATTCAGACAAAGCACGAAATGGCAGTTCATAACTGGTTCTCAATGGGTGGATCATCCCGGAAATGACGGAATCGAGTATATGGTTAATATTAAGAAATCATCTGATTCAAAAATAATTGAAGGAATAAATGATTTTAAAGTAGTTTCTGAACAGTATTATGTACATGTTGATCCTGCTGTTAATGTGCTAGCAACAACAAGATTTCCTGTATATGAAGGTTACTATGCAACCAATGGATGTGTTGATGTCCCCGTAGTTTACACAAAAAAATGGGGAAAAGCAAAAGTTTTTTATAATAGCTTGGGTCATGTTGCAAATGTGTTCGATATACCTGAAGCACTTGAACTTATGAGACGTGGCTTTATATGGGCAGCAAGATAATGCTAAATAGTAAAGGCGGTAAAAAAGATGAATAAAAAGATTAACGTAGGAGTTGTTGGTTGTGGAAATATAAGTGGTATTTATTTTAAGAATCTTACAACTGTTTTTAATGAAATAGTAAATGTATATGCTTGTGCAGATCTTATAAAAGAGAAGCAAGAACATGCAGTTGAGGAATATAAGATTCAAAGGACAATGACTTTTGAGCAAATGCTTGAATGTAAGGATATTGAGTTAATACTCAACATAACCCAGCCTTTTAATCATTATGATATATGTAAACGTTCGTTATTAGCAGGAAAGCATGTTTATGTTGAGAAACCTCTTAGCCTGACTTTTGAACAAGGATTGGAATTGATAGATATCGCAAAGCAGAAGAATCTTCTTTTAGGCGGAGCTCCAGATACATTTATGGGTGCAGGTATACAGACATGCAGAAAACTGATTGATGATGGATTTATCGGTGATATAGTAGGTGCTACTGCATTTATGATGAGCAAAGGTCATGAATCATGGCATCCTGACCCTGAATTTTATTATAAACCAGGTGGAGGTCCAATGTTTGATATGGGGCCTTATTACATAACTGCTCTTATAAACCTTATGGGAGGAGTGAAAACAGTAGTTGGAATGAACCATACTGCATTTAAAGAAAGAACCATAACTAGCCAGCCTAAATATATGCAAAAAATACAGGTGGAGACACCTACCCATGTTTCAGCAATGCTGCTATTTCAAAGCGGAGCGACTGCAAGCATTATAACAACATTTGATTGCAAGAAAAGCGAACTACCGCTTATTGAAATATATGGTACAAAAGGCAGTATTAAAGTTCCAGATCCTAACTGTTTTTCCGGCCCTGTATTTTTAGCAACATCAGATGGTTCGGGATATAAAGAAGTACCACTAACCCATATCTATTCTGAAAACAGCAGAGGGTTGGGTCTTGCAGATTTAGCTAGCTGTATTAACAATAGAAAGTCTCCTAAGGCAGGATGTCAGCAGACTGGTCATGTTCTTGAAATCATGTGTGCGGTATTTTCCAGTTTTGAATCAAGAAAATACTACAAAATGAAGACACGTTACAAAAGACCTGAACCAATGAACAGGGAATTAGTTAAGGGTCAGGTGTAGTAGTATATTTTATTATAAATGCTTTTTATATACATAACAGGCTTATAAGCCTGTTATGCTAATATTACATTATCTCTTTGAGAAACAAGGCATAAAGTGTCATAATAAGGTGTGTTTATATCCCAAAGTAATTGAGCATATAAAGCAACTGGAAGCCATATATTTTCCTCAAACAGACCGTCTTCTACTAATGCTGCAATGACTGCTTCTTTATTTGTCTGAATTGATAATTTTCTTATTATATCCTGACACAGCTGTCCATTTTTAAACCAGTAGCTCTGTATATAGTGCCAGATTTCTTTTTTTTCATTCATTAATTTTGTTATAACTGTTTTGTCATTCATGCCTAAAATGAATGGTCCCTTCTGATGTTCGAAATTAGACCAATCCAGACATATCTGTCCTTTCAAAACGACACCAACCTCAGCATCTTCTCTAAGTTGAATGATTTTATCAGTAAAATCAACAGTATCTTCAAAATTTTCAATATGTTTTGGAAGATACTGATAAGGAAAAGCTCCGCAGTCTTCCCAAATAATTGATATTCTTTTATCAATTTTTGAAATGTATTCAAGTTGATTTTTCACTGATGTAGCATGAAGACCGAATTGAATATATAAATCCGGATACTTATCAAGTATTCTGCTACCTATAACATTTACCCATTCTGAAACTGCTTCACCAATTAATTTACCATCTTTTGTTTCGCTTAGAGTTTCGGTAAAGGATTGAAAATATATGCCATCTCCACCTAAAGCATAATATTCTTCTTCATATTTTTTAACTGCTAAATCAGCCCATCTGTCCAATTCTTCATTTTGGGAAATATTAATTTTCTCTCCCCATCCCCAGGAATATCCCCATATTATCTTTATTCCGTTTTCGTGAGCATAGTCTACTACTTGTTTAGCATTAACAGGAGCATAGTCATTCCAAATTATAAGCTGATTTAGTTTTAAAAGAGCCATATTATCAATATATTTCTTGTAATTATAAATAGAATGACCCCAAGTCCATAAACCTCTATTCATGATATCAGGTGAAGATGAAATTTCATAATCTGGCATTTTTTCAAGGAACAATTTTCTAAAATATGGTTGATGATCTTTTCTTTGCTTTGAAAATGCAATATAATCGCTTGAAAAATCCACAGCACCATAAAAGGTGCTTATATCATCTATACCAGCAATAATAACAATCTGTTTGTTTTTGTTATACGGATTATCTGTGACTTTAAGTAAATAACCATTTTGAGGGATTGAGTCTTCTAAGATTAAGTCTTTTATGTAATTATTCGTTTCTCTCGTACCAATAAATATTATATTATCTTCAAGGTCTGATAACACCTTCTGTGTTGTAACAACATAAGGTACATGCTTTGAAACTGCTGCACTTACAATATCTATAGCTTTCTTTTCCATTTTTTCATATTTTCCATATGAAATTTTCCATCTGTTATCTCCAAAATTTACTGTATCCATTTTTCCTCCAGACAAAAGTATACAATATTAAATTTGTAAGTTAAATAGAATTTTAAGGATTTAGTATGAATTTAATTATAAAATTAAAACACTTTATTTTCTATATAATAATTTTTTGCTCTTGTACAATGTCTTGTGATATTATAAGTATTGAAATAAATAATAAATTGAATTAACAAACATCACTAAACCTTAAAACGAGTTGATTTTGCGGATCTGATAGATATATAGATATGAAGAATATTAGAAGGAGGACTATATATGTACAATCTATTGATAGGTGGTGCAGCAGGGCAAGGTATCGATACAACTTCTGCAATACTTGAGAAAATATTGAAAAGAGCAGGTTATAGCGTGTTTACCTGTAGGGATTTTATGTCACGAATACGAGGAGGCCATAACTTCTATCTTATGCGTTTTGGTGAAAAGGAAGTTATTTCTCACAGTTACAATCTTGACGGTATAATTGCAATGGACGAGGAAACTATCAATATACACAGTAATGAACTTAAAAAAGATGGTTTCATACTGTGCGATACAAGTATAGAAATAGAAGATTCACGCATTTTAAAAATTGCTATGGAAGATATTGCAAAAAAACTTGGAAATATAAGGGTTTCTGGCAGTATAGCGATAGGAGCTGTTTTGAAGCTTTTTAATGAAGATTATTCGAATATTGAAGAAGTGCTTCAAAGTTTTCTTGACGAACGTTATGTAGATATCAATCTTAAGGCAGTAAAGGCAGGTTATGACAGTATTGAAACACGATATCCTCGCTTGAAAGGTCGATTTGATGACTGGATGTTGCTCTCGGGAAGTAATGCAATCGCATTAGGAGCAATTGCGGCTGGAATAAAATTCTATAGTGCATATCCGATGTCTCCAGCTACACCAATAATGGGTTATCTTGCAACAAAAGGAAGAGATTGTGGTATCGTTGTTGAACAGGCCGAGGATGAGATTGCAGCAATTAACATGGCAATTGGTGCTTCATATGCAGGAGCGCGATCTATGACTGCAACTTCTGGAGGTGGTTTTTCCCTTATGGTGGAAGCACTTGGACTTTCTGGTATGGCTGAGATACCATTAGTTGTTGTTAACATGCAAAGGCCAGGACCTGCAACTGGATTACCGACACGTACAGAACAGGGAGATCTTAAGTTTATGATATCTGCCTCACAAGGTGAATTTCCAAGAATGGTCATTGCATTACGAACTCACAAGGATGCTTTTTATCAGACGGTACGTGCTTTCAATTTAGCAGAAAAATACCAAATACCGGTTATTCTTCTTGGAGATCAGTATCTTGGAGATGCTTCCGCAACTGTTGAGCCATATGAAATTAACAGTATTGAAACAGAGTATTCTAATAGCGAATATTCTAATGAATACTTACGATATAAATATACTAAGAGTGGAGTTTCACCCAGACTGATTCCAATGAAATCAAAGAATCTTGTTACAATAGACAGTGATGAGCATGACGAAACGGGTAAAATCACTGAGTCTGCAAAAGTACGTGTCCAGATGATGGATAAACGAATGAAAAAACTTATATTAATAGAACAAGAGCTTCATGAACCACAATTTTTAGGTGCAGTTGACTATGATATACTGTTGATTGGTTGGGGGTCAACATATGGACCTATATCAGAGGCTATTGAATTACTAAATAGTAAAAAAAGTAAAAAATATGCAGCACTTATATTTGGTGATATATTTCCGCTGCCACAAAAACTACTAATAGAAAAATCAAAAAAAGCTAAGCAGATTATAAATATCGAACAGAATGCAACTGGACAGTTAGCTGGTTTGATTCGTGAGTATACAGGTATAATCTGCTCAAAAAGTATATTAAAGTATGATGGTCGACAAATAACAGGTGAAGAAATTGTAAAGAGAATAAAAGGAGGCATATAGAATGGCTAAATTTCACACATTTGATACAGCTTGGTGTCCTGGATGCGGGAATTTCAGCATACTCGAATGTCTTAAAACTGCACTGGAGGAACTTAAAAAAGATCCCAGTGAGGTGCTTCTAGTTGCAGGTATAGGACAGGCTGCAAAAATTCCACAGTATATAAATGCGAACGCATTCTGTGGGTTGCACGGACGTGCATTACCTGCTGCCACAGGAGCAAAGATCGCAAATGAAAAGCTGACTGTTATAGTTAGTACAGGTGATGGTGATTCATATGGAGAAGGCGGGAACCATTTTTTACACAACATACGACGTAATATTGATATAGCACATTTTGTGCATGACAATCAGGTGTATGGCCTGACGAAAGGGCAGGCATCTCCCACTTCCGATGAGGGTCTTGTAACATCAATTCAACCTGAAGGAAACGTTAATACACCGCTTAATCCGCTACTTTTAGCAATTGCTGCAGGAGCAGGTTTTGTTGCAAGAGGATTTACTGGAAAAAAAGAACATTTAGTATCACTGATGAAGCAGGCAATAGGGTATAAAGGGTATGCGCTCGTTGATATAATGCAGCCATGTGTTAGTTTTAACAAGACGAATACTTATGCTTGGTATAACGAGAGAGTTTATATGCTGGATGAAAATTACGATTCTTCAGATAAGTTATTGGCTATCAAAAAAGCAATGGAATTTACAGATAAAATACCAATTGGTGTTATATTCAAAGAAGAAAAACCCTCATTTAATGAAAAAAATTCTGTTTTGAAAGATAGCAAGCCATTGATAGACAGGAAGTATGACCAAACTATTACAAGCAGGCTTTTTAAAGAGTTTATATGAAAATGAAAATAAGTTTATATATTTTCAAGAAATAATGACATATCGATTGACTCGAATAATCAAAAAATGTACTTGCTATAAAAAATAATTTATGTTATATTTGTAGAGTTGAGTTTTGGAGGTAGCAAATGAGTGAGACATTAAAGATAGTTTTAGGAATAATACACTTAATAATATGTATCGGAGTTATAGTTATAGTATTGATGCAGTCAGGTAAAGCAGGCGGTTTGTCAGGAAGTATAGCAGGCGGAGCTGAGACTTTCTTCGGTAAAGGCAAAGGAAAAGCCATGGATAAGATGCTTTCAAAGTATACTGTTTACATTGCAGCTTTCTTTGCAGTAACATCAATCTTTTTGTATCTGGTACTTAAGTAAAATATTTTAATTTTATATCGTAAATTAAAAGGCTGAATAAGCCTTTTTTTATATTTCAGTATTATATATTTTCTTGATATGTTTTCCCATCGGAACCATTATTACAATAAGCATTATCAGATTAATGATATTAAATCCTGCAACAATATATCTTTCATCGAAAATATCCCCTAAACCTCCTGATAACAATTGACCTACTATTGCACCCATCATTGTAAGCATCTGGAATATGCCATTAAAGCGAGCCCTCATACCATCAGGCAGGTAATTCTGAGTTGAAGATATTCTTATATTATATGAAGTGACACCAAATATTCCAATAAGAAAGTTCATTATAATCATAACAACAATAGGTGAAAACAGGAAAAATGCCGACATAATCCCAATAGATGCATATACGAATATTGCTATTGAGAATCGCCTTTTCGGAGGGTACTTGAATCGGTATTGTATAAAGCCTCCTATCAAGCGACCTAGAACAGCAAAAGCCATAACATAAGTGTATGTCATTACTCCGAAAGTTTCATTGTTTTTAAAGAAAGGAAGTACTAAAGTACCATAAGAAGAGTCAGAAAAAGCCATAATAACAAAATATGCAGTTATTGCTGCCAAACCTGGTTCCTGTTTTAAGTATTTTATACCAGCTTTAAAATCTTCCTTGTATTTTAAAAAATTAAATGATTTAACTATGTCTGTATTTATGTGTTTTTCTTCAGCTTTTATATTAACCTCAAACAAAGCTGCAATAAGGAATGTAACTGCATTAAACAAGAAAAGCGGTTCAAGGCTGAAGTTCTCATAGAAGTATGCAGCGACCGGAACCATTACTGCAGATAAAGGATAAAGAATTGAAGATATAGAATAAGCTTTTGAGTAATTCTTTTTTTCTACTACATTTGGAAAGAAGCTATCAAAAGCAACAATGTATGTTCCATCAATAGAACCAATTATTAAGGCAAGTATAATTATTAAGTAGTAGTTAAAAAAATTAAAAAATAGTAAAGCGAAAATCAATAAGTATAAAGCTGCAGAAATGAAATCCAATGTATATATTATTTTCTTTCTTGAAAATCTATCCAGATAAGGGCCAGCTAGTAGAGGCATAACAATTCTTGGAAGAGTGTAAATTACTAAAGTTAATGAATATAAAAAAGTAGAATTAGTGTAATCAAGTATCAATAATCCTAAAGCAAATCCAGATACGGCATTACCAAGCATGGATACGGCACTGCCTATTGTCAGAATAGAGAAGTCTCTAGTCCATAATTTCCCATCCATAATAAACCTCAATTCGTATATATTAGCACTTTATTTTTTCAAGTTCAATTGTTTCGTGCCAAAACATAGGCTACATGTTATAATTAGAAAACGAGGAGTATTCATGCGTATATTAGGGATTGATCCTGGTTTTGCCATTATGGGATATGGAGTAATTGATTATTATAAAAACAAAGTCGAAGTTCTCGAATATGGTGTAATAAGGACAGAAGCACACACTGATTTTAATAAAAGACTATTAAAAAATTATCAGGGAATAAACGAGATAATTTCTCTTTATAATCCTGAGCATATCTCTATGGAGCAGTTGTTTTATAATACTAATCAGAAAACAGTCATAAATGTATGTCAGGCGAGAGGGGTAGCTGTTCTTGCAGTTGCACAGAAGGATCTTCCTTTTTTTGAATATACTCCGCTTCAGATAAAACAAGCTCTATGTGGGTATGGAAGAGCTGATAAGAATCAAGTTCAGCAGATGGTTAAGGTATTGGCTAATCTAAAAAATATTCCAAAACCTGATGACGCTGCAGATGCACTGGCTGTTGCAATATGTCATGCACATTCATACAGGGAAGAAAGGAATAATAAAAATACATGTACGAGTATATAAAAGGAAATCTCACAGCAAAAAAACATGATTATGTCGTTATTGAGAATAATGGTATTGGCTATAAGATATATACAAGCTTAAATACTATGATGAAAGTAAAGACTGACGAGGATGTTATGCTATATACGTATCTTCATGTTAGGGAAGATGCGATGATTCTTTATGGATTTTCACAGGAAGAAGAGCTTTTCCTATTTAATATGCTAATTACTATATCAGGAATTGGTCCAAAAGCTGCTCTTTCCATATTATCTGTTCTTTCATACCAAGATGTAGCAACTGCTGTTGTTAGTGATGATGTAGGTTTATTGTCTAAAGCTCCAGGAATTGGAAAAAAGACTGCGATGAGGATTATACTAGAGCTTAAGGACAAGTTAAAAGGTATTTATATTAATGACACACAACCCAAAGGGCAGATAGAACAAAGTGATAAATACTCAGAAGCAGTAAATGCATTATTAGTTTTAGGGTATAATAGTAAGTATGCGAGACAGGCTCTTGATGCAGTCTATGACGAAAAAGATTCATTGCAGGATATAATTAAGAATGCTCTTGCTGGAAGAACAAGCAGTAACAAGGAGATGTGATAATGGAGGAAGAAAGATTTGTAACTCCGACATTTATAAAAAACGATCAGAGTGAATCAGGATTAAGACCAAAGGTTTTTGAAGAGTATTTTGGACAGGAAAAGATAAAGCAGAATCTTAAAATTTTTATAGAAGCTGCAAAGCAGAGAAAAGAACCTATTGACCATGTACTTCTTGCTGGACCTCCAGGTCTAGGTAAGACTACCTTAGCTGGAATAATCGCATCAGAAATGGGTGCAAATATTAGAATAACCAGTGGCCCAGCTATTGAAAAAGCAGGTGATCTTGCAGCAATACTTACTAATATTGATGAAAATGATATCTTGTTCATTGATGAGATTCACAGGCTTAACCGTACAGTTGAGGAAATTCTTTACCCTGCAATGGAAGATTTTGCTCTAGATATTATTATTGGAAAAGGGCCAAGTGCAAAAACGATAAGATTGGATTTAAATAGATTTACTCTTATAGGAGCTACAACAAAGACTGGGATGCTTTCCTCTCCTCTTAGAGACCGTTTTGGTGTTTCATGCAGGCTGGAAATGTATAGTACAGATGAATTAAGTATGATTGTAAAAAGAAGCGCAGGAATTCTTGGTATAAATATTAATGAGTACGGAGCAAATGAGATAGCAAGAAGATCAAGAGGAACTCCTAGGATAGCTAACAGGCTTTTGAGAAGAATAAGGGATTTCGCACAAGTACAGAGAGAAGATGTAATTACAAGTGAAATAGCAGATTTTGGTTTGGGAAAACTTGAAATTGATAAAATTGGACTAGATAATATTGATAGAGCGATTTTAGATACAATAATAACAAAATTTACTGGAGGACCTGTTGGCCTGGATACTCTTTCAGCCAGTATAAATGAGGAAAAAGAAACTATTGAAGATGTATATGAACCTTATCTTCTTCAATTAGGTTTTCTTAAGAAAACACCGAAAGGAAGATGCGTTACCCGATTAGCATATGAGCATCTGAAATTACCATATGAACACGAATAAAATACTACTTCATACATGCTGTGCTCCTTGTCTTGTGTATGTGCATGATAGATTGAATGAATTATCTGTTGAGTTTGATTCATATTTTTACAATCCGAATATTCATCCGATTTTGGAATATAAAAGAAGATTAAAAACTCTTATTAGTTATACTGAACAGTTTAATGTTAAGCTTATTGTTGATGATGAGTTTTTACAGGAAAAATGGGAGCAAGGATTTAAATGCTTAGATTGTTATAATATAAGGCTGGAAAAGACAGCTAAATATGCAAAAGAAAACGGATACTCTGGATTTAGTACTACACTTTTAGTTAGTATATATCAGGACCATGAAAAAATAATTGAGATTTGTAATAATCTAGCGATTAAATATGATATAGAGTTTTTATATGATGATTTTAGAAAAGGATTCAGACAAGGACAGAATAAAGCAAGACAAATTGGTCTTTATAGGCAGAAGTATTGTGGATGTATAAATTCATATAATTCATCTAAGTTTAAAGATAAGATAACATGGGAAGAGTAGGTAACATTTATGAGATTATTCAATAAGAATAAGATATATTTATTTGATGGTTCCAAAGGCTATATGCTTCAAAAATATGGATTAAAGACTGGTGAATTAGCAGAGGAATACAATATATCAAATCCAGATATTGTGATGAGGATATATAATGAGTATTGTGATGCAGGTAGTGACATAATACAGACTAATACATTGTGTTCAAATAGATCCGTTCTAGAACGTCATAACTTATCTGATAAAATTTATGAAATTAATAATACATCAGTTAATTTAGCAAAGCAGGCGATAGGTAGTAGAAAAATATTAGTTGCTGCTTCAATAGGACCTATTGGAGAGCTTCTCGAACCCTTAGGCAACCTTAAATTCAATCAGGCATATGATTTGTTTGTAGAACAGATTGACTCTTGCAAAGAAGCTGATGTTCTTAATTTTGAGACATTTACTGATTTAAGAGAAATGAGGATAGCAATTATCGCTAATCAGGATACAGTCAATCTTCCTATTATAAGTAATATGACATATGAGAAGAATAATGTAACTATGATGGGACATACCCCTTTTATATGCTCTGCAATACTGAAAAAAATGGGAGCAGATGTAGTTGGAGTAAACTGTTCTAACGGACCGGAAAAAATGTCTGAACTACTTAAACAGATAGCATGTTTTGAAGACTTTGTCTGTGTCAAACCAAATGCCGGAGTACCAAGTTTTGTAGATAATAAAGCGTATTATAGTCAGACAAAAGAACAGTTCTGTAGTTATAGTGACGATTTATTGCAATATAACATCGGAATAACCGGTGGTTGTTGTGGTACTACACCTGAGTATATTAAATCAATGAATTATGTTAAAGAGAGAACTCGGAGCGTTACTGTTGAAATTGATAGTCATAAGTATATAATGTCACAATATTCTTATATTGACATAGAAAAACCATTTAGTACTTACGAGTGGATTATTGATAATGAAAATATGCTTGAATGTATTGACAAAGCATATGATATATCTGAAAAAAATGTGAATTCATTCGTTTTATCATATAAATCTGATAATGCTGATTTTATTTCTGAATTAATTATTCAGATACAAGATATTCTTCGAAAACCATTAATATTCGAATTTGAAAATGAATGGAGCATGAATGCAGCAATAAGATCATATTGCGGTATTGCAGGAGTTTATAATTACGTTCATAAATATTCAGTAAAAATATAATAATTATATTAAATAGTCGCTTAATGTGAATTTGAAAACTGATCCAACTGATTCAACACTTTCGACCCATATTTTTTCGTTCATGCGAAGAAGAGTTTCTTTTGCTATTGAAAGTCCTAGTCCGGAACCGCCTTTTGAACGGGATTTATCAGTTTTGAAAAATCTTTCAAAAATATATGGAAGATCATCTTTGGAGATACCTTTTCCGTTATCAGCAACTGATACGATGTATTTGTTATTTTCTTTAGTTAAAGATATTTCTATACAAAGAGCTATATCAACATCATCTTTACCAAACTTTAATGCATTATTAACTAAGATAGTTAGTATTTGATCTATACGATCACCATTCCCAAGAATAAATACAGGTTCTTTAGGGATGTTACATTTTATATTAAAAATTTGATCTTTGTTATAAAAGAGGTATCTCTCTACAATATCATTTATTATTTCAGTCAAGTTTACTTTTTCCATCGAAAATGCTTCATTCGATGATTGAAGTCGCGACAAAACTAATAAATCATTAATAAGCCTGTTGAGTCGCATAACCTCATTGGATATAAGTTCGTAATATCTGTTAATTTTATCATTGTCTGTTACTAATCCGTCTTTTAAAGGTTCGATAAGTCCCATTACTCCTGTAAGTGGTGTTTTAAGTTCATGTGAAACATTTGCAACATATTCTCGTCTTGTCTGTTCGAGACGAACTTCTTTTGTTATATCACTGAAGATACCCATAGCACCAACAATTTCATTGTTTACTATAACAGGGTTAATGATGCACTGAATCATAATTTCATCAAAGTTATATGTATTGTCTACAGACATATTAGTCTCAATGCATTTTTCAAAATCTTTCCATATTTCTTCTTTCGGAATTATATTTAATTTATCGCTAGATTTAATATCCGTGTTAAAAAGCTTACCTGTTGCTGGATTTATTATTATTGGATTAAAATGCTTATCTATTACTAAAATTCCTTCATTCATAGAATTTAAAACGCCTTGTAGAACATTTGTCTCTCTTTTTAAATGATTAATTGTAGAATCTAATTCTGAGGATAAGAGATTCATAGTAGTCGATAACTGTCCTATTTCAGCAGGATAATTTTCATTTGCTCTAACTGAAAAATCACCCTTACCCATTGCAATTGCGACATCCTTAATTTCAAATAATGGTTTTGTTATGCTTTTTGATAGCATATAAACTGGATATAGCATGAGTAAAAAAACAGCAAACATTGCAATAATGAGAGTTTTGTTTATATTTTCCAGTTGAATACTATAATCTTCCACAAATTTACATACAGTAAGAACTGCTTCAACAGAGCCCGTATCAGACAATATAGGTCTCATAAGAATAATCATTTCTTTGTCGAATTCATTGTTTTTATTTTCAAGAGATATATACTGGCCACTAAGCACTCTTTTGAAATATTGAGATAGATTCTGCTTATAAAATCTGTCCATTGCATCTTTATCTATTACAATGCCAGCTCTTTGCGAAGAAGGGACATATGAATACATCTCTACATTAATCTTATCTGATATTACAACATAACTGCTTAAAATTGTTGATTCGACTTGAAAGACTTTATCAAAAAACTGTTCTAACAAATCCTTTGTTGTCCATTCATTTGGTATTAAAGAAGCGAGCATATCTGTTTCTTCTTTAAGCCTTTCGGTCTGGTAACTGATAAAAATCTCTTCAGAAGCAACTGTATATATTATTGTAGTGAATATTAAAGAAATAATTAGTATTGTTAATACTAAAGCAGTAATTCTGAAGAAAAAAGGTTTTCCAATTAACTTATTCATTGACACATTCGAATTTATAACCTACACCATAAATAGTTTGTATGCATTTTTGTATTTCAAGTGGCAGTTTTGCGCGTATCCTCTTTAT
>ERZ795048.1006-NODE-1006-length-27133-cov-36.315902_pt1 | contig 27133 bp, 24 predicted proteins | sample MGYA00375132_ERZ795048 | MGnify/ENA primary metagenome ERZ795048 (study PRJEB30177, sample SAMN05720225) | activated sludge metagenome | isolation source: Anaerobic digester | place: Hong Kong | collected 2014-12-17 ... | reverse complement strand
AATAAAAATTTATGAGCATTTTATCCCTCTCTTCTCAGGAACTTACACGGCCGCCCCGTACAGGCTGGGGTTTGAAGACTTCAGGCCGGAGAAGGTGCTGGGTTTTCTATGTCATGAGCTTGACTATACTTATGTAAGGATGATCTGGCGGAGATGGCTTAAAAAAGGGGATATAAAGATCTTAGGTAATCCTGTTATACCTTTCGGGCCTGAATGGTTTGAAAGGTTTATGGCCGGAACATTCCGTCTGAGGGGAGATTATGTAAATGATTTCAGGCTTATGGATTACCTTGTGGCTCTACTCAGTACAGATGAGAGCCCGGCTTTAAACGGGATTATAGGTAACGATGAAAAGCTTAAGCAGGATCTTGTATCTATGGGGATCTTTGACAGCAGCATGTCTGTCTATACACTCTACAGATTAAGAAGCGTGGCGAAAAACGGTTACACCGGTTTTGAGGGGAGATATTACTCCCTCTTTGAAAGCCTGAACTCAGACCTCGGGCATTCAGTAAACCTTCAGATACTGATAACAGCACTTGCCTATAAGTATATACTGAATGGCATGGTAACACACAGCAGCATACCTGATTCCCCGGAGATTGAGAGTGAAAGGAGGCAGATAATCTTCGGTTCATCCATCGGTATACCGACTTTTTATGTAAGGAAGAACAACAGTAATATGTTTATGGGTGAAATTCTGAAGCAGTCAGCCGGCTGCAGAAACAGCAGCAGGTACCAGGGGTATACTCGTGTATATATCAGTGAATACAGGAAGGGGCTCGTTAAACTTCTGAGGCGGGACGGGGCGGATTTAATAGAGAGTCTTGGAATGGAGGAGACCATGAAAGATCTTGAGCTTAGGATAAACATGCCGGATCTTTATTCTGCTGCTGCAAAAATTACCGGTGGCGTGCTTAATATTGCCGGAGAGAAGAGACCGCTGAAAGTAAAGGCTGACGATTTTAACCTGTGTGCTGAAAAGTATTACAGGGAGAACCTGAGAAATAAACATATGATAGAAGCACTTGATATATTTGCGAAAAGCGCAGCAGATGCAGACAGAAAGTATGATCTTCTCCCCGGGGATATTCAGTCTGCCTTGGGAAATGTTCTGGGACTGAAAGGGGCTGCAGATTTTGTGGAATCACTCAGGGACGATCTTGTAACAGGTGATATACCTGTCTTATTCCTGAGATCGGCTATTCACCTCCTTCTGATTACTCTCAGAATTGATATGCTTGATTGCTCGGCAGTTTAACAAAATATTCAATAATAAATACGGTTACAGAATGAAACATCAGTTTATAGTCAGAGAAACAGGTGAGGTTGCTGATGAGCAGTTTTATCACGACCGCCTTGTTAATTATCTTTATTCGATTATGAGGGAGGAGGGGTCTCTTGTTTACAGGCTGGTTACATCGAAACGTCTTTCATCTTTGATGGCATGGATTAATTATGATTTTCCTGCAGGCAAATGGCTTACAGGAGGGTCGGGATTTCTTGAATCTTCTGGCATTGATACATCGGAATTTTATGATCCACTCGATTCTCTGAATACAGCAAGAAAATTTTTTGAAAGGAAGATCCGCTATATGGAGTGCAGGCCCATGCCTCTGAATGCTGATTCAGTTGTAGCCCCGGCAGATTCAAGAATTATTACCGGTTCTTTTGCATCAGAGAGCCTGCTGTTTCTGAAGGAGAAATTTTTTTCACTGGATGATCTCCTTGATGCGAAGAGGGGGTGGAGTTCGCTCTACCGGAATGGGGATTACGCGATATTCAGGCTTACTCCGGATAAGTATCATTATAGTCATGTTCCTGTCTCGGGGATTGTTTTGGATTTTTATGAGATAGATGGAGCGTATAATTCCTGTAATCCCGGTGCGGTTCTTGCGGTGAATAAAGCGTACTCAAGGAACAGGAGAGTTGTAACAATAATTGACACTGATGTGCGCGGAGGCACCGGGTGCGGTAAAGTCGCGATGATTGAAGTGGCAGCTCTGATGATTGGTGATATTGTTCAATGCTATTCAGAATGGATGTATGAAACCCCTGCACCGTTAATACACGGGATGTTTCTTAATAAAGGTCAGCCGAAAAGTCTTTTCAGGCCGGGTAGTTCGGTTGATATACTGATCTTTGAAAACGGGAGAGTAAAGTTTGACAGAGATCTTATTGAAAATTCCCTAAAGACCGGAATTGAAACCCGTTATATGAAGAGTTTTACAAGGCCTGTTGTTGAAACAGAGATCAAAGTAAGGTCGTCAATCGGTAAATCTTTAAGACAAGAGGAGATAAATGATTAATATAATATTTTCAGTTTCACTCTGTTCGATACTCCTGGTAATTTATTTTTTTGCATTCAGGTTTCTGCCCGGTGAGAGGTGGCAGGTCTTTGCGTCAATACCTGTTCAAAAAAATGGAAACGGGAGATGGAAGGGGGTCAATATCACTTATTACGGGATAATCCTTTCAACGGGGTATGTACTTGCAATGATGCTTTTTTTTATTCTCGCATCATCAGCCGGTGAAACCTGGATTACAATCGGCGGTGTCAGTATAGGAATTATGGCACTTTTCATTCCCGCGGCAAAAATTATGGCTTATATTGTTGAGAGGAAAAAAAATACAATAACAGTGGGCGGCGCGTCTTTTGTAATGTTTATTGCAGCTCCATGGATAATTAAGTGTTATAACCTGCTGCTCGCAGGGAACAGGCTTGCTGAAGTTAATGAAATTGTAATAATAGCATCTATTACAGCAGCATACGCCCTGGGAGAGGGGATAGGGAGGCTCGCCTGTATCAGTTTCGGGTGCTGTTATGGTAAGCCTGTTTCTCAATTGCCGCTCTTATTCCGGGAGATATTTTCAAGGTGGAATTTTGTCTTCACCGGTAATACAAAAAAAATTTCATATCACGATCATCTTGACGGGAGCCCGGTGGTTCCGGTTCAGGGGATTACTGCAGTATTATATACAGTGACAGCATGCATATCAGTATATCTGTTTCTTAATGGAAATTATATAGTTTCATTTTTTGTCTCTCTTACAGTTACACAGGGGTGGAGATTTGTATCAGAGTTTCTCCGTTCTGATTATAGAGGGAGTACAAAGATTTCCGCATATCAGATTATGAGTCTTTTTCTGATTTTTTATTACGCGGTATACATTATAATTTTTAATCCTCTGGTACCAGTGGAACCGGTTCTTTATAAAGGACTGGTTTTTATATGGGATCCGGCACTCTTTTTATTAATCGGTGCTATGTGGACAGGGTCATTGCTGTACACGGGAATCAGCAGTGTCACAGCAGCGGAAATTTCCCTGTATGTGATTTCAGACAGAATATAACAGTAATTATTATTCCGGTTTATACCGGTATTCAGAAGGTGCTCCCCCTTTACAGATTCCGTTATGGAATCTGTTTTTTTATATGCATTATTAAAACTGAAAAAGATTGACACAGTTTTTTTATAGGGGAATCTGTTATTTACGGAGCGTATAACAGTATGAGTGAAAACAGAAGCCCTCTGATAATAGATGAGAAAGCATGCAATGGATGCGGTAAATGTGCGGATGCCTGCATAATGCATGTTATTGAAATGAGAGAGAGGTGTGACAATGGTAAAGGTAGAGTTGCCGTTGTAGTTAATCCTGATGACTGCATGTTCTGCGAAGCCTGTGTAATAAACTGCAGGCAGATTGCAATAATGCTCAACGCAAAGGCCGGCAGCAGCATGATTAAAAGTATAAATGAAAAAATGCTCAAGCCGAAAAAAAGCAGATTCAGTTTCAAATTCCGTAAATGAAAATTCTTCTGTTAAATCCCCCTGTTGAGGATTTTTACATAACAGGGATCAGGCGGCAGCCCCTTGGTTTATTATATATAGCATCATCGCTCCGGGAGGCCGGGTATAATCCTGAACTACTGAACTGCCACACAGCGAAAAAACAGATACTGAACCTGCCGCCGGAGTTCAGTTACCTTAAAGAATTCATTAATCATCCGGAGCCCCTGTTCAGGTTCCCTTTTAAAAATTATACACATTACGGGATGAGCTGGCAGGAGATCGAGTCCAGGATAAAGAAAACCACTGCTGATATCTATCTTATATCATCTCTTTTCACAACGTATTATCAGGAGACAGAAAGAATAATCAGCATCATCAGAAATCAGAATTCAGAAGCATTGATTGCAGCCGGCGGGTACCATCCTTCTCTCTACCCGGAATATTTTATCAATAAAACCGGTGCGGATTTTATAATAATGGGGGAGGGTGAAGCTGCGGCAGTTCAGCTTGTACAGGCTCTTGAAAATGGCGGCAGACCTGAAGATATTCCTGGAATAATATCACGCAGAAGCAGCGGCAATGAGAAGAGATTAATGGCCGATGCCCCTGATATTAAAATTCTTCCGTTCCCTGCAAGGGACCTTCTTCTTCATAGAGACTTCAGGGCATACAGGAAAATTTTTGTTTCTATGATCTCATCCCGGGGCTGCCCCAACAGGTGTGAATTCTGTACTGGGAGAACCATCTGGGGGAACAGGTACAGGAACAGAGAGACTGATGATGTGATCAACGAGATTATATACTGCTGTAAAAATTACGGTGCTGATATAATAAATTTTGAGGATGATAACCTCTTCCCGTCCAAAAAAAATGCGCAGCAATTACTTGCAGGAATTATTGAAATGAAGCAAAGGATGAATATTAATCCCGAGTTCACTGCGATGAACGGAATATCCCTTGAAAACATAGATGAGGAAATCCCCCCTTTGATGAAAAAAGCGGGATTCAACGAACTGAATATTTCCCTTGTGACATACTCCTCTGATGTACAGAAGATGAACCGGCGTCCTTTTGATTCGGAGAAATTCCGCAGCATTGCTGAATGTGCAAAAACAACAGGACTCAATGTCAGGGGTTACTTTATCTTAGGTATGCCGGGGCAGGATAAAAAGGAGATTGAGGATACAATCACTTTTATGAAAAGGCTGAAAATACAGGTTTTCCCATCTATATTCTATAATGTTTTTTCACCTGAGCATCAGTGGAAGATGCAGAGGTCATCAGCTTTCTTTAATGAGACCCCGGAGCTGTCAAGAAACGATTTGATAAGATTTTTTAATATATGCAGCAGGGAACATTGAAATATATCCCCCCATTAAAGCTGCTTTTTTCACATATTAGTAAATCTTGATTTTTTTATTGAAAATAATTAAATTAGATACGCACATAACTGAATTTTAATCAATCATAACGGACCGGCTGATGCAGAATAACAGGAAAGAGGCCTCAAGGCTAAGGAGAAAACTGACACTCTATTTTATACTGATTTCAATTGTGTCTATTTCAGTCAGCGCGGAGATTATATTTGAGTTCAGTTCAGGGAAACTGCAGAATGAAATACGTAATAATTTTATAACCTACTCCGGGAATATACTTTCAACTGAGAACAATAAGCTTGCTAATCAGCAGGAGCTAGCAGATGCTGTGGGCAGGCCTATAGCTTCTCTCCGCAACAGGATGATACTTCTGCTGCTTGTTGTTTTTGCGAGCATTATAGGGGCCTTCGTTATGTTCACGAGGGACATAGTTTCGCCCATGCACGGTATAGTTGAAGCGACAAAAAAAATTGCTGATGGAGACCTCACGATAACTGTTCCTGTTATGACCGATGATGAAATCGGGCAGATAGCTATGCTCATTAATCACATGAATGTGAATCTGCAGGATATGATTATGGAGATAAGGCAGGAGATATTCAGACATAAAGCAAAACTGGATGAAGCTGTACAGAAAATATCGTCTATTACGGGTGACGGTAAAGCAGAAGAGATATTTGAAAGCAGGCGAATGAAGATTTCAGATTACCGGGCTATTGTTAATCTTTCGGGCGATGTGGTTAAGCAGCTTGAGGGGATAATGTTTGATCTGGGGAACCTTGAAACTTTTATGAAGATGTATAAAACCTATGCAATACGCACTGAAATCGAGCAGCGGGAGATCGATAAAGTTCTGGGTGATTATAAAGACATCGATCCATATAAGGATGGTGAGTAATGAGTTTTGAATACTGGTACATGTTCCCGGTTTCGGTGATTATTGCAATTCTTGCCAATTCATCAGGATTTTCCGGGGGGGTTCTTTTTCAGCCTGTTTATAATCTTTTTCTGAATATACCAATACAGAACGCTGTAGCAACGGGTATTGCAACTGAGACAATAGGAATGACAAGCGGAGCAGTCCGGTATATCTATTATAAAATGGTGGAACTCCCTGTTGGCTTCACAATGGTGATGCTCACAATACCAGGTGTAGTTCTCGGCAATCACGCGCTGCTGGTGATTAACGGTAATCTGCTTAAACTGGTTCTTGGTTTTATTATAATATTTATTGCCAGCATGCAGTTTATTAATGCGCTGAGAAAATTTTACGGCACAAAGGAGAATATCCCCGTTGAGGACATCTACCCGTTCATGTGGATACCCCCCATTGGCGGTTTTTTCTCAGCTTCCACAGGCACAGGTGTTTGTGAATTATCTCAGCCTCTCCTTGAGAAGGGGCTTAATGTAAAAACAAAAAGAGCCAACGCAACAGCTATTCTTGTTGAGGCCACAGCTGACTGGATTATAACAATCCTTAATCTTCAGGCAGGTCTTATAATGTGGGAGTTGTGGATATTTACAGGATCAGGAGTTTTAATAGGTGGGCAGATCGGCCCTTATGTGGCACGGTTTCTCCCTGTACGCCTGATTAAAATCGTATTTTCAGTGTCAGTTATAATCATAGGTATCTTCTATCTTTATAAAGGATATCAGTGGATAAGAAGTTCTTAGCCGGGGTAACGCATGGGACTGATAAGATTCCTTGAAAGCTCCGGCGGCCTTGCGGTTCTTTATACTGTGCAGGGAGCTCTTTTCTCAATGATGCTGTACATCCTTGCTGCGGAATTCTGGCGGACAAGAGATCAATCTCTCCTTTATAAACTGGCTGCGGCTTCAGCAATTACTGTAATAAGCGGCGGCACTGCGGTAATATATATTCTGGAATCACTCTATGAAATTCAGGCCGGGCAGAAATTTTTCCCACTGGTGTTCAATTTGCTCTTTTCACTCAATGTGCTTTCACTTGCAAGGGCCTTTACTCTTGACTTCGTAATGGACAGAAAGAGGTTTGTTTTTTTTATCAATACGGCCATGTTTATTTCAGTCATTATTTATATAGTGATGCAGATCTGGTGGCTCATGGTTTTTAAAGAGGGAATGGAATTCTGGAAATCGGGAGCGCAGGGATTCTTTTCGCTTTTTTTTCTTGTGGTACTTGGTTTTTCAATCTACTATCTCGCGAGGTTCAGGGAGAGCTACAGGTTCCGGCTTGTTACGGCTTTTGCGTCAATTGCTGTTGTGCAGGTGATCGGCCTTTATGGTGCTGTGGCAGATACTATCCCGGCCCCGCTGATGATTGCAAAAGGCGCCTTTCCTATTCTTGTACCCGTGATGTTTACAAGCGTTGTATTTAAAGAGCTTATAGGGCGTGTTGTACTCATGGTTGAACATCTGCGGATTACATTTGAGTCACAGAGAGACATAGTTTTTGAACTGATTCAAATCGGCAGCGAACTTACGGATATGTCCGATTCCCTTGTTAAAAGCGCTCTTGACGGATGGGCAAAGCTTTCGGATGTTGTTGAAAATATTAAAAAACAGGTTAATGATTCGTTGCTTCTTTCAGAAATGGGGGAGAGAGGGTTGTCTGCGTTTAAAGATCAAGGCCCGGAAAATATTCTGCCGCTTGTTGATGAAATAATGAAAATTCCAGAAAGCATTAAACCGGAGGAGGTTTCATTTAATAAAGAAGCGGTTGAGATTTTTAAAAAGAGTGTGAAGGCCACAACTAATGGTATTGAAAAATCTCTGGAAATTGCCGTGAAAATAAACAGTATGCTCCCTTCAGTGGACGCGGCGCTTGACAGCATTGATGATATATCTGACAGGACGAATATTCTTTCTCTAAATGCTTCAATTGAGGCAGCAAGGGCCGGGGCATCCGGCCGTGGATTTGCAGTTGTTGCTGAAGAGATAGGGAGGCTGGCTGAGAGCTCACTTGCAGGGTCAAAGGGAATAAGGAGCAGTTTCTCTTTAATAGCCGGCCTTTTTACAGAGTATGAAGCGGAGTGCAGAAAAGCCCTCGGCAGTATTACCGGGATTTCAATTGAAAAGTTCACTTCTCCTGAAGATAAACCGGGAATAGAACCTGTGAATTATTTAAAAACAGCTTCTGAGCTTAAAACTTCATTTATGAATTACAGGGATAGAATAGAATCAATATTCTCAGAGATGGAAAAAGCTGTGCAGATCGCAGGAAGAGGGAATGAAAGGGCACAGCAGATGCGTGACAGGATTAGTGAACATATAAGAAATATTGAATCAATAGCCGGGATGGGAGATATACTGAATGACCTGATAACAAAGCTGAACAGAAAAATTAATGTAATTATAAAGAATACAGAGGACCTGGAAAAATTGATGCCCTGATCTCTTCTTTTCACACTTGAGTCAAAATTCATCTAATGTGACATAAAAATAATTGACATATTTTAAAGGCGGGAGATAAACTATTCGCATGAATGCACTGAACAGAAAAGATCTATTGGATATCAAGTCGCTCTCCCCTGAGGAGATTTTACTTATATGCGACACAGCAAAGTATTTTAAGGACGTTTTCACCCGGGACGTGAAGACAGTACCGGTTCTCCGTGGTAAGACCGTATGCACCCTGTTTTATGAGCCATCCACGAGAACCCGCCTCAGTTTTGAGCTGGCGGCCAAGATGCTTTCGGCCAATACAATCAATGTCCCTGTTACAACCTCAAGCGTTGTTAAGGGGGAATCGCTGATTGACACGGTGCGGACCCTGGAAGCCATGAAGGCTGACTATATTGTAATGAGACATGCGGCATCTTTAGCGCCGCATTTTTTGTCTAAAAATATAGACGGTTCCGTTATAAACGGCGGTGACGGGTACCATGCTCACCCGACACAGGCTCTCCTTGACACCTATTCTATAATTGAAAAGAGGGGCACACTGAAGGGGCTTCATATCGGGATTATTGGAGACATCAAGCATTCACGTGTGGCAAGATCGGATCTTCTGGTTTTTAAAAAACTTGGCGCGAAAGTTACTTTATGCGGGCCCTCAACGCTCCTTCCTGATGAGTTTGAACAGTACGGCGTAGACATGACTTATGATTTTGATGAACTCCTCCCTGATCTTGATGTTGTAAATATGCTGAGGATACAGAGAGAGAGGCAGCAGGGTTCACTCTTCCCCTCAATAAGGGAGTATAATCTCCTTTACTGCCTTACTGAAGAGAGATTCGCGAAATGCAGGTCAGATGTAATAATCATGCACCCCGGCCCTATGAACAGGGGGATAGAAATTGATGATGCTATTGCAGATCATCCCAATTCCATTATAAATGAACAGGTTACAAACGGAGTGGCAGTGAGAATGGCGGTGTTCTATCTCCTCGCAGGGGGAACACCTTTTAAAGACGAAGAGAACCAGGAAGCTTAAAGATATGAGAATAGTAATAAAAAACGGAAGGCTCATAGATCCCGCGTCAGGAACAGATGACAGGCTTGACGTTGTTTTAAGCGGCGGGAGAGTTGAAGCCATAGATAGAAATATAAAGGGATCAGCGGAAGATGAAGTTATCGATGCTGAGGGATCCCTTGTCCTTCCCGGCCTTGTTGATATGCATGTTCACTTCAGGGAGCCGGGCCGTGAAGATGTTGAAACAATCCTCGGCGGTTCAATGGTTGCTGCAAAAAGCGGATTCACGTCTGTCTGTACCATGCCGAACACTACTCCCGTGATTGATAACCAGGCCCTTGTACGTTTTATAATTATGGAAGCGGCAAAGGGACCTATTAATGTTTTCCCTTCTGCGAATATTACCAAAGGGGGAAAGGGGGAAGAGATATCAGAGATGGGTGAGCTCATCAAAGGCGGAGCTGTTGCTTTTACTGATGACGGCAGACCGGTGATGAGTTCTATTACTATGAGAAGAGCCCTTGAGTATTCAAGGATGTTTGGTGCTCCCATACTCTCCCATGCAGAGGACAAATCCCTTGCTGACGATGGTCTCATGAATGAAGGGCTTAATTCAATCAGGCTTGGGCTTAAAGGGATTCCACGAGAGGCAGAGGAAGTAATGATTGCAAGGGATATACTCCTTGCCAGGCTTACAAAAGGTAAAATTCATTTCTGTCATGTTTCGTCTGAGGGATCAGTTGAAATAATACGCAGAGGGAAAAACGATAAGATAAATGTTACATGTGAAACAGCTCCGCACTACTTCTCCCTTACTGATGATGAAGTGGAAGAACTGATGTCCATGGCAAAGATGAACCCGCCGCTTCGTACAGAGAGTGACAGAAAAGGGATCATTGAAGGGCTGAGAGACGGGACAATTGATGTTATTGCCACAGACCACGCTCCTCATTCACCGAATGAGAAGATGCAGGAGATAGAGTATGCTCCCTTCGGAATCATAGGGCTTGAAACATCAGTACCTCTCATCATCACTGAGCTTGTGAGGAAGAATAATTTTTCATATATACAGGCCTTCGCAAAAGTGACATGCAATCCTGCGGGAATTCTTAATCTTGACAGGGGTGTGCTGAAATCAGGCGGGCATGCTGATGTGACAATTGTTAATCCTGAAAGGAAGATAAAAGTGGATGAGCAGTTCCTGCTATCTAAATGTAAAAATACTCCGTTTACAGGCCGCGAGCTCTATGGAAGCATAGAATACACAATATGCAACGGGAAGATTGTTTACCGCAGGGGGTAAATGCAGCGGAACAGGTCTGAATGAAACTATCTCTGACGGGAAAACAGGTGCTTACCAGTTCTGAAACAGCAAGGCTGCTGGGGATATCCGTGTCCTCTGTCAGAAACTGGGTGCGGCATGGATTTATCAGTTCGGTCTCCGGCGAAAACGAATATTCTTTTCTCAGGGACGATGTGATTCTTCTGCAGAGGCGTATTGAAAACGGCGAGCTTGACAGACTTAACAGCAGGGCAAACAAAACAGGTTCATCAAAAACATTTATCCCTGATGAACTTTTTGAAACAGATTCCGCAAGAAAAGAGGTGGCTGCTTTATCTGATTATATAAGAGAGCAGAAACTTGATTCTTCTCTTGCAATGTTTCTGGTGTGTGTAAGTATTTTAAGAATGTACGGCCTTATTGATTATGTTCAACAATGCGACATAATCCAGAACGAAAAAATAATAATCAGAAAACATAAAAATATAGTCACCGCGCTGAGTGAATGGCGTAAAAATGTATCTGCGGGCATAAATGAAAAAGCGTTAAAAATACTCGATTTTCCTCTGCCTCTCCAGGGAAATATCGCGGGGATAATATACCAGTCGATCCTTGTTGAAGGTGAAAAATCAAAATTAGGTTCATACTATACTCCTGACTGGATTGTAAACAGGATTGCGGACAGGCTTGCCTGTGATGGCGGAAAGTTTCTTGACCCATGCTGCGGTACAGGGCAGTTTCTTCTCGCATTCGCGGAGAAGATTGGTAATCCTGAATTAATTTATGGTATTGATATAGATCCTGTCGCTGTCAATGTTGCAAGAATAAATCTCATGATCAGATTCCGGGAAATTGATTTTGAACCGGGGATTTTCTGCAATGATTCACTTATGAATTATAATGAATCTCTGCTTTTCGACAGTATAGATTCTCTTCCGCAATTTGATATCATAGCAACAAATCCTCCGTGGGGTTCTCATTACAGAAAAGAGGAACTTTCAATGTTGAGATACCTCTATCCTGAGATTACATCGGGTGAGTCATTTTCATGTTTTTTTGTGAAGAGCCTGAGGATGCTGAAAAAAGGGGGGAAGCTCACTTTTCTCCTTCCTGATTCTGTGCTTAATGTCAGAATGCATCATGACATCAGGAACTTTATGCTCGAAAACGCGATGATTACAAGGATAGAGAAAGAGAAGCGAATATTCAGAAATGTTTTCAGTTCAGCTGTTATAATTGATATTATAAAAAAGAAGGGTGAAGGTTCTGTTGAAATAATAAACAGGGGGAGCAGTTATTCCGTGAGCCAGAAAAGGTTCATGACAAGCAGTAACAATATTTTTGACATAAATATATCCCCTGAGGATGAAAGGATTATTGATAAAGTTTATTCAAGGGAACATCTTACTCTGAAAGATGGTGCCATGTGGGCCCTGGGGATAGTTACAGGGAATAATAAAAGTTATGTGATCAGCGAATGTCTGAAAGGGTGTGAGCCGGTGATTAAAGGGAAAGATATTATCCCTTTCCGAATTAAAGAAGCTGAATCATTTATATGTTTTGATCCGGAAAAATTTCAGCAGACTGCGGCGGAATGCTACTACAGACACAGGGATAAACTGGTTTACAGGTATATTTCAAACAGACTTGTTTTCGCATGCGACAGGGAGGGGAGGGTGACCCTGAACAGTGCCAATATACTTATTCCGGAAATTGAAGGGTATTCTCCGGAACTGGTTATGGGACTTTTTAATTCCGATCTCTATCAGTTTATCTTTCAGAAAAAGTTTTCGTCGGTTAAGGTTTTGAGGAGCCATATTGAGGAGCTCCCTGTCCCTCTTCTTTCCAGGGATGAAAAGAAGAGACTGGAGGAGTCAGTGGAGATTGCAGAGAATACTGGAGACACAATCTCTCTTAATAAAAATGTTTATAATTTTTTCGGATTAACCCGTTGCGATACAGACTATATTAAAAAATCTCTGCTATGATTACTTCAGCTTTTCATTCATGAATTCCATTACAGGCTCAGCCTGACCTTTCCAGTAAAGCCAGCCGTAACCCCCTGTTTTACCCTCTTTATATGTTATGCTGTAATCTGAATCTTTTTTCTCGAGCTGTTTCAGCCGTATTGCCATTAGTTTAGACTGTATGGGGTTGAAAGCATCGTTTTTTTCTCCATGATAGATGTAAACGCTTACACCTTTAAGTTTTTCAGCAAGCTTCAGTACGTTATCTTCATTCTCCCATCTCTGCTGATTTTTTTTATAGCTGCCGTATACCGATTCCACCATCCTGCTGGTTGGCATTGTTGATTGATCGTAGTAACCGGAGATCCCGGCTGCTGCTGAAAATTTATCGTTATAGGCTGCAGCAACAAGGAGTGCTCCGCGTGCGCCGGCAGTGACACCCATTATTCCGGTTCCGTGACTTTTTTTTGCGAGAGAGAATTTTTCGTTAAGGAAACTGATCAGGGTCTCACCGATATATCTCCCTCCGGGAATAATACTCCATCTGTAACTGGTTTCGGGATAGAAGGCTGTTTCACAGAGAGATTTGTTCATGTATGGACAAACAATTACAATATTATATCTGTTTGCAAGGGATTCGATGGAGGTGTTTGTCTCCCAGTCGCTTTCTCTCTCGCCATACTGATGAAGGGCAATAACAGTACGATGGTATTTCCCTTTTACATAATTTTTCGGGAAAAAAATCTGTATCCTTGCTGATGATGTTTCGCCTTCATAGGTAATGGGAACCTGGATATTCTTCAGCCATTTGCCCGGCTGTATCTGGCTTATATAGTCCGGCTCTTCAGCTTTAACACCGGCCGACATTATTAAAAACGTTATTATCAGTAAAGATATGGTTTTTTTCATGAGTAAATCCCCGACATAGAATAAGTTAGTAATCTGAACAGATTGCTTCACTCCCGCATGGTCGTTCGCAAAGACAATAATTCATAAAAAATATTTATACAATATATACTATTAAAAAAGAATCGAGTCAAGCAGATTAGGGAGTTACCGCTTTCTTTTGTCAATAGAATGAGACAATTGTTTATAATAATTTACTCACTAAAAGAGTTCCGGAATTTTTCATGATATATAGCCATTCTCCTTCATGCTGTAAAATGCTGCATCTGTGAGTATGATATGGTCAACAAGGGGTATGCCTACAATTTTTCCCGCTTCAATCAGGCGGCGTGTTGTTTCAATATCCTGCCTTGAAGGAGCAGGATTCCCTGAAGGGTGATTATGTGTTACTATTATACCTGAACCGCCCTCCCTAATGGCATCACGAAAAACCTCCCGGGGATGAACAATTGCTTCAGTGATTGTACCGATTGAAACAACACTCTTTTTTATCAGCATATTTTTGTTGTTTATTACAAGGACCCGGAATTCCTCTTTCTGCAGGCCGGCAGTTTCAGGGAGGAGGAGTTCCCACACCGCCAGTGGTGTGCTCAGCTGGTTCATGTATGGTGCACCTGTAATGGCTCTTCTGCCAAGCTCAAAAGCTGCTAAAATTTTAACTGACTTTTTTAATCCGATCCCTTTTTCTTCTGCAAGTTCTCTCAGCCCGCATCTTGAAACAGCGGTGAGCCCCCCTCTTTTTTTTATTATAGTTGATGAAAGTTCGAGTACATCCTTATCCTTTGTGCCGGTCCCGAGTATTACGGCAAGGAGTTCTATGTCTGAGAGATCTCTGACGCTTTCCCCATCAATACATTTCTGTACAGGGAGTCTGTAATTTTCATGGATTCCGGAATTCATCTTCTCCCCCTGCTGTATATCCGTTTAAACTCCTCTAAATATTTTGCGGCAATTTCCCGGCTTTCTATCACAAGGATGTTTTCATCATTTTTCCGGTTTGCGTTTTTTGAAAAATTGAATGACCCTGTTATTACGATTTTTTCATCAATAATAATAACCTTGTGATGCATTATTTTCCGGTTCCGGTCTTTAACAACAGGAAGTCCTTCAATCATCATTTTTGTGAATTCTGAATGCTCGCTGTTTGAGCCTTTTTTTTCAAAAACACCCTCTACTGTGATCCCCTCTTTGAATTTTGATATCATGGTCTCTGCAATTACATCTGAGGTGAAAGAAAAAGCCATGAACCGTATGGAGCTTTTTGCTTTATTCAACCTGCTTTTTATTATTTTTTCTACGTTATTCTCAGGGGAGAAATATGCATTAATATGGACATCGTCAATTTTAACATAATATTTATTCAGGAGCGGTGCAAAGGGGATAACATCACTCCTGTTTCCGAAAACTCCATGTGAAAACATCTCTTCAAATTCAGCATTATAGATATCAGCGAGTTCAGGGGATCTTATTATTACTGAATTATTATTGTTTTTAAAAGCGCAGTTATCCGTGGCATTTGTTGAGCCTGTATATACAATGGAACTGTCAATAACTGCAAACTTGTTGTGCATGAGGCCCGGTCTGTTATCTTCAACAACAGGGATCCCTGCGTCAATGATTGATTCAATGGGCTTTCCTGAAAGATTATCGCTATCTGTTACGAGTCTGACTTTTACGCCTCTTTTCGCGGCGTTAATAAAAGCCTGAGCTACACGCATTGATGATATATCATAAAATGCGCCATTTATCTCCTGTCCGGACGAATTAATCAGTTTTATAAAACTCTCCTCCGGCTTCGGAATCGATTTGCGGATCCTTTCCGGATCTGAAAAACAGACTTCAATTTTTTCTGCTGCTCCCGGTGAAGACATAAATAGTATTGTTAATAAGAAAAAAATATACTTTTTCAAATAGTGTACTCCTCGTTTAATGAAGTTTAGATTTGCTGCACGGGTCATGAGTTCTCAATGACATGGATCAGGTAAAGATTGTTGAAACAGAATAGATCCATATATCATATACGAAAGTAACCGGAAGGATTTAAAAATTTTTTTATTGAGATTTGAGCTGTTCGAGCCTGTCCATTACGAGATTTTCATATTCGGTATAGAGGAGCTGACCCTCCCTTCCGGGATTCATTGAGCTTACTTTTGAAACAAGCGTCCTGTACGGCGCAAGCTTCCGGTAGTCTGTCTCCTTCTCAAGCTGGGCTTTTACAGTATCTCCATCTCTTTCTATGAGCGCGAGGTAGAATTCAAATGAGTTTTTAAGCTCAATAAGCATATTCATATTACGTAAAACTTCATTTTCATCTGTACGGTTCATCAGGATATCATTGAGTAGGTAAATTATGTATTGTGTATCAAAAGCCGAGATGTCAAAGTCCAGAAGGAGCTGATTGAGGTTCGACAGCGCCATATGTCTAAGGTGATACGAGGCAAGGAAAACCGCGTTGTCTGACATTGTATTAATATTTGTAAAGTCAGTTTCTTTTGCATCTGAAGTACTTTCAGTCTCCTCTTTTTTCTGTGAAGAGATGTATATGATCTCCATAGGCTTGAACCGGCTGGCTATTACAGATACCTCTGTTTCAGATAAAGTCTCATCAACAATAAGGTAGTCGATCTCTGTACCTGAAGGTATCTCTTTGAGCATTGCAGAGTAACCTTTAACATGGTTTATGGTAGAGGGGACCATGTCCGATTTGGCAAAAAGGTTTATGAATATATATTTTTTCTTTTTTTCAATTATGTTTCTGTAGGGGACAATGAGGTGATTATCTCTCAGTTTTAAAAGGGAGAATTCCCTGTCGTAATCTCTTTCGGTTTCAAATGTTGTCCCGAGGAAAACGATAGAGGGCATTTTATGCAGGAGGCTTCTCCCTTCATTGTCAGCGGATATCGACTCACCCCTGTTGTTGAAAACAAGATATTTCATCTTGTTGAACATTACTTTCAGGATGAGACCGGACGGGGTTTTCTCTTCGGCAAAATTCATTCTGATAATCTTTCAGAATTATTTTATTTTGCAAGCAAATATTTCAGACCTTTGCAGTAACGTCAGTACTCAGGGGATCGAATTTTCCTGATTTAAAATACCGGTAACCCATCCCTGCAATCATTGCAGCATTGTCTGTGCAGAGCAGGGGGGAGGGGATTATAATCTCCTCATTGTCTCTTTTTTCGCTGTTCAGAATCTCCCTGAGCCTTCCATTTGCCGCAACTCCGCCGGCAACAACCATTGTTTTTATCCCTTCCTCTCTTGCTGCGGTAAAAATCCGTCGGGATAGGAGTTCCAGTGCTCTCTCCTGAAACGAGTATACGATTCCGGGAATATCATCATCAGGATTAGCTTTGATGTGATTGATTACGGCTGTCTTTATGCCGGAATAGGAGAATCTTCTGTCAGCAGGATCTGTTAGTATCTTAGGGAAGAAGACTTTTTTTGTTACGGCCTGTTTTGCGATCTTTTCTATAACAGGGCCCCCGGGGTAACCGAGCCCGAGGAATTTTGAAACTTTATCATAGGCTTCACCAACTGCATCATCAACAGTTTTTCCAATAAGCTTTAATTCTCCCGGGGCATTAACCCTGTAAAGAGCGGTGTTACCCCCGGAAATAAGAAGCCCTATGAAGGGGTACTCCGGCTCTCTCCCTTCAAGGAAGGGGGCATAGAGGTGCGCTTCAAGGTGATTAATTGCAATAAGAGGAATATTCAGGGTAAACGAGATCGCTTTTGCGCTCTGAAGCGCTATGAGGAGTGACCCTATGAGCCCCGGGCGGTTTGTTGCAGCAACGTAGTCCAGATCGCCGAATGTAACTCCGGCCTCTGACAGGGATGAGGCAATGAGCCCGTTTATATTTTCGAGGTGTGCCCGTGATGCAATCTCAGGCACAACGCCTGAATAATCACTGTGAAGCTCGATCTGGCTGTTTATCATGTTCGAAAGAATTTTTTTCCCGTCAACCACTATTGCTGCCGAGGTCTCGTCGCAGGAGCTTTCAAGACCGAGACCTATTACCTGTCTGTTTTTCACTTTTTACTGAACATCTCCAGTGCTGTAATGAGCTGGTTATCAAATTCCAGGTCGTATGGGATCTGCTTGTGATATTTGTTTATCTCGCGTTTAAGGATTATATCCGCAGTTTTGTCAGTTATTTTTATATTTTTACTTTTCAGAAAGTTATGAAATTCCTGTTTTACGGAATCGTTATACTCTGTTTTAATAGTCACGAATTTATTCAGGAGTTTATCCTTGCTGATTTTTTTGAGTTCCTCAGTATCTGACTGGGCAACATCTGCGTATTTAACTTCACGGTCAGGCATAATACCTTTCCCGTGGATCATTGCGCCTGACGGGGTGTAGTATTTTGCAATTGTGAGAGCTATCCCCAGTTCTTTATCAAGGGAGTATGTCTTCTGCACAGAACCTTTTCCGAAAGTTTTTTCTCCGACCAGTATAGCGCGTTTATTGTCTTTCAGAGCCCCGCTCAGTATCTCCGAGGCTGATGCGCTACCTTTATTTACCAGTATGACAACTTCTCCCGAATAGTATGCAGGATTATTTGCTTTATACACAATCTCTTTAACATTCTCCCCTCTCCCTTTTGTGGAGACAATAACAGTTTCCCTGTCGAGAAAGAAGTCAGATATATCAACAGCAGCGTTCAATAGCCCTCCGGGGTTAAACCTCAGGTCTATAATCAGCCTGTTTACTTTACTGTTTCTGAAAAATTCGAGTGCCTTCTTCACATCAGAAGTTGTGTCGCTCCCGAAGGTTTTAATTCTAAGATAACCGGTGTTATGTTCTTTTATAAGAGCGTAATCGGTGCTCTCTATTTTTATCGGGGCCCTTTCTATTTCATAATCTATCTCTTCGTTAAAACCTTCTCTTCTTACTGATATGGAAACCTTTGTTCCGGGGAGCCCTTTTATATTTTTAATAACTTCATTAAGATTTTTATCTTTTATATTTTCACTGTTGACCCTGGTTATAATATCGCCTGACTCTATCCCTGCTTTCATTGCAGGTGAATTATCAATGGGGCTAACCACAACAATCTCCCCGTCCTTCACTGCAATTTCAACTCCGATACCGACAAATTTTCCCGTTGTCATCTCCTGCAGTTCAGAGGTGGCCTCTTCATCAAGAAAACGTGTGAATGGATCACCGAGAGAATTAATCATCCCTTTAATGGCACCGTAAAAAAGCTTTTTGTTGTCAGGTGCGTCAACATATTCAGATGTGATCATCTGGTAGACCTGATGAAAATATTCCAGGTATTTATGAGCAGGTTCCCCGGCTTTTGCCGCAAAAGAGAAGTTAACGCCGAGAAAAAGTCCTGTTGAAAATGCAAGAACTACAAGGTGAATTTTTCTTTCAGAAAATTTTTTAAACATTAGAGGCTCCGGTAAGAAGAGATAATAAACAGAATATATGTATATTCAGAATAAACATGGTTACGGGGAGTGTCAATAAATTATCGGATTTACTCTTTGCAGACTTTGCGGGAAAAATCTGTAAGTATCCGGGCTGTCATTCCCCATATTGTGCTGTTTCCGTAAGTATAATAATAGACATCATAATCCCTGCCGTCGTAAGTTACCTTTTCGCATTTATCATACTGCTCATTATAGAAGAGTGAAAAGGGTACTTCAAGGATCTCTTCAATTTCGTCTGCGCAGGGTGTATATTCGATTTCCCTGTTAAGAGCTCCTATGTAAACATAAACATGGAAGCCCATTATGGAGATATATTCATCATATTCACCCAGAACTTCAATTTCAGCAGGGTCGATTCCCACCTCTTCATACGTCTCTCTAAGGGCTGTTTCAAGATAATCTTTATCTGTTTCGTCCCAGCTCCCTCCGGGAAATGAAACCTGTCCCTTGTGAGTGGAGACCCTGTCTGTACGGAGAGAAAGAAGTACATGCGGAGAGTTATCTCTTTCCATAAAAATCATCATAACAGCTGATTTCCTGTAGTCAGGAAAGCTGATTGTTCTTTTCTCCCTTGAAGAGAGTGTCTCCCTTAATGCCTGTTTGAAATCATGAAACGCGTAGTTATTGCTGAATTCTATTTTCATATATGTCGCCGCCATAAATATCTATTGCTACAACCGCAGGGAAGTCTTCCACATAAAGTTCAAAGACTGCCTCTGGCCCCAGATCTTCGAATGCTATTACACGGGATGATTTGATTCTTTTGCTCAGGTATGCACCTGCTCCGCCGATTGAGCTGAAGTACACTGCCTTATATTTAACAAGGAGTTCCCTTGTCGCATCATCTCTTTTGCCTTTCCCCATCATCCCCTTGATTCCCCGGGATAGTACCATCTCTGAAAAAGGATCCATGCGTGATGAGGTTGTGGGACCTGCCGCACCAATGATTATCCCCTCCTTCGCGGGGGTGGGGCCGACATAATAAAGCAGTTCACCTTTAAGTTCAAAGGGGGGCTGTTCACCATTTGCAAGCATCTGCCTTATCCTGTCGTGAGCCTTGTCCCTTGCCGTCAGTATACGCCCTGTTATAAGGCAGGGGTCTCCGCAGCGGAGAGATTCAATATCAGTGTCACAAAGCGGCGCTGTTATCCTTTTCCATTCCATTAGAGGGTAACCTCCCCTTTACGGAAAGAATGGCAATTCATGTTCAGGGCCACAGGGAGTGAAGCAATATGAGTAGGAGCGGTGAGTATGTATACTCCCGCAGCTGTCGCTCTGCCGCCAAAACCCATAGGGCCTACACCTGTGGCATTGATTTTTCTCAGTATTTTATCTTCAAGTTCAGCATAAAAAGGGTCGCCATGTTTCTCCCCTGCCGGACGCAGAAGCGCTTTTTTGGAATTGAGCATTGCCGTGTCAGCAGTGCCGCCAATACCGACGCCGAGAAATAACGGGGGGCAGGGATTAGGGCCGGCCTTGATCACACTCTCTGTGATAAAGTCAATAATAAGGTCAGCAGAATCTGTGGGCCTGAACATCCTGAGCACACTCATATTTTCAGAACCCCCCCCTTTAAGCAGTACATCAATTTTTAATCTGTCACCGGGTACAATATCCGAATGTATGAATGCCGGTGTGTTCGTCCCGGTGTTAACTCTGCGAAGAGGATCTGACACGATTGATTTCCGCAGGTAAAATTTTTTGTAGGCTTCGGCAACAGCATCATTTACCGCATCATAAAGGTAATCCCCTTCAAGTTCAAGCTCCTGACCGATTTCAAGAAAAACTATTGTTGATCCGCAATCCTGACATAGGGGGATCTCCTCTTTCTCAGCGATTTCAGTATTTTCAATGAGTATCTTCAGAGTTTCTGATGCAAGAGGATTAGTCTCTTCGGCTTTCATTCTGATGAATGCGGATTTTATCTCCGGGGGCGCGATGAAACTGGCGCTGTAGATCAGCTTTATAATTTCGCTTTTTATAATGTCAGTGTGGATAGTTCTTTTCATTTTTTGATTGTTTAATTTTTAGTGTATAATAAACATTCAGAATATGTCATTTCGAACCCTTATCAGTTTGCCGGGTGAGAAATCTATTAATGACAGGAACAGAAAAAATAATACTCTGATATAGCAATGCAGTATGGAACTCTTCCGGCAGGTATATGTCAAGAAATATTATGAGAAAGATAATTGCTGACACATCATCCCTGATACTCCTGTACAAGTGCGGCGCTGCAGAATACTTTCTGAATACATGCTGTTGTATTGTACCTCAGCCTGTCAGGGATGAGCTTACAGCAGCAGGGCATGAAGGAGCGGATTTTTTTGAAGAATGTATTATAAAGAAAATTTTTGCTGTCAAAATTCATTCAGTTGATTTTGAACCGGTTAAAAAATTGCATAAGGGGGAGAGTGGAGCAATAGCGCTCTATAGAGAAGGCGCAGGTGATTATTTAATTATTGATGATGGAGGCGGCGCTGCTTACTGCAGGGATAACGGAATCCCGTATATCAATGCTCTGCTGGCTGTGAAAATATTGTTCTCATGCGGAAAAATTGATCAAAAGAAATATGATACAATGTTTATGTGGCTTAAGAGTAACGGCAGGTATTCAAAAGCTGTTATTGAATGGGCGGAAAATTCAGGCATTGCCGAACTAAGGGAGTTTTTACTGTAACAGATCATTTAATGCTTCTCCCCGTAAGCAAGGAATGTATTAAACTTCATATCTTCTCCGGAAGATGATTCTAAATGAATTGTCTGTTCAAGAACTTCGATTGAAATCTCCTTCAATCCCGCTTTTACAAACCATTCATAAAGGTCAGGCATATTAAATCCGGGCCAGAGGTGATTATGTTCTTTCTGAAAATCCTCATAAATATATTCTGTAATATCGGTTATTGCAATTTTACCGCCGGGCTTTAATATCCTCACCATTTCTTTGATTAACTCTACCGGCTCTACAATGTTATGAAGATGCATGTTTGAGAAAACATAATCAGCGGAGCCGTCTGCAGCGTTAATACTCTGCGGGGTGCATTTTATAATCTCCACCTCCCTGAAGTGTCCGAATCTCTGTTTCAGGATTTCCAGCATCTCCGGAGATGATTCTGCCATAATTACATTCAGCCCCGCGTTCAGCAGCCCCTCTGACATGAATCCTGTGCCTGCGCCGATATCAGCGGCAGTTTTACCGAAGTCGGTTTTGACCTTAATGATAGCTTCATCCCGGACTTTTTCAGAAAAAAATTTTTCCATAACAGATCTCCATTATTAACAATTATTCAGATTTTAATTCAGCATTTTGTCAATTTTAAATGGTTTTTTGATGGCATCATTAGTGTTTTTTGCGGCAGAGGCGACATAAAAAAGGAAAAACAGGATTTTTTAGTGAAACAAATAGAGATGATTATTATTTTTGCCGAAGGCAGGAGATGATTGCAGGGGTCTGTGTATAACTGTTTTTAAGCTTGATGAAAATTTTATATCACAAATCATCTGTCATTAATCACATTGTATTGTGGGTGAAAAGAGGGTGCAATGAAGGTCAGGGATTTTTTATGCAGCAGCAGGATACAGTTTTTCAAGATCGATGACACTGTAAGAGAGGCATGTTCTATATTTAATGATCTCAAAATAGACGCGTCAGTTGTTGTTGATGACAACGATATACTGGTGGGTCTGTTTACAAAAAATCATGTGTTTAAAGCAATTAAAAACGGTACAGATCTTGATACTCCTATTGGTGAGTTGATGACCAGGAATGTAATGTCAGGTCACCCTGATGATAATGTTGAAGACAGGTTTTACTTCAAGCACGGATATCTCCCGGTGGTGGAGAACGGTAAAGCTGTTGGTGTTATTTCAATCCCGGATTTTGTGAAGACATATCACGATTCATATAAAGTGGCGCGGAATTTTGTGGATGCTATTGTAAACTCCTCAAGCAACCTCCTTGTTTCAGTGGGACAGGACGGCAGGATTATACTTGTAAATAAAATGGCGCAGGAGCGCCTTGATATGTCTGAGGCTGATTTTATCGGTAAAAACTACTCTGAAGTTTTTCCTGAAATAAGCCTCAATGATGTAATTAAAAGCGGTGTTATCCCCCCTGTACAGAAGGTGATGATAAAAGGGAGGCCGTATATCAATTCAAGGTATCCTGTATGGCTTGAGGGGAAAATTATTGGAGCTGTATCTGCGTTTCAGGACGTGGAAGCGCTGGAGTTTATAATTAACGAGCTTGGAACTGAGAAGGAGCTCAACAGAGACCTGGACGCCATCATTGAATCCTCCTCGGACGGGATATTTGTCTGTGACGGAGACGCGAATGTTCTCCGGATAAATAAAGCGTATGAAAAAATATCAGAGCTCGATACAACCGGTTTTTACGGCAAAAATATGAGGGATCTTGTCGCGAACGGGACCTACTCCCAGTCTGTAACTCTCCTTGTTATCGCAAAGAGGGAAACAGTAAGTATTGTTCAGAAGACAAGCAGCGGTAAATCCCTTCTTGCTACAGGTAAGCCTGTGTTTGATGAGAAAGGAAATATTTTCAGGGTTGTGACAAGTGTAAGGGATATAACAGATCTATATAGAATACAACAGACTCTTGAAGAGACGCAGAAGATGACTGAGGAGTACAGGAAGGAGCTGGACTCTCTAAGAATAAAATCCGTTAAGAATATTGATGGAATGATTATCGGCTCAGAGAAGATGAATGCACTGGTTGATATGGCTATCAGGCTCGCGAAGGTTGATTCCACAATAATGATAACAGGTGAGTCCGGAACAGGTAAAGATCTTGTTGCAGGGATCATTCACAAGTACAGCCAGAGGGAGAGCAAGCCCTTTATTAAAGTGAACTGCGGAGCTATACCTGCCAATCTCCTTGAGTCAGAACTTTTCGGTTATGAGGATGGAGCTTTTACAGGCGCCCGCAAAGGTGGGAAACCCGGCTACTTTGAGATGGCGGATAAAGGCACGCTCTTCCTTGATGAGATTGGGGAGCTCCCTTACGAACTTCAGGCAAAAATGCTGCGGGTTCTTCAGCATAAAGAGTTCAACCGCGTGGGGGGGAAGAAATTCATGCAGGTTGACGTCAGAATTCTCACGGCAACCAACAGGGATCTCCTGGAGATGGTTAATGAGAAAAAGTTCAGGGAGGACCTGTACTACAGGCTTAATGTCGTTCCCCTTAATATCCCCTCCCTTCGCGAAAGGAGTGAGGATATACCTTTTATTACTGCTTATTACCTTAAACTTTTTAATGACAGCTACAATATGGCAAAAAGGTTCTCTTCTGAAGTTATGGATGCCTTTGAGAAATACTCGTGGCCCGGTAATATAAGGGAACTTCGTAACCTTGTGGAGAGGCTTGTGGTAATGTGCCCTGATAATGTTATCACTCCTGCTGATTTACCTTCTAATATCTGCACAGAGGCTAAATGTGAGGATTCAGTTTCAGGTTCCGGCATCAGGGTGAATGAGGTTATGCCTCTGAAAGATGCTATTGAAAATGTGGAAAAACAGCTTATTGCAAAGGCTTATGAAAAGTTTGCGTCAACACGTGAGATGGCTAAGCATCTTAAAATAAGCGCTCCCACAATAGTGAGGCGTGCGGCAAAATATGGAATAACAAAAAATGGTTTGTTTCAAAAATGAAACACTGTTTCATTTTTGAAATTCTGTTTCATTATTGAAACAGAATCGAATTTATTAAATTTAATGAACATTTTAAAGATTTTTTTATAATTTTTCCCTTCCATTGTTTTATAATAGAGTAATCAAAGAAAACCGCTAACTCCAAAAAACACTCAATTCTAATTAAATTCATGCTTTGATAATATATCTGTTTCAAATATGAAACAGATATAAAAAAATCTGATAAATCAGCAAGCTCCAGGTTTAGATGACAGAGTTTGATGCACCGGTTTAATTCAAAAAAAATTTTCTTAAATTAAAAAAAATCGAATAATACATCTGCTAATAGAGTTTTACCCTGCTCCTATAACCAGTAAAAGTACCATTCGGACGGTTATTACATCTCTATCCTTTTTTACAGTAATTCAGGCCTGATTCTGGCACACATCATGCAATATATACCTGTGAACTTCAGATTAAATAAAAATTTTATGGGAGGCGTTATTAATGAAAACCGGAAAGGAATATGAAGATAGTTTAAGAAAGCTGAATCTGAAAGTTTACCTGTTCGGCAAGAAAGTTGAAAATGTTGTAGATGACCCGATTATTCGACCATCAATGAATGCTGTTAAAATGACCTATGATATGGCTGCAATGCCGGAGTATGAAGATTTGCTGACAGCTACATCACATTTAACAGGTAAAAAGATAAACAGGTTCACACATATCCACCAGAGCACAACCGACCTTGTAAAGAAAACGAAAATGGAGAGGCTCCTCGGTGCCCAGACTGGTTGCTGTTTCCAGCGCTGCGTTGGAATGGATGCGATGAATGCTCTTTCTATTACTACATTCAACATCGACAAGAAGTACGGCACTGAGTATAACAAAAGATTCCTGAAGTACCTTGAGTATGTTCAGGCGGAAGACCTTACATGTGACGGAGCAATGACAGACCCTAAAGGGGACAGAAGCCTGGCACCTCACCAGCAGAAAGATCCTGATATGTTTCTACATGTTGTTGAGGAGAGAGCTGACGGTATAGTCGTAACTGGGGCAAAAGCTCACCAGACAGGAGCAGTTAACTCTCATGAGATTATTGTAATGCCAACTATTTCAATGAGGGAAGAGGATAAAGATTATGCTCTTTCTTTTGCATTACCTGCAGACGCAGAGGGGATAACATACATTTATGGAAGGCAGTCTTGTGATACAAGAAAGCTTGAAAAAGGAAAGATTGATAGAGGAAACCAGCTTTTTGGCGGGCATGAAGCCCTTGTAGTTTTCGATAAGGTTTTTGTTCCATGGGAAAGAATATTCATGTACAAGGAGTTTGACTTCTCAGGAGAGCTTGTTGAGAACTTTGCTTCTTATCACAGGCAGAGCTACGCGTGTAAAGCCGGAGTTGGTGATGTTCTTATCGGAGCAACACAGGTGGCAGCGGATTACAACGGAGCAAACAAGGCATCACATGTAAAAGATAAAATTATCGAGATGAATCACCTGAATGAAACTCTCTATTGCGGATCTGTTGCATGTGCAACTGAAGGGAGCAAACAGCCTTCAGGAACTTTTCTTGTAAACACTCTTCTTGCTAACGTTTGTAAACAGAATGTCACAAGGTTTCCGTACGAGATTGCAAGACTTGCCCAGGATATCGCAGGTGGTCTTATGGTAACTATGCCGTCAGAGGATGATCTTAATTCTCCCGAAATCGGACATTATGTTAAGAAGTATTTTAAAGGTAACGCAAGTGTTCCTACAGAAAACAGGCTTAAGATTCTCAGACTTATTGAAAATATTACTTTAGGCACTGCAGCTGTTGGTTATTTGACAGAGTCTATGCACGGTGCAGGTTCACCACAGGCGCAGAGGATTATGATCGCCCGCCAGGTTAACATGGCTGAAAAGATGAAGGTAGCCAAAAAACTATGCGGGATTGAGGAGTAAGCTCTGATTATCGGACTTAAGTATTGCGGCGGCTGCAACCCTGCTTTTGACAGGGTCGCAGCAGTCGAAAGAATAAAAAGGGGTCTTGAGGGAATAGCGGAATTTGTTCCGTTGGATTATGATTCAACTGAAATGGTATTAGCAGTAATGGGATGCGGCGCAGCATGTGCTGATCTTGAGGGGGTTGATGAAGATCACCTTATAGTCATCACAAGTGAGAAAGAAATTGATGCTGTGATAGAAGAGATAAAGAGGAAGCATAAAGTTTTTAAATAGCAGGAGGTTTTATATGCATTGGAAGGAAATTTATAAGAGCAGAAAAGTATCAGCTGATGATGCGGTGAAGCATATAAAATCGGGTGACAGGGTTGTTTTCG
>ERZ795048.1003-NODE-1003-length-27178-cov-49.968588_pt1 | contig 27178 bp, 27 predicted proteins | sample MGYA00375132_ERZ795048 | MGnify/ENA primary metagenome ERZ795048 (study PRJEB30177, sample SAMN05720225) | activated sludge metagenome | isolation source: Anaerobic digester | place: Hong Kong | collected 2014-12-17 ... | reverse complement strand
TGCCCCCGGAAAGGGAGGACTCGTCCCTGAGAATGTCGGGGTATTCATCGGCAATGCGCCTGGTTCCGGTTATGACCTTCACCGTGTCACCCCCTTCGCGGTAAACATTAACACGCGCCGGATGCCGCGCAATACCCCGCGCACTTGAAGGAACCTTATCCATTCTTCATAGTAGAATGATGGTGTATGGAGCGTTTTGCTGAGCTGAGAAAGGATTCCCATGGGACAGACCTTTGCCCAGAAGATCCTCGGCAGGGCGGCCGGAAGGGCCGTTGAGCCAGGGGAGACCGTTTCAGTGGAGCCCGATCTGGTCCTCTCCCGGGACGAAAGCAGATTTCTTGTGGAGCGGTTCCGGGAATCCAACCCGGGGAGAAGGGTGAAGCACCCGGAGCGTATTGCCATAGTACTGGATCAGGCCAGCCCCGCCCCCAGCGGCGAACAGGCCGCGGGTCATGCCCTCGTGAGGGACTTCGTTGCGGAACAGGGAATCGAACACTTCTACGACGTGGGCTCCGGTGTGTGCCACCAGGTGGTTCCCGAGAAGCACCTGGCCCTGCCCGGCGGGATCGTAGTGGGAACTGGCGGCCACACACGGATCTACGGGGCTTTCAACACATTCGCCACCGACGTGGAGACTGATCAGGTCCAGTCGATCTGGGAGACCGGGAAAACGGAGCTCAGGGTGCCTGAAACCATGGAGATCAACCTTGACGGGAACTTCGTGGACAAGGTCTCGGCTAAGGACCTTATCCTAACCATAGCCGGAAAGCTGGGGCCGGAAGGCGCAGGCGGCAGGGCGGTGGAGTTCCACGGCACATCCCTGGGCAGCCTGCTGGTTCACGAGAGGATGACAATCGCCGGCATGGGCGCGGAGATAGGAGCCATGATAGCCGTGTTCCCCGCCGACAGGATCACCGAGAAGTTCCTCTTCACCCACGAGATGTGCTCCAGGGCCATGTGGAGCGATGCGGACGCTGAGTTCTGCCAGGCCTTCGATCTCATTCTTGATGAGATAGTGCCCATGGTGGCCAGACCGCATGAGGCTTGCAATGTCTGCCCTGTGTCCGAGCTGCCGGAAACGAAGGTGAACCAGGTTTTCCTGGGCACCTGCACAAACGGCAGGATTGAGGACCTCGCATCGGCGCTGAAGATAATGAAGGGAAGGAAGGTGGTTCCCTCCGTAAGGATGATAGTGGGGGCCGCCAGCCGCGATGAGTTCGTAAAGGCCCTGCAGCAGGGAGTCATAGAGGAGTTCGTTAAAGCCGGCGCGGTGGTCGTTCCTCCTGGATGCGGGCCCTGCATGGGAGCGCACATGGGAGCCCTTGCCCCGGGGGAGGTCTGCCTTTCCACAGGCGGTGTGAACACCCGTGGAAGGATGGGCGACACAGGATCGTCAGTATACCTTGCCAGCCCGGAAACCGCCGCCGCCACGGCGGTAACAGGCGTTATCACCGACCCCAGGGAGGTTTAGGATGCCATTTACAAATCACCAAGGAAGGCCTGAGGGGAACGATGCTTAGCGCCATTCTCACAGCTATGATACTTGCCCAGCTCCCAGGGGGGCTGGGAGTAAGCGCCGGTACTTCGGTTTCCTCCTTCGGCCCGGTGGAGGACCAGTACCAGTCACGGTTCAAGACCCCGGGTTTCGCCTACGGCATTACGGCCACGCTGGACGCGCCGGGTCCCCTTGCGTTCCATGTTGGGGGAGAGTACTTCAGGAAAACGGCTTCCTCAGGCTGGGACGGGGAGATAAGCAGTTTCCTGTTCTGGGCATTCCCCTGCGGTCAGCTTGAGGTGATGGACGGCTTCGGTGTTTTCGCGGGACCTGGGCTGGTGGGTGTTTCCGGCGACTACTCCGGTACTGACGACTTCGGAAGCTTCGTGGAGGAGAGCGGTTCCAGCGTTGGTTTCGCAGCCTCAGGCGGAGCCGACCTCAGGCTCTGGGGTCCCCTTTCAGCGAGGCTGGAGTACAGACGGGGCTGGATGGACATGAAGAGCGACCGGGTGATCAAGGACGGAGAGGAAACCGTGGTCTTCCCGGCGGCGGAAACCGATCTGGGCTTTTCCCAGTATTCGTTCACCCTGAACTGGGACATCGTTCCGGTTGACGAATGAACCGTGCAGCCATAGAATTGTGAACTTCGCGGGGCCGACGTGGCTCAGTTGGTAGAGCAGCTCACTCGTAATGAGCAGGTCATCGGTTCGAATCCGATCGTCGGCTCCAGCGAATCGCTCCCTAAGGGGGTTGGTCTTGAATGAACCCATAATCAGCGGCTCAGGCATAAGGGGCGTTTTCGGCAGCGGTCTCACCGTTCAGGACGCCTGCGGCTTTGCCGCGGCGTTCGGCGAGCTGGTGGGCCCCGGCCGCGTTGTGGTGGGGAGGGACACCCGCAGGAGCGGCCCCGCCGTTGAAGCCGCCGTGTGCGCAGGGCTCATGGGTGCCGGATGCACCCCTGTGCTCATCGGCATAGCCCCCACCCCCACCGTACAGCTCGAAGCCATGGCGGAAGGTGTATGCGGCGGCATTGCCGTAACCAGCAGCCACAACCCCGGCGAGTGGAACGCCCTGAAGCTCATCGGCCCCGACGGCGTATTCCTCAGGGCCGCCGCCAGGGAGAAACTGATGAAACTCCTTGAGCAGCCCAGGCAGTGGAGGGATTACCGTGAATGCGGTCTTATGGAGACCCTTTCCGGTTCCGTTGAAAGGCATGTTGAGCTGGTGTGTTCGCTGCCTCTGGTTCGCAGAACCGGCAGGAAACTCAAGGCGATTCTCGACGCCACCGGGGGAACCGCGGCCCTTCTGGGCCCCGCCCTGATGGACGCCCTGGGCGTGGAGTGGGAGATGATCCACGGCGAGATGACCCCGGAGGGGGACTTTCCCAGGGTGGCGGAGCCCAACACCGAGAGCCTTTCCATCCTGGCCGGGGAAGTTGCCGCAAGGGGGGCTGACATAGGTTTCGGGTTCGACCCAGACGGCGACCGTCTGGCCCTGGTTGACGACAGGGGCAGGCTCATAGGAGAGGAATACACCGTAGCCCTTGCCCTTGATCACGTTCTTTCGAAGACGCCGGGCCCCGCGGTGGTGAACCTGTCAACTTCCTGCCTCTCAGAGGACGCCGCTTCCAGGCACGGATGCAGGCTCTACAGAAGCCCGGTGGGAGAGGTTAACGTGGTGGAGGAGATGGACCGCAGGGGAGCCGATATCGGCGGCGAGGGCAACGGCGGTGTGATACACCGGGATTGTCACCTGGGCAGGGACAGCGCGGTGGCCATGGCCTATGCGGTCTCCATGCTCCGGGAGAACCCGTCGATGACCATTTCGTCATGGGCGGACGGCTTTCCGGTTTACGTGAACCTGAAGAGGAAGGTGGACTTCACCGGGGACTTTACTGTTCTGGCGGAGATGCTCAAGGCCGAAATGGGAACCCCGGACGACACCAGGGACGGTCTGTGGTGGAAACGCCAGGGAGGCTGGGTTCACATAAGGCCCTCGGGAACCGAACCCGTGGTGCGCTTCATAGGCGAGAACACCAGCGGGGAGATGCTCGACGGTGACTACAACGCTTTCAGAAAGGTTCTTTCATGTGCGGAATAGTTGGCTATGTGGGCCACGGAAAAGCTCTGGACGTACTTCTCAGCGGTTTGAAGAGGCTTGAGTACAGGGGATACGATTCTGCGGGTTACTCACTTCAGACCGACCATTCCCTCCTTGTGAGGAAGTGCATGGGCAGGGTGTCAGACCTTGAGAAGATGGACGCCGGCGATGCCGCCGGTGCCACCACAGGGATCGCCCACACCAGGTGGGCCACCCACGGAGAACCTTCCCAGGTGAACGCCCATCCCCACAGCGACTCCTCGGGAAAGATATCCCTGGTTCACAACGGCATCATAGAGAACTACAAGCAGATACGGAGCCGCCTGGAGAAGGCCGGAGTGGAGTTCGAGTCGGAGACCGACACCGAGGTGCTTGCCAAGCTGGTGGGAACGGAGTACCAGAGGAGCGGCGACCTCTTCACCGCGGTGAAGGACGCACTGAACCAGGTCAGGGGAGCCTACGGGATAGCCGTGGTCAGCGCCGATCAGCCTTCGACACTGGTTGCCGCAAGGTATGGAAGCCCTCTTGTGGTAGGGGTGGGCGACGGCGAGAACATAGTGGCCAGCGACGTGGCCGCCATCGTTTCCCATACCAGGAACGTTATCTACCTCGAGGAGGGGGAGGTGGTGGAGATCACCAGAAGGGGCATCTCCTCCAACTCATCCGATCCGAAGATGACCAGGGACAGGATACAGCATGTGGACTGGGAACTCAGCGAGATAGAAAAAGACGGTTTCGACCACTACATGCTGAAGGAGATACATTCCCAGCCCGAATCCCTGAGGAACGCCATAAGGGGAAGGCTGGACATCTCCGAGGGAACCGCTCACCTGGGCGGCCTGAACATGACGGAAAGCGACATGAGGGGAATCCGCAGGATAGTGATCACCGCCTGCGGCACATCCTGGCACTCCGGACTCATAGGCAAGTACGTTATCGAGAACCTGGCCAGGATCCCGGTGGACGTGGAGTACGCCAGCGAGTTCAGGTACCGTGACCCGGTCCTTGAGGACGGCACCGTGATGCTTGTGATCAGCCAGAGCGGCGAGACCGCCGATACCCTGGCGGCCCTGCGCCTGGGAAAGAAGAGGGGCATAAAGACCTACGGCATAGTCAATGTCGTGGGCTCCACCATCGCCAGGGAAACCGACGCCGGGGTTTACATTCACGCCGGGCCTGAGATAGGCGTGGCCTCCACCAAGGCGTTCACCAGCCAGACCATGATACTCTCGCTGATAGCCCTGGCACTGGGCAGGGCCAAGGGAACGCTGAGCCGGGACGAGGGCATAGCCATCTGCCGGGATATCATGGGAATACCTGATAAGGTTGAGGAGATACTCCAGGGAAGCGACTCCATCAGGGAGATCGCCAGGCAGTTCACCTACGCAGGCAACTTCCTCTATCTGGGCAGGGGAGTGAACTACCCCGTGGCCCTGGAGGGAGCCCTTAAACTCAAGGAGATAAGCTACATACACGCCGAGGGCTACCCGGCGGCGGAGATGAAGCACGGACCCATAGCCCTTATCGACGACCTGATGCCGGTGGCGGTGATCGCCGTTCGCGATGCCGCCTACGAGAAGGTCATCTCCAACATACAGGAGGTAAGGGCCAGGAAGGGCAGGGTGCTGGCCATAGCCACGATCGGGGACGAAGAGATAGGGAGCCTTGCGGACTGGGTGCTGGAGATACCACCGGTGGCGGACATCCTGGTGCCGCTGCTCTCGGTGATACCCCTTCAGCTCCTCTCCTACTACGTGGCGGTTGCCAGGGGGTGCGACGTGGACAAGCCCAGGAACCTGGCAAAAAGCGTAACAGTGGAGTGATGTGACCATGCACGCTGTCCGCGAGAAGAATGGGTTGCCAATGGCGCGAGCGCAAAGCGTAACGGTTGAGTGATGGTTTCAGGGAGAAAGTTCCTGAACCTCTTCTCCCCGGCTGCCGTCAAACGCTTCCTCAAAAGGACCCTGAAGATACTGGGCACCTTCTTCCACGCCATGTACGTGGAGTGGGGAAGGGACAATGTGTTCTTCGGCGCCGCGGCCATATCCTTCAACGTGCTGGTTACGCTTATTCCCCTCACGGTGATCATCTTCCAGTTCGGAGCGCTGGCGGCCATGGGGAACCTCTCAGTGAGGGAGGAGTTCATCAGCTGGCTCACCGAGCTGAATCCCTTCGTTCCCCAGGGAATAATCGAAGACCTTGAGGGGGCGGTGTTACGGGGCAGCTCAACCATAAGCATCATCGGTTTCGCTACCCTTCTCTGGATGGTGAGCAGGCTCTTCGGCACCATCAGGACCGCCCTGGACAAGGTTTTCGAAGCGCCGGGCAGGCACATAGTCTGGGGGAAGCTCTACGACTTCCTTCTTGCCATACTCGTGGCGGTTTGCTTCGCCCTGGCGGCGGTGTTCACCGTTGCCGCCAGGTTCGCCGCCGATTCCCCTGTGGGCCAGTTCCTTACCTCACAGCCGGGCATAGGGCCGGCACTGAGCGGTTTCCTGGCGAAGGTGCTGAGCGTGACCTTCACCTTCCTGGTGTTCTTCCTTCTGTACTGGGCAGCGCCGAACAGGACCATGTCAAAGAAGCTCTGTGCCTTCACCGCCATACTGGCAATGGTCTTCTCCACCGTTGGCACCAACATCTGGATGTGGGCGGTGAGCGCCCCTGACTGGGGTGTGGTGTACGGTTCATTCATAGGAATAATGGCAACCGTGTTCTGGCTCTACTGGCTGTGCGTGATCTTCATAGGTTCGGCGGAGATCAGTTCGGTGATACACCGCATGAGAACAATGGCTATACGGAGAACTTGATCTCCAGTATGTCGCCGTCGTTCACCAGGTAGTCCTTCCCCTGCAGGCCAAGCTCTCCGGTCTTTCGGAGTTCTCCCTCGTCGGGGGTGTTCCTGAAGGTCTCGAAGGGTATTACCTGGGCCCTGATGAAACCCCTGGCCAGATCCGAGTGTATGGTCCCGGCGGCTGCCAGGGCGGTGCTGCCCCTTTTGATGGGCCATGCCCTGACTTCGTCCTTCCCCATGGTGAGGAAGCTGATCAGGTCCAGCAGGGAATAGGCCTCCTCCAGCAGTCTCTGGCGCCCTGAGGCGGCGTAGCCCATGGACTCCAGGAACTCTTCCCGTTCTTCCGCTGATATGTCCGCAAGCTCCAGCTCGAAGGCGGCGTCTATTCCCAGGAAAGCTCCGCCGTGCTCTCTCACCGTTCGTTCGACTCCGGCCTCGGAAGAAATGCCGTCTCCGGTCCTGTTGCTGATCACCAGCAGCGGCTTGAGGCTGGCAAGGGAGAAGGGTGAGAGCATTTCCTCCTCCTGTTCGGTGAGCTCCATGCGCCTGAGGGGGACCTCTCCCTCAAGCAGTTCCATGGCCCTCTGAAGCAGAAGCGCTTCAGGCAGCTTGCCCTTGCTCTCCTTCTGAAGCCTTGCGATCCTCTTCTCAATGATGGAGAAGTCGGAGAGCATCAGTTCCGATTCGTTCTGCAGGAATGCCTCCTCCAGGTTTCCCAGGGCGTAGTTGTCCAGCACCATGGCAATGGCTGTTGATTCCTTAAGCCTGCCCATGTTCTTCGGGCTGAAGGCGGGGGATGGAACGTCGGTGAAGGTAACCGTGGACCTTACAACGCTCTTTGGCTCCCAGTGCGCTTCCAGGAAGTCGATCCGGGGGTCGGGAACATGAACCGTGAGCGGCTTGGAAACATCCGCATCGGGATTTTCCGCGAGTGCCCTGTACAAAGTGGATCTGCCGCACCCGGGCTGGCCTGCCAGCGCTATCTTCATGTTCTCAACCCCCGTTCGGTCATTGGTTCGTTCGTTTCACCAGTGGCCTAATCTACAAAGACCGGTCACTCGGTGAACACTCTCACCGTGTCACCGTCGGCGCTGTCCACATTGACCTCCAGCTCCCTGAGGGCTTCGATGAGCTCCTCAGTGGGAAGGTCCCTGAGGCTGGAGAGGTCGATCCCCTGCTCCTTCACCGCATCGGCGGCATCGGCGGGCATGAGTGCCGAGAGCTTTATGCCTGTTCTTATCAGGCTCATGGGGACCTTCACATTGACCTTGTCGCCGTCGGCGCTGTCAACAACGACCCTGAGGTACTTGGGCATGCCGGCTGCGCCCTGGGGTTTTTCCTTACCAGGTGCCGGTTCCGCCGGAGCGGATTCCGAGCCGTTCACCTTTTCCAGGAGTGCCGAGGCTTCATCGGCGGTAATCTTGCCCTCTGCGAGCATCTCTAGGATCTTCATTCTTGAGTTGTTCATTTCATTCTCCTTTTCATTTAAACGAAGGACAGGAAGATCCTGTCTCCGCTGCTGCTGTCCACATCCACCTTCAGGCCGTGAAGGGCGGTTACGACCCACCAGGCAAGGTGCGCGTTCTGGAGCACCCGGCCGTAGTTCTCCCTGGCGAAGAAGGGCGAGATCAGGATGGCCAGGGGCACGAAGGGAAGCAGGATAAGCCAGAAGGGGAACCAGGGCAGGGGCAGTACGAAACGCTTGATCCTGATAAGAAGGAAAAAGGCAGGCATCACAGCACCTCCAGCGCTTCCTCTACGGTTATCTCGCCCTTCTTCAGCCTGTCCAGGGTGCGATCCGCCGCGGGCTTCATTTCCATGGACCTGTTCAGTTTTCCCACCAGCCTTTCCAGCCTCGCCCTGGCGGTGGGGTAGCTTACCCCCAGGGCGTCCTGCAGTTTCTTGATCGAGCCGTAGCTCCTTATGAATGCTATGGCCAGGGCAAGGTCCTCAGAGGAGAGGGAAGTGATCGGGTCATCATCGAAATGCCCCTCCAGATAGAGGTCGCAGGACCTGCAGTGGAGTTTCACCGGGGTCATCCCCTTTCCGCAGGACGGGCACTTCACATCACCAATATTCATCTGTCACCTCCATTTCTTCAATGGTAAGATAACAAAAAATAAGAAATGTCAAGTCTTGAATTAAGAAAATTGAATCAGGGCATTTCCTGGACCCCTCATTGACCCGACGGGGAAAATGTTGCCTATTTGATTAACGGCATTGTACAGGGTGCAACAAGGAGGGCAGTATGGCTGTGGTTTCCGTTATTCTCGGCGGCGGCAGGGGCACCAGGCTGTTTCCGCTTACGCTTCACCGGAGCAAACCCGCTGTTCCCATCGGGGGTAAATACAGGCTCATAGACATTCCGGTTTCCAACTGCGTGAACAACGGTATAAGGAAGATACTGGTGCTCACCCAGTACAACAGCGAAAGCCTGAATCGCCATGTGGGCCAGACCTACAGGTTCGACAGGTTCAGCGACGGATTCGTCTCCATCCTCGCCGCGGAGCAGACACCGGAGAACACCAACTGGTTCCAGGGAACCGCCGACGCCGTAAGACAGGGGCTTGTACACATACTTTCCCTCTGCCCGGATATGGTGCTTATCCTCTCCGGGGATCAGCTATACAGAATGGACTTCACCAGGTTCATAGGGGAGTTCGTGGCTTCCGGAGCCGACATCAGCATAGCCACCAAGCCCGTTACAGCGGAGGAAGCCCCGGGGCTGGGCATCATGCAGGTGAGCACCGGAGGAAGGATAACCGGTTTCCACGAGAAGCCTTCGCCGGAAAGCCTTTCCGGGCTCACCAGCGACCAGCAGGGGGTAACCGCCGATAAGCCCTTCCTGGGGAGTATGGGCATCTACCTTTTCAAGCCCGATGTCCTCAAGAGGATCCTCCTCCAGGAAGACAGGGACAAGACCGACTTCGGCAAGGAGATAATACCCGGGGCGATAGACCGCTATCTGGTTACCAGCTACCTTTTCGACGGCTACTGGTCGGACATCGGAACGATCAGGAGCTTCTTCAAGGCGAACATCGACATGGCCATGCCGGAGCCGGAGTTCGACCTCTACTCGAAATTCACTCCCCTTTACACCAGGGCACGGGCCCTTCCCGGGGCCAGGCTCCGGAACTGCACGCTGGACAATGCCATAGTGTGCGGAGCCTCCGACATCGCAGGCTCCAGCATCAGGAACTCCATCGTGGGAATAAGGAGCTACATCGGCCGGGGCACTTCCATCGAGAGTTCGGTGCTCATGGGCGCTGACTACTGGAAGGGGCACCCCAGGGACGAGGGGGCCTCTTCACCTGGAACCCCAGCTCTGGGGATAGGGGAGAACTGCGTCATTTCCAACGCCATACTGGACAAGAACGTTCGCATCGGGAACGATGTAAGGCTGGTGAACGAACGGGGTCTGGATAAGATGGACAGCGAGAACATATACATAAGGGACGGCATAATAGTGATACCCAAGGGGGTATCGGTTCCGGACGGAACCGTTGTCTAGCCCTGGGCGGTGAGGGCTTCGACGAGCCTTCTCACCATTTCCTTCTCGTCGGGGATCTCTTCGTAGTCCATGGTAACGGAGGACATGGCATCGATGTACGCGCGGATCACCGAAGCTTTCGTTATCCTCTGCTCCCTGTTGTCCTTGGAGCGGCTGGTGGAGATGGTGCGGACTATCCTGGTGAGGGCTTCCTCCTGGTCGGGCCGCACGGGCACCGTGAGACGAACCGATGGTATGGACTGTTCTTCGATGTCCGTAATGCTGTTTACGAGCCCGCGTGACCGTTCAGTATTCGCCATTATCACACCTCCTGTAAACCAAAGATACATTTTTCGGGAGTGGCGTCAAGAGAAATATGAAATTCAGTAGTTATGAATTTGGGGTATTGACGCAGGCAGAACTTATCACTAGGGTATTATTACAGTTAGAACAATTGGGTCCTGAATTAAAAAAGGACTGACCGGATTCCGGAGGTTGATATGATGATTCGGAGTCGATTGCAGGGAGGGGAGACATGCTGATCTTTGGCGGGTCAGGTAAGTCATCCGTCGGCCTTGATATTGGTAGTCATTCGGTTAAGGCAGTTGAACTTACGCGTTCGGGGAAGGGCCTGAAGCTAAGCCGTTACGCCGTTGTCGAACTGACTCCCGGTACCATGGTCGATGGAGAGGTGGTCAACAGGGATCACCTTGTTGAATCCATACGGGATGCCCTTGCAAAGGCAGGTATCAAGACTAAAGCGGTAAACTCCGCGGTATCCGGCAGGAGCGTCATCGTCAGGCGAATACCAATGGAGAAGATGACGGAAGCCCAGGCCAGGCAGGCCATACACTGGGAGGCGGAGCAGCACATCCCCTTCAGGGTGGACGAGGTCAGCATCGACTTCAAGATCCTGAACGAGGAGTCGGCACCGGGGCAGATGGAAGTCCTCCTCGTGGCCGCCAAGAAGGAGGTCATCCACCTCCACAGGGGGCTGATCCAGGGCGCCGGAATAAGGACATCCGCGGTGGACCTTGAGCAGTTCGCCCTTCTCAGGGCCTACCAGAACTCCTATCATCCCTCGGACGAGGAGTGCGTCACGATACTGAACGTGGGTTCCGACAACACCAACCTCGTGATCATCAAGGGCGGCGCTCCCAGCTTCAACAGGGACCTTGCCATAGGAGGCGGCCGTTTCATCGAGGCGATACAGCGCTCGCTGGGCCTCGACTACACCACCGCTGAATCCGTGCTGAAGGGGAACCTTCCCGAGGGCGTCTCCGAGGTGGATGTGCGGAACGCCGTCAGCAGCGTTCTTGAAGAGCTTTCCACCAGCGTACGCCGCTCCTTCATCAGTTTCCAGGCCTCAGGGGAGAGCAGCAGGATAGACAAGATGCTCATCAGCGGCGGCTGTTCGCTGATGGCGGGTCTGGCTGACACCCTCAGCGAACACCACGGTCTTCCGGTGGAGGTCTTCGATGTGTTCGGGGACATCCAGCTGGAGGGAACCCTTGCGGTGGACGAGACGGAGAGGAAGAACCTCCAGGCGGTGATAGCCGTTGCTGTGGGTCTTGCTCTGAAATCCATCGAACCCGGTTCCCTGGATATCGACATCCTTCCCCCCGAGGAGAAGGTGAAGAAATCCAGGAAGGCCGCAAGCGCTTCCCCTGTGATGACCGTTCTCAGCTGGGCGCCCCTGGCCCTCATAGTAGTTGGAGTAATAGTACTCTTCATTCACTATGGTGGTCTCACGGCGGAACGCGACGCCCTGGACAGGGAGATCGCCGACAAGAACGCCGAGATAGCCAACATGCAGCAGCAGGTGTCCAGGCAGCAGGAACTCGATACCCTTCAGGCTCAGCTCGACGAGAAGAGGGCCGCTGTGAACGCCCTTGCCCTTCAGCAGAAGAGCACGGTCTACGTTCTCGAGTACCTGGTGAGGGCCCTTTACCCGGAACAGACCGAGTTCGCGGAAGAGTCGGGCAAGACCATCTACCTCACCGAGCTCTCACTCTCGGAGGGCAACCTCCACATCTCGGGAATAGCCAGGACCTGGGGGGACATAGTGGCCTTCCAGACAAGGCTGGAAGAGACCATGCCCGACGGGCAGAACCAGCTCTTCCTGCTTCAGGATTATGGACAGAATTACAATGTTGCGCCGGTGATCGACGCCGCTGGCGGAGAGACCCGGTACCAGTTCAGCACTGACATAGGCGTGAACACCGCTTCTCTTCAGCCGCTTGTCGGCGACAACGCCGGAATCTGATAGGGGGTATCATGAAAAAGACGATGCTGGCACTTGCTGCCCTGAGCGCGCTGGTTTTCCTGGTGGGCTGCGATCCCTTCGGATCAGAAGCCACCAAGGCTTACATCACCGGCACGATCTACACCGACGCGGCCATGACCATTCCCGCCGAGGGAGTGGCGGTGGAGCTTCTGGTCGACCCTGACAGCTCCTTCTTCCTCTCCCAGACGGTCTTCACAAACACCGCGGGAGTGTTCTTCATGGATGTTCAGTTCTATCCCACCCTCCCCGACGAGGAGACAGGCACGGGATACGTTCTTCCCAGCACTGGTACTGCAGGCCTTGCGGCCCACTACGGCGGCGCAAGCTATGTCTACAGGTCAGTGGAGGACGGGTTCGTTATATCCGCCGGGGACACGCTTCAGGTCTGGCCCACCTCACTCTCCGCCTTCGGCAAGGGGAGGAACTGATGACCGCAAAAACTCATAAGGAACGAACCGGAAGGGAGGCGCACCTTGGCCGTTGACCTTCGGGATCCCCGTCTGCTGAGGTTCATCGTCGGTCTCATCCTCCTGGGGGCACTGATTTTCAGCTATTTCAACTTCTTCGCGTCCGGTGTTCAGGCCGAGATAGCAGAGAGGGAGCAGACCCTCGATGCGAAGGAGATCGAGCTGAGGAACCTCCAGGGGCAGACCACCGACGACCTTGCGATGATGGGGCAGAGGATAGAGATGTACACCCAGGAGCTGGAGCAGCTCGACAGGTTCCTGCCCAGGGAGTACAGTCAGGAAGAGGTGTTCACCATGCTCACCGAGTACGCCACGGGCAGCGGGCTTCAGATAGTTTCGCTGGTTCCCATGGCCCCGGTGACCCAGAGTGAATACGGAGTTTACGACTGGCAGCTCACCATGACAGGCAGGTTCCACAGGCTGGGCGTTTTCTTCGACCAGCTCACCCAGCAGCCCATGATGAGCTCCATCAGCAACCTTCAGATACACCAGCTCAAGGCGGCCGAGGGCAAGTTCGACAACATCGAGACAACCTTCACTTTCTCGGCCTACGTGGAACCTTAGAGGGGAGGGAGGAACAGCATGATGAAAACAAGAATCACAGCGGCGGCATTGTCCGGCCTTCTCCTTCTCCTGGCTGCGGGATGCGGAGAAAACCCTCCGGAGGCCGGCGCTACCGAAGAGGGTGCCGTGGTCTTCCAGGAGAGCGATCCGGTTGCCGGATGGCTTCAGGTGGTACTCCCTGGAGACCCGGTCGCCATGGATGCCTGCGGAGACCAGATCTGGATACTCACGGATACCGGCGCTGCCATGGGCTGGAACGGCTCAACCGGCGAATGGAGTTCGCTGGATGCCCCTGACGCAATGGACATATCCGTTTCCCCGGATGGGATCACCATGCTTACCCCCGCTGGTGCCTCCATCTACAGGAACGGCGAAGTGTCCCAGGTGGCCTTCGGTGAAGCCAGGACACCTGTTTCTGTAACGGAAACCGGCTTCGGTACAGCGGTTCAGTTCTCAGACGGCGCGGTTGACCTGCTGGAAGGGGACACATCCTCTTCAGTGGTGGAACCCACCGGCGGTACCCCCGCGGGTGAGCCGGTCTTCGAGAACGACCTGATGGCCTGGATGAACACCGACGGAACAGCTTGCGTCTACACCCACGAAGACGGCCTTCTTCAGGACAAGACCCTTCCCGAGGGAACGGAAAGGGTGGTCATATCTGAAGGAAGGCTCCTTGCGGTCTGCGACGGGACCACACTTGCCGAGTCCGAGGACGGAACCTGGGCGGAATACTGCTCAGGCGAGGTCTTCCCGGGCGGGATCATCAGTTCCCCTGAGGGATTGGCAATCGAGCCGGGAGGCGAAGTGATCGCTTCCGGTCTTCCCTGGGAACCGGAAGGTCTCTGCACCCTCTCCGATGGAACAATGTGGTCGCTTGGCTCGGAGGGCGTTGCCGTCTGGGGCGAGATAGGTTCCGTGGAGACCAGGCTTCCCGAAGCGGACATAACCAGGCTCACCTACCGGGCCGCCGGTCAGACCGGCGGAGGTTCGGGAAGCGGCGAGGGGGTAGGCTCCTCGGGGGCTTCCCTGGGCGGAGTGTTCCGCATTTATGAGTCGGTTTCCAGCCGTCCCGACCCCTTCACCGAGTTCCCCGCCGCAAGCAGGGATCTGAGAAGGCCCATCGAGGACCTCACCATCGAGGAGCTTCACCTGGTGGGCATAACCATCGATCCTTCAGGCGGAGACCAGGCCATGGTGGAGGACGCCAACGGAGTGGCATATGTGCTCCGTGAGGGCACCGTTCTCAGGAACAACACCAGAATAGCAGAAATAACTGGAAATGAAGTAATAGTAGTACAAGAGGTTACGGTCGGATCGGAGGATGACCTGGGAGGTACAACTTCCATACCAACCATATTCTCCATGCGGCTCCATGAAGAAGGTGGTCTGTAATGCGTATGATCGCTATTATCCTGCTGGTGCTGGCTGTGCCGGTTATGGCCTACCGGGTGACGGATATCTCGGTTGTGCCAAGCGGCGACCGCACCCAGGTGACCATTGTGACCGATGGTCCCATCAGCTACGAGAAGTTCCTCCTCACCGATCCCATGAGGGTGGTGATCGACCTGGGAGACGCTCTCCACGCCCTGCCCGCAACGGATTTCGCCGTGAGCAGGGGCGGGGTGAACTCCATCAGGACCAGCCAGTACAAGGCTCCACCCGACGGAATCGTCAGGGTTATCGTGGACGTGAACGGCGAACTGATGAACTACAGCACCTCCCTCCAGGAGGAGAACCGCCTGGTGCTGGTGCTTAACACCGACCCCGCCGGAACCCCCTTCACATCCTGGAGCGCTTCCTCCCAGGAGGTTGAGCAGGTGGTAAGCGGCGGGAACGTGCCACCGCTCTCCAACCCCACCGGCAACCTCTCCGGGGCAAGCACCGGATCCATGGGCATCACCCAGGGCATCCAGGTGTCCGAGCCCGGCAGAGTGGTTGACGACGGCTTCCCGGTGGAATGGAACGGTACCGGAGGAAGGCGCATAACCATCGATGTGGTTGACGCCGACATAAGAACCGTCATGCGCTCCATTTCCGATGTGAGCGGCATGAACATCGTGATCCCGGAGAGCTATCAGGGAACGGTAACCGCCAGGCTGAGGAACATCGGCTGGCGTGACGCCCTGAGGGCGGTCCTCGACTCCCAGGACCTCATGGCCACCATGTCCGGCACCAATACCCTGAGAATTATGAAGAGGGAAGACTTCTACACCGAGATCAACCAGATGGCGGTGAGTGAGGCTGAAAGGGAGAACCTTCAGGACCTTCTCACGGAAGTGTTCATCATAAGGTACGCCCAGGCCGAGGACATACAGAACGCCACCCAGTCCGTTCTCTCCGAACGGGGCCAGGTCTCAGTGGACAACCGCACCAACTCACTGATCGTCTCCGACATCCCCAGGAAGCTCAACGAGCTGGGTAGGCTGCTTCCCATACTGGACAGCCCCACCGCCCAGGTGATGATCGAAGCCAAGCTTGTTGAGATAGACGCAAGCGCGTCACAGGAGTTCGGCATCGACTGGAGCGCCGGCAACATGGCCCGCACCGACGCCCTTACCCACGGTGGGATGCAGACCAACCTCGGCGTGGGCGACCCCACCGGTTCGGTCCAGTTCGGCCATATCACCGACATACTGGACGTGAACGCAACGGTTAACTTCCTTGAGCAGCAGAACAGGGCCCACATACTCTCAGAGCCCAGGATAGCAATCTGCGACAACATGACCGGAAGGGTGCTCAGCGGAAAGCAGGTTCCCCTTACTCTCAGGGACGCCGACGGCAACACCTATGTTCAGCTCTACGATGTTGGCGTGAGCCTGGAGGTCACCCCCCACATCAATGCCGACAACAACGTGACCCTTGAGCTGAACCCCATTGTGAGCGACCTTTCAGGAGAATCCACAGCGGAAGAGCAGCCGATAATCCTCACACAGGAGGCTCACACCACACTGATGATCGACGACGGCGCCACCGCGGTGATCGGCGGCATCATGAGGAGCAAGACCACCGAGCTGGAGAAGAAGGTCCCCATACTGGGCCACATTCCCCTGCTGGGCGACTGGCTTTTCAGCTACACCTCCACTGTTGAGGAAACCAGCGAGCTGGTCATATTCGTAACCCCTCACATCATCAGGCCCTACTAGGGGAGCACATTTGCTGAGAATAGGGCGGGGGATCTGGCGAGGCCGGATCCTCCGCCCTGACTTGAAGGGCGTGAGACCTACACCATCAAGGGTACGGGAAGCGCTGATGAGCATACTTGCTGACAGGTTGAACGGCGCCGTGGTGTGGGACCTTTTCTCAGGCAGCGGCGCTTTCGGCATAGAGTGCCTCAGCTGCGGGGCTTCCAGGGCTGTCTTCGTGGACTCCTCGCCCCGGAACCTGGTCCTGATAAAGGCCTTCCTCACCGGTCAGAAGGGAGAGTTCAGCTTCCAGACGGTGAAGGGCAGGCTTCCCGGGGCCATGGACAGGCTCGTTCCCCCTGCGGACATTGTGTTCCTTGACCCCCCGTACGATTCCCCTTGTATATATTCATGGATAAAGGAAAATCGCTGGTCGTCCGTGGTATCACCCGGAGGGATGGTTATTGCCGAGTCCGGAGGAGAGAGTTTCGATATCCCATGGACTACAAGGAGTTACGGCGACACACACATTCACATGATGGAAGTATGAAAATTGCCTGATCTTAAAGTTATCTATCCGGGAACATTCGACCCTGTTACCGCGGGGCATCTGGACATTATTCGAAGGGCGGGCCGGATCTTCACCGAGGTGGAGATAGCAGTGGTGAACCGAAGCTCGAAATCCATGGCATTCTCCACCGAGGAAAGGGTCTCCATGGTAAGAAGCTCCGTGGAGGAAGCCGGGATCCGGGGAAGGATATCGGTGGTGAGTTTCGACGGCCTCCTGGTCGATTACATGAAAAACAACGGGTATACGCTTTTCATAAGGGGCCTTCGGGCAAACTCGGACTTCGAGTACGAGTTTCAGATGCAGCTCATGAACAGAAGACTGGCACCGGACATAACCGGCATCTACATGATGCCATCGGAACACAACATGTACCTTTCCTCCACCGTGGTTAAGGAGGTCGCCATGTTCGGCGGAAGCCTGGACACCCTGGTGACGCCTTCCGTGGAGAGAGCGCTCAAGGAACACTGCGGGAGGAACCGATGAGATACTCAGAGAGAACCAGGAACCTCGAGGGGTCCGCCACCCTTCAGTTCACCGCAAAGGCGGGGGCCATGAAGGCCAGGGGGGAAGATGTGGTATCCCTCACCGCCGGTCAGCCTGATTTCCCCACCCCAACGGCTGCCATAAAGGCCGCCGAGAGGGCCATGGCCCAGGGAAAAACGGTTTACACCCCCAGCGCGGGTATTCCCGAGCTCAGGGCATCCGTGGCGGAAAGATGGGGGAGGAGGCACGGCATCGGCTGGCAGGCCGAGAATGTGGTTGTCTCCTGCGGAGCCAAGCACAGCATCGCGAACATGCTTGAAGCCGCCGTGAACCCCGGCGACCGTATCCTCCTGCCGAAGCCCTACTGGGTGAGCTATCCACAGATGGTGCTGCGTCTGGGGGGCGTTCCCGTCTACCCGGAAAGCGGAGCGATGCTAATAACGGGAGACGATGTGAGGAGGGCCGCCGCGGAGGGAGCCGTTGGCATGATCTTCAACTCCCCCTGCAACCCCTCGGGTCTCGTTAACGACAGGAAGAGCGTGGAGGATATCGCCCGGGCTGTGAAGGATACCGGGATCTGGGTGATCTCCGACGACATATATGAAGACCTGTACTATGGAGAGGGCGCGGTTCCCCACATCCTGGCCGTCGATCCGGACCTTGCGCCTCAGGTGGCGGTCATCACCGGGGTCTCGAAGACCTACGCCATGACAGGATGGCGCATTGGTTTTTCCCTGGCCAACACCGAGTGGACGGGAATTGCCTCCAGGATACAGGCCCACACCACGTCCAACCCCTGTTCGGTCTCCCAGTATGCCTCCCTTGCCGTGGTGAACGGTGAGGCCGAGGAAGAGAGGGAGATGATGTTCCAGGCCTTCAGTAGGAGACGAGACCTGATCTGCCGCCTGCTGGCGGAGGTGAGAGGCATCGAGTTCATCCGACCGGAGGGTGCCTTCTACGTCTATCCCAGGGTACTCACCAGCGGTACATTCGATTCGGGCGCCTTCTGCCTCGAGCTCCTTGAGAAGGGCGGCCTGGGAACGATCCCCGGAAGCGCATTCGGAACCGAGGGATACATCAGGCTTTCTTTTGCCGCCTCGGATGATGATATTGCGGAAGCGGTGAAGAGATTGAACAGTTTTCTAGAACAGGGAGATTTCAGATGATCGTAACCTGCCCCAACTGCAGCAAGAAATACCAGATCCCTGAAGAGAAGCTGGCGGGGAAACCCCGAAGACTCCGCTGCAAGAACTGCAGGGAGGTCTTCATCATCCATCCTCCCAAGGGCGACGAAGCCCTCCCCGACCAGGAGTCCCAGGTTGACGAGAGGGCCGCAAGGTTCGCCAGGGTCCTGGCCTCCGACATGCTTATCTACAACAAGGAGGCGGTGGAGCAATCCAGGCAGAACGGCACTCTCCAGGAGACCATGAGCGGGGAGATCGAGAGGTCATGGCAGCTCTGGAAGAGCCGTTTCCCGGAAGCCGCCGGAAGCGTTGAAGGCGTGGAACTCTTCAGGGATTCGCTGAACGAGATCCTCGCCGGCGGACAGGACCAGTTCGAGGACTGGGACCCGGAGTAGACCCCGTGCAGCGGTCAGGGCAAATAGTCCGCTATTTCCCTCTTCAGGCATCTGAAGATTATGTGTGTGAGGATCATGTGCACGTCCTCTATCTGCTGCATGTCCTCCGATGGCACCACTATGGAGTCGTGGGCCACCTTAACCGCCTCGCCGCCGGCAAAACCCGAGAAAAGCACAGCCCTGGCCCCGGCTTCGTCGGCTACCCGGAAGGCGTTTATCACATTGGGGCTCATGCCGCTACCTGACAGGCCTATCACCACGTCCCCCTCCTCCACCAGGTTCTTCAGCTGCTCCCCGAAGGTATTGGTGTAGTCGGTGTCGTTTGCCCACGCGGTGAGAAGGGGAATGTTCTCAGCCAGGGAGATGGCCTTCAGACGAGGTTTTCCCGGGGAAGCGGTTCCCTTGGCCAGGTCACAGACGAAGTGGGCGCTGGTGGAGCTTCCCCCTCCGTTGCCGAAAACGAAGATCCTTTTCCCGGACCGGTAGGCATCGAACATCAGGGAGGTGATCCTCTCGATGGATTCCGCCGGTATCCTCAGCACCAGCTCGCTCACCTGACCCAGGTACTCCTCTATCCTTTCGACCATATCTACTCTCCAAGAAGCGTGAGGTATTTGTCGTTCATTACTGTTCCCGGTTTTACCACGGCGCCCGGATTCACCAGGCAGTTCTTCAGCTGCGAGCCAAAGCCGACCGCGGCGCCGTCCATTATAACACAGTTCTCCAGGGTGCACCCCTCTCCGATAACACACCCTTTACCCAGCCACAGGGTTCCCTTCACCAGGCAATGAGAGGGGGGCTTCCCTCCGCCGGGGCCATGCCAGGGAACCACATCGCCGGACAGTATATGATGGCAGGCAAGAAGATAACTTTCCCTGTCCCGGGGTTCCATCCAGTATCCGGGAATGTGGAATGCCCTGGAATCCTCAAGGGGGTTCACCGGGTCGAAGCCCTCTTCACGCACCAGCACCAGTCCGGAGAAACAGAGATTCGTCTCGGCGTTCTCCGGCGGAGGATTCTTCTCCCGGCGTGTAATCTCACCTTCCGGGCCGGTTAGAACGGTGGTGTGCCTCCAGGGTTCGCCTGAACACGAGAGGGAAGCGGCGTTCCCGCCTGGATATGCACCTGCCCGTGCGGCAAGCTCCATGGGCGACTGCCTGGTTATCATGCCGGACCAGGCGGCGAGCCAGGGAGAACCCAGCCGTTCCCGGACCTCCTCGAATGGTGTATCGAAGGTATGAACCTCTTTTATCCCGGATCTTTTCAGGTGCAATAGAAGATCTTCGAGGGCTGTGGTTCCGCATATCCGGGGAAAGACCGTGTCGCACCCCTGGAAAACATAGCAGTTCAACCCTGGTACTCCGCGTATCTGATGAGACCGTTCCCCTTTCCCATGAGCCTGGCCGATGTGTACAGGAGTTTCTGAAGACCCATCCTGAAGTAGATGAACCTTCCCAGTGTCTCCAGGGGTGAACCGGCCCTTATCACAGGCGGCTTCACATGCCTCCTCACTGCGCCGTAGTTGCCGCTCTGGCGCTTCACAACACTGAAACCGCCCTTCTCCAGGAAGAGGTCCAGGGTCCGTGGTTCAAAGAAATAGAGGTGCGCGGGCACCGCGTCGGGGGTAATGGTGCACTGCCTCATTCCCTTCAGGAAAGCCTCCGCCCGTTCTTCCCAGTGGGTCAGCTCCCACGGGCACTGAACAACCAGGGTGCCTCCCGGCTTGAGTATCCTGCCGATCTCGGCAAGGGTATCGAAGGGTCTGTGCAGGTGCTCCAGAACGTCGAGAAGAAGGATCACATCGAAGGAATCCTCCGGGAAGCCGGCTTCCTCCAGGGTTCCGGTCCTGACATCGAGGTTCAGTTCGTTCCGGGCGTATCCCGAGGCCAGGGGGCTAACCTCAACCCCCTTGACATCCCAGCCTTCACCGCGGAGATGATCCATGAGAAAACCGTGGGCGCAGCCCACCTCCAGCAGGGCTCCTGCGCCCCTGAAAGGCTCGAGGTCCCGGGCCCTTCTGCGGAAGAGCTTCGTGAATATCCCGTTGTACTTCCTGAAGTTTTCCACGTACCCGCCGTATCCCACATCGGCGCTGTCGTAGTATTCCTTCCCGTACATCTCCGCCAGTGCAGACTCCAGTGGTCTCTCTGACAGGTAGATGAAGCCGCATGAAGAACAGCGGGACACAGGCCATGACCTCTGCACGCTGAGCAGCTCAGGGCTGTCGGCGCCGCAGAGTCGGCATTCGGTCTTCTCCCTTGGGAAACCCGTCCAGTCCAGCGTTATCTCCCGTCAACCTTGACGAACCGTCAACCCCTCTTGACAAGCGGTTTATCTTTCGTGGAACCATTACGGTCCCGGGCTATATATAGAGCGTGAGCCCGGCGGAAGGAACACCTTGCAGCGAAAGGTGCGGTGAAAATTGGCCACCAGAAGGACCGAAGGAAGATCCCTGGAACTCTACCTCAGGGAGATAGGAACCCGTGACACTCTCACCTCCGAGGAGGAGGCCAACCTGGCCCTGCGAATCCGCGACGGCGAGCAGGAAGCCCTGAACGAGCTCACAGAAGCCAACCTGCGTTTCGTGGTCTCCATAGCGAAGCAGTACGCGAACCAGGGAGTGGCCCTCGAAGACCTTATCAACGAGGGTAACGTGGGTCTCATAAGGGCGGCCAAGGGCTTCGATGAAACCAAGGGCTGCAGGTTCATCACCTACGCGGTATGGTGGATCCGTCAGGCCATCCTTCAGGCGCTCGCTGAACAGTCCAGGATCGTGCGGCTTCCCCTTAACCGGGTTGGCGAGCTCTACAAGATGGGCCGCGCCACCAGGGAACTGGGCCATGCCCTGGGAAGGGATCCTTCCACCGCCGAGGTTGCCGGCGAGCTGGATGTTTCCAGGGAAGAGGTGGAGGGTATGATGTCCATTCACAGTACCCACCTTTCCCTCGACAGCCCGGTCTACGAGGGCAGCGACAAGACCTTCCAGGAGATGATTGCCGCCGAGGGCGGCGTTACGCCCAACGAAGCGGTTCTTGTGGACGCTCTTAAGAGCAGTGTCGACGACATGCTGGCCATCCTCGACCACAGGGAGAGAACCATCATTCAGCTTTTCTTCGGCATTCAGACCGACAGAAGGCACACCCTGGCTGAGATAGGCAGAACCATGGGAATAAGCCGCGAGCGGGTAAGGCAGCTCAAGAACAGGGCCATAACCAAGCTCCATGAATGCAGCGACAGCAATGCCCTGCTGCACTTCCTGAGGTAGACGCCTTCGCATGCTGAAGGGATCCGTCAGCTGGGTACCGGACAATCCTTCCTACAGGAGCAGGCATTTCAAGTTCTCACCGGGGAAAGCCGGCTGGACGGCGCTGCTGATAGTGGGTGTTCTCTGCCTCTTCACCGCCCTGGGATACAATATCGGTAAAACTATGTACGCCCGGGGAAGGGGCGGAGCCGACGGCGACTACATCCGGCTCCAGGGGGAGCTCATCCAGCTGGATTCCAGGGTGATGAGCCTTCAGGAGAGCCTTCTGGAGGTTGCCCAGAGGGAGGAGATAGCCTTCATGGCCGCCGCCGACATGAACATAGACTTCTCCAGGTACACCGAACTCCTTACCGACAGCAACCGGGGCAAGGACATATTCAGGTACATAGACGACATCGACATTAGGCTGGTGATCTGTGAGAGGCTTGCCCAGGCTGAGAAGGCGGCCTACGATTCCCTGGCTGTCCTTCTCGTGGAGAAGGCGGATGAGTTGAGGCACACCCCTTCCATCTGGCCGGTGAACGGTGTTTTCGTAAGCGATTTCGGAGCCAGGGTGGATCCCTTCACCGGAGCTGTGCGGTACCACAGGGGAATCGACATAGCCGCCTGGACGGGAACCTCCATACTGGCACCCGCCGACGGCGTGGTTACCTTCTGCGGCTGGAGCGGAGGCTGGGGACTCAACCTCGTGGTAAAGCACAACAGCACCATTTCCACCAGGTACGCGCACTGTTCCGCCATAGATGTGGCCGTTGGCCAGGAAGTACGCAGGGGAGACCTTATAGCCAGGGTCGGGTCCACAGGGCGATCCGTGGGGCCCCACCTGCACTACGAAGTTCTCCAGGAGGGTGTGCAGATAGACCCGGAGGACTTCATCATCCGGGCCGGCCCGGAGGCGGCGGCCTTCTGACATGGGCGGCAGGGAAGTCTGGAACAGGTACGCCGCCTACTTCAACGCCGAGGAGTTCCAGGTTTTCCCGCCGGACCACCGCGAGATAGAGTTCTACAAAGCCCTGAGAACCGAATTCTCAGGGGAATGCCTCGAGATCGGGGCCGGCTCCGGCCGGCTGGCCAGGGCCCTTTTCAACAGGGGTTCAACGACCGCCCTGGAGCCCAGCGACGCAATGATAGCCTCCTGGTCCTCCGCCGATTCCGCCCTTGCCCTGAGGGTTCAGGGCACCGGGGAACTGCTCCCGTTCCCCGACGGTTCCTTCCAGTTCGTCTGTTTTCCCTATAATGGTCTTCAGTGTGTTCTCGACCCCGGGTGCAGGCGGCGGATCCTTGAAGAGGCTTTCCGAGTTACCGCCCCCGGCGGAGCATTCGTCCTCGAAGTGAGCCCCATATTCTCAAGAAGGCCGGAGGAGCCACTTTCCGAAAGGTACCGTACGGTTCTCGACGACGGCAGGGAGCTCTCTCTTTCTGAGAGGGTCGAGAGGTGTCCCCTTACGGGCAACATAAGGTATCATATGTTCTACACAGTAAAGGGCAGCGCCGGAGAGGCCGTGGAGGACGTTATACTGGAACTCGCCTCCCTCAGCGCCGATGAAACCCTGCGTATGGTGGGCTCAGCCGGTTTCCGGGAGGTGTCGCATTTCGGTGATTACGATCTTTCCGCCTTCGACGAGGAATGCTCCCCTAGGCTTCTCGTCAAGGCTGTAAAAGGGGTGTAGCCAATGAATCTGTTCCTTGTTCTGCTCATGGCCGCCCTGGGGGTGGAGAGCGTTACCGATCCCAGGTATCCCGCGGTCTCCCCGTCCGGGAATGAAATGGTCTTCTGCTGGCGCGGCTCCCTCTGGGAAACACCGGTTTCCGGCGGTTCCCCCAGGTGCCTCACACCTGGAAGGGGATGGGTGAGCAATCCCGCCTACAGCCCCTCCGGTGAGATGATAGCCTATACCAGCACCGTGACAGGCGCCGGCGACGTCTATGTGATGCCAGCCGGAGGAGGGGCGGCGGTCCGGCTCACCTACCACGGCGGGGAAGACCTGGTCCTGGGGTGGAACGGCGACGAAGTGCTGTTCAGCTCCTCCAGGGAAGGCGGTGACAACTGGCTCTGGAGCGTTCCCTCGTCAGGGGGCACTCCCTCGCTCTTCCTCGGGGCTTCCGTGCGGAATCTCTGCTTCACCCCTGAAGGAATGGTGTTCGAAAGGGGGTTCACCCCCTGGTGGCGAAGGCATTACGAAGGAAGCGCTTCCAGCTCCCTGTGGCTGCTCGATGGCGACGACTGCATACCGCTGGGCCAACTCGAGAAGGACCAGCGCTGGCCCATGGCAGACGATGGGGGGAACCTTTTCTATGTGATGGAGGACGAAGACGGTCTCGACAGGTTCTACGATGCTGACGGAAATCCCTTATCCGAGCCTTTCGCCGGGGGCATTACCTTTCCATCCGCCGGCGGCGGGGGTTCCATGGTGGTCTTCGAGTCCGGCGGGGAGCTGATGCGGTGCTCCACCGGCGATTTCGTTCCCGAACAGGTTTACATACCCGCAACGGTGGACCTGCCTTTTCCCGATGAGGAACTTTTCTTCGCCGGGGTATACACTTCTGACTTCGCGGTTTCCCCCGATGGCGGTTACATCGTAATGGAAGCCGAGGGAGAAATTTACGCCGCTTCAATCGAGGACGACGGGCTGGGCGACGCGGTGAGGGTAACCGAGACCGCAGCCCTGGAGAGCAGACCCAGGATCAGCCCCGACGGCACCATGGTCCTCTTCCAGCGTGAAGATAACGGTGGAGTGACCGTAATGATGGGCACCGTTGAGAACGAAGAGGGCGAACCTCCGGTGGTGGACGCCTGGGAGGTGCCCACCGGCCTGGATGTATCCCTCTCCCCGGAATGGTCCCCGGAGGGGGACTTCTCATTCCTTGACGGTGAGGGCCGCCTGTATGCTATGGATGTACTAGGCGGGCGTTCCAGACGGCTGTGCGACACCGAGGGGATACTTCACCACAGCTGGTCGCCTGACTCCAGGTGGATAGCTTTCAGCACAACGGTGGAAGCCCACAGGGAAGATGTTTTCGTGGTATCCTCCAGGGGTGGAGAGCCTTTGAACCTGAGCCGTCATCCCAACGACGATTTCCAGCCCATGTGGCCTGAGGACGGCCGGAGGCTCATCTGGGCCAGCCGCACCGATGAGGGTGACTATCACATGGTTCAGGCCTGGTTCAGCAGGGAGGACTGGGAGGCGGACGAAGAGGAGAGGGAGGAGCTCCTCGATGACTTCGCCGACATAGAAGAGGAGGGTTTCCACGACCTCTACTCCAGGGCGGAGGAACTCTGCACGGTGGAGGGCTACTATGATTTTTACGGTATGGCCCCCGATGGAAGGAAGTTCTACTTCCCCGCCACCGACCAGTCCGGCCAGAAGGACCTGTGGAGTGTGGAATGGACCGGTGAGAATCTCCAGAGGGAGAGCTTCGGAGATCATTCCCCCACAAGGATACAGCCCACCGGTCAGGACGAAGGGGGCACTGTATTCTATCTCAGCTACGGTTCTTCTCTCCGGAACACCGACGGCGACCTGCTTTCCTGGACGGCCCCCTGCTCCCGTTCTGTAAGCGAGTTCCAGAGACAGAAGTTCCACAGTGCCTGGAGGATGCTCAGGGACAATTTCTATGACTCGGGCATGCACGGTGTGGACTGGGATGAAATGCGCGACAGGTACGCCGGAAGGGCTTCCGCGGCCCTCCTGAACGAAGACTTCAACGATGTGGTTCGAAGGATGCTTGGGGAGCTCTCCGCCAGCCACCTGGGGATCTACGGCCCCTGGGAGTACACCAGGGCCGCCTACACCGGGGAAACCGGCATCATCACCGACAACGGCTGGAGGGGTGAGGGGATCAGGGTAGACAGCGTGCTTCCCATGTCCCCGGCCTACCTTGCCGGGTTCGAACCCGGCGACATCGTTACCGCCGTTGACGGCAGACAGGTTGACAGGAACCACAACTGGTACGCCCCCTTCCGGAACACCACCGACAGGGAGATCACACTCGACCTTTCCAGGGACGGAGAGCCACTCAGCGTAAGGATCACCCCTGTTTCGCAGTGGGACATCTGGAGGCTCACCTACAGGGAATGGGTGGAATGGAACAGGAGGAGGGTGGAGAACCTTTCGGATGACAGAGTGGGCTACCTCCATATCCCTTCCATGAACCTGGAGTCCGTGGGGAACTTCAGGCGGGACCTCTATGCCCAGGGACTGGGCAGGGATGCCATGATAATCGATGTAAGGGGGAATGGAGGAGGCTCGACCCACGACCAGATCCTCCAGAGCCTTTCCAGGGAGACCTACGCCATGAGCCGCGAAAGGAGCGGCAGGTCCAGCATCGAGCCACTGGGGGTCTACAGGAAGCCTCTCGTTCTCCTCATCGATGAGACCTGCTATTCCGACGCGGAGATATTCCCGGCGGCCTGGAAGGAGCTGGGGCTGGGGCCCATAGTCGGGAACAGGACCTATGGCGCCGTGATAGGCACCACCGACGTGGAGCTTGCCGACGGCACGGGATTCAGGCTTCCGGGCACAGGCTGGTACACCCTTTCCGGCGAGAACCTGGAGAATTCCGGGGTGCGGCCCGACATACTTGTGATAGCGCTTCCCAGGGACATGGGAAGGGGTGTGGACACCCAGCTGGAAGCGGCGGTGGCGGAAGCCCTCTCGATGATCTGAGGTTTTCTGAAAAAGCGTTTCAGGAACCATTGACTCAGGCGGGGTTTGCTTTTAGTGTTAAGCGAACCCCGTCTCGTATATATATACCCAGGAGGTAATGATGATCAGAGTGTTGCTAGTTCTGGCGGTGATGTCCGCTTCGGCATTATCCGCCACTGTTTACCGGGCGCCGGAAGCGGTGGAATCCGCTGAGTACATCGGCACCGACAACGGGCCGGTGGTTCAGTTCAACCTCATCGCCCTTGAAACCGTGGAGTCCTCCGTTGACGGTCTGGGAAGCGGTGTTGTCTTCCGCAT
>ERZ795048.1002-NODE-1002-length-27234-cov-5.385040_pt1 | contig 27234 bp, 32 predicted proteins | sample MGYA00375132_ERZ795048 | MGnify/ENA primary metagenome ERZ795048 (study PRJEB30177, sample SAMN05720225) | activated sludge metagenome | isolation source: Anaerobic digester | place: Hong Kong | collected 2014-12-17 ... | reverse complement strand
CGATCGTAGCTTAACTTCGCCGCAAAGCTGGCCGAAGAACCGAGACCACCTCTGTTGTCGAAGACAAAACACATAAATACGCATTTAATTTTACACCTGATGGTGAAAAACTTTTCTGGATAGAAAATATAAGCACGCCTTGTATGTACTTTGCCCAGAGCGGGAAAAGTTTGACACCTTGCATGTGTATGGATGTCACGGACGACTACCAACCTGTTTTCACCAAACCCGAAAATAGTTGTCCTTAACACTCGCATCATGAGGACCTGTTACAAAATTATCCTACTTTTGCAATAGGCTTAGTGTGAGAGTTGACAGGACTTTTTTAAAACCTTTTTCAATGAAAAATCGTCGAGAGCCTGATAGGCTCTTTTTTATTGTCCAAAACCTGAGCAGGCAAACTTGATATGGGCCCTTATGAATCCCTGACAGACAAAATGGAGTTCATCGCGCGCATGCTCGTGCCCTACGCCGTGCTGGCGATGATCTTCATTCTCAGTGTTGTGAGCGTTCCCTACCCATTGGCCGTTTTTTTTCAGGCGCCATTATTGTTGATGGCAATTTATTACTGGTCTGTTTACCGCCCTACATTGCTGCCGCCCTGGCTCGTTTTTGCTATAGGCCTGTTGCTTGATCTCATCACAGGCATGCCATATTTGGGTTTGAGTGCCATTTTGTTCCTGCTGGGGCGCATAGTCGTCGTCGATCAAAGACGATTTCTGACCGGTCAGTCCTTCATGGTTATATGGATGGGCTTTGCCGCATTGGCAGCAATCTTCCATATTTTTCAATGGAGCATGTCATGTTTACTAAGCCTGCAATGGATGCCCGTGCGCGATTTCGTCTCATCCTATGTTCTGGGTATAGTACTCTTTCCGGTGCTGTATCTGTTCTTGCATCTTTCACACAAGATTTTGCCCGCACCAATCAGCCGCAGTAAAACCAGAATAGGGTCGCAAAAAACCGATATGACCTTATAATTAGACACATGAAAAAAAATCAGGATCAGGTTCGGGTTTTTACACGCCGCGCATTTGTCATCGCCGGATTGCAGGGCGCACTGCTCGGCGTACTCGGCGGGCGGCTGGCGTGGCTGCAGATTTCACAGGGAGCTCGCTACAAAACCTTATCCGATAAAAACAGAATCAACCTGAAAGTGCTCTCACCCGTGCGCGGTGAAATTGTCGACCGTTTTGGTGTGCCTCTGGCGGTCAATGCCCAGAATTTCAGGGCGCTGATTATTCCCGAGCAGGCCGCGAATATCGAGCAAACGCTCCGGCGCTTGCAAGGGATGATTGAGTTGTCCGAAGACGATATTCAGGCCGTTCTTAAAGAAGCCGGGAAAACCGCAAAATTCGTGCCGATTGAAATCACCGATGATTTGAGTTGGAAGGATGTCGCAAAAATTGAGGTCAATTTGCCGGATTTGCCAGGCTTAAGCACCGATGCAGGCAAACGCCGGACCTATCCGTTTAAGGAGGCTACAGCCCATTTGGTCGGCTATGTCGGCGCAGTCAGCAAAAACGATGTCGGTGATGATCCGCTCTTAAGCCTTCCTGGCTTTAAAATCGGTAAAACCGGAATCGAAAAGCGCTTTGATCTGGAAATGCGAGGGAGTGCCGGTCAGGCTGAAGTCGAAGTGAACGTCGTTGGACGTGAAGTGCGCGAGCTTAAAAAAAATCAAAGCCGCAACGGTAAGCGCATAACGCTCACGATTGATGGCGAGCTTCAACGTTTTATGCAAGGACGTCTGTCACAGGAAAAAAGCGCCTCGGCTGTGGTCATGGATGCCCATAGCGGCGCAGTTTATGCGCTGGCCTCCGCACCGTCTTTCGACCCCAACGCTTTTACCTCGCGCATTTCGGCGGCCTTTTGGGAGGAGTTGCTGGCTAATCCCGCCCATCCGTTGACCAACAAGGCCGTTTCAGGGCAATACCCGCCCGCATCAACCTTCAAAATGATCAGCCTGCTGGCGGGGCTGCAAGCAGGCGCCGTAACAGAAAACACCACAGCCTTTTGCAAAGGCCATTACGAACTCGGGAGTGATCGCTTTCACTGCTGGAAGCGTGGAGGCCATGGTTGGGTTGATTGTCGTAAAGCGCTGCAAATGTCTTGCGATGTATATTTTTACGAATTGTCGACAAAAGTCGGGATAGACAAAATTGCGCATGTCGCCCGCATGATGGGTTTGGGGCAAAGTCTTGACTTTGAACTCACCGAAGAACGCGCCGGGCTGGTGCCTGATAAGGCTTGGAAACGCGGCAAAATCGGTCAAAAATGGCAGCCAGGTGAAACCGTTGTGGCCAGCATCGGTCAGGGGTATTTGCAGGCTACACCGCTCCAGCTTGCTGTTATGACCGCGCGCCTCGTTAATGGCGGTTATGCCGTTAAACCTTGGGTCACGGCCGATGGGCTGGCGAAAAATATTATGCCTGAAAGTGGGTGGCCAAAACTGGGTATTAGCCCGGAGCATTTGAATTTGATCAAAACCGGAATGGACCGCGTGGTTAACGATGAAAAGGGCACAGCCTATGGTTCACGCGCAGAGGATCCGGCATTGGCCTTTGGTGGAAAGACCGGTACCGGACAAGTTCAGCGCATTACCATGAAGCAGCGCATGTCCGGCATTAAGAATGAAGAACTACAATGGAAAAGCCGTCATCATGCGCTGTTTGTCGGCTATGCGCCGCTGGAAAATCCCCGTTATATAGCCTCTGTCGTGGTAGAACATGGCATTGGTGGCTCGCGCACGGCGGCGCCTTTGGCGCGAGACCTGCTGATTGAAACGCAAAAGCGCAATCCTGGCGCCACGCCTGTTCACGGGCAGACGCAAGGTACCGCATCGCGGCTCAAATCGAAGGAGCCAGCATAATTATGCGCCATTCCATCAGACTCCACACCGATCAAAACATGTTCGAAAAACTCAAGCATCTCAATTGGGGGCTTATACTATTAATTACAGCGGTATCTTGTATCGGTTTCGCTGCACTCTATTCTGCTGCGGGGGGCAATTTTTCACCTTGGGCATCCAAACAGATGATGCGCTTTGGCATCGCAGCAATAGGGATGGTGATCATTGCGATGATCGACTTGAAATGGTGGTTCCGTTTGACATGGCCTTTGTATTTTCTGGGGTTGGGACTGCTGATTATTGTTGAAATTATGGGCCACGTTGGCATGGGCGCGCAGCGTTGGATTAATCTGGGTTTTATGCAGCTTCAGCCATCTGAACTTATGAAAATCGTGGTGGTTATGGCCCTGGCACGCTACTTCCACGCGGCCACGATTGACGATATGCGCCGCTTGCCGTTTCTGGTGATCCCGACACTGATTATTCTCGCGCCTGTTGCACTGGTGCTGTTACAGCCGGACCTGGGAACTTCACTGATGATTGTGATGGTTGGTGCGGCCATGCTATTCATGGCCGGCGCTTCAATCTGGCTTTATATCGGCGGTGGCGTTTTGGCGCTGGCAAGTATTCCGGTAGCTTGGCATTTTATGCATGATTACCAGAAACAACGCGTGCTGACTTTCCTCAACCCGGAGAGCGATCCGCTTGGCGCCGGCTATCACATCACCCAGTCGAAAATTGCGCTCGGCTCCGGCGGGATAAACGGCAAAGGCTTCTTGGAAGGCACGCAAAGCCGCCTCAACTTCCTGCCTGAAAAACAAACCGATTTTATCTTCACGCTTTGGGCGGAAGAGCAGGGGCTCTTTGGTGGAGTAATCCTGCTTATGCTCTTTGGTTTGATTTTGCTCTACGGGTTGTTGATCGCACTTAAATCGCGCCAGAATTTCGCACGTTATCTGGCACTGGGCCTGAGTGTGAATTTCTCGCTCTATGTGTTTATCAATATCGCAATGGTGATGGGGTTAATCCCGGTTGTCGGCGCGCCCTTGCCGCTGATCTCGTATGGAGGTACCTCAATGCTCGCTGCGCTCATCGGTTTCGGCCTGATGATGAGCTGCAGTCTGCATCCCGATACGAAGGTGAGCCGTTAGGCGGCTTTAACGCCTTTTTCATCGAATAGATGCTGTAGTTCGCCGCTTTCATACATCTCGCGGACAATGTCGCACCCACCGATAAACTCGCCCTTCACATAGAGCTGCGGAATAGTCGGCCAGTTGGTAAAATCCTTGATCCCCTGACGTAGATCGCTGTCTTCCAGCACGTTGATGTCTTTAAACGGGACGCCTAGCTGCGAAAGAACCTGCACCACCAGAGAGGAAAAGCCGCATTGTGGAAAAGCCGCTTCACCCTTCATGAACAAAACCACATCATGATCATCCAGTTCCTTTTGAATGCGTTCAAATAAAACATTTTGCATCGTTAAAATTCTTTCCTTGTAAGTGTTAACCTTCTTTTGGAGCGCACGTTTTGATCGACAGCGCATGGAGATCGCCCCCCATTTTACCTTTTAGGGCCCCATAAACCATCTGGTGCTGCTGTATCCGGCTTTTACCCGCAAAACACGGTGCCGTGATATGAGCCGCATAATGATCGCCATCACCGCGCAAATCTTCAATACGCACTTCTGCGTCCGGAATATTGGCGGTGATCATGGTCTTGATCGCTTCTGCATCCATAGCCATGGTATTTTCTTTCACGTAAGGGCTTGTATCATCAAAAGATGTAAGGTGCTTCAAGCGTAATGACAAGTCAAATGCAAAACGTTTTTATGCGAACCGAATAAAAAATGCAGAAGAGTGTTTAAATTATAGAATTTAACTAAACCATTCTATTAAAATATATTTTTTATTGCTTCTATAAATTGGAAAGAGTATAAAGACACTGCAACATGTAAAGAGTAAGGCAAAAAGCTAGGCGTGTTGAATGGGGAGATTACCCGATCTTATTGCAACCAAGTGCGGCAAGATTGGGTTTGAGTGGGAAAAATAAAAGCCTCGAAATTTTCGAGGCTTTTTTGATGTTTAAATGCGGAAATGGGATGATGGCGCTTTTCATGCGCCTTCCTCCTTAATCTGCTTCCTCGCTTTTTCAAGCGCAATATCAAGCTGTGTGTTGAGCATATGATCCGATATTTCAATGTCTTTTCCTTCGAGATCGCCTTTTACCTTGCGTAAAACATCATCAAAGCCGGGCTCTTCAAGATTGGATTCAACAACCTCCATCGCATATGTCTTAGCATCCGCACCCTCAAGACCAAATTGCTCGGCCACCCAAAGGCCAAAAAGCTTCGAACAACGGGCTTCTACAGCAAAATCCAGTTTTTCTTCATGCGCAAATTTATTTTCAAATGCGTCTTTCCGTTCGTCAAATGATGACATTTCTACCTCTTGAATGTGCGTTTATCACTGAAAATAACATTCTAACATGGTTTGTAGCATTGGAATCGCCTAAAATCCATTGTTATATACATGTAAATGCTTTAATGATGCAGCCTTGGAACAAAGAAGGAGCGAGCTATGCCGCGCAGAAAAATGATTTATGATGGCAAGGCCAAAACGCTTTATGAGGGGCCGGAGCCGGGCACGGTTATACAATACTTTAAGGATGATGCGACTGCAGGAAACGGCGCAAAACATGACGTTATCGCGGGCAAAGGCGTATTGAACAATCGCATTTCCGCACATCTGATGACAAAGCTTGAAGGTATCGGTATCCCGACGCACTTTATGCGCTCCATTAATATGCGCGAGCAACTGGTGCGCGAAGTGGAAATTATCCCGCTTGAGGTGGTTGTACGGAATATCGCCGCCGGGTCTTTGTGTAAGCGCCTCGGCGTGGAAGAGGGCACAATCCTGCAACGCCCGCTGGTTGAATATTACTACAAGAAAGACGAACTGGGCGATCCGATGGTCAGCGAAGACCACATCATGACCTTCGGTTGGGCCGATCCTTACGAGCTTGAAGAAATGGTCGCAATGGCCTGGCGCGTCAATGATTACCTCAATGGCCTGTTCTCCGGCATCGGTCTGCGGCTGGTTGATTTTAAACTTGAATTTGGCCGCATCTATGGTGAGCATGGCGAGCTTTATATCGTGCTGGCCGATGAGATTTCACCCGACAATTGCCGTCTCTGGGATGCCAAAACAGGTGAAAAGCTGGACAAAGACCGCTTTCGTTTTGATCTCGGTGATCTGATTGAGGGCTACCAATATATCGCCCAAAGGCTCGGTCTGATCCCCGAAGGCGGCATCGTCAAAGGCGGCAGCATCAATGAACAACTTGCCGAAAAACTCGAACTGATAGAAAACGAACTGGCCGAAAAACGCCGTATGCGCGACGTCAAACCGGGTAAACCGCGGAAAGCTTAATTTTTTCCATGTCATCCCGAGCGTCTCGTTCTGCGGACCCCGGACTTGATCCGGGGAAAGCAGAAAGCCGAGGGATCTTATCCGCTATCAGTTTGATAAGATTCCTCCACGCGCTGTCGCTCGGTCGGAATGACAAAAGAGAGTTAACTAAAAAACGTTTTTAAAACCCTTGGAGTATATAACATGCATGCACTACTAGGTGTTGTAGGGGAGTTTTTGTTAATAGGGTGGGCTTTTACAGCCGTCACCGCGCCATTGCGATGTATCATTTCTGATGAATACAGAACCCGGCGTTTTAAACAAAAAAACTACGCTTCCCAAAAGAGATTTTACGCTGGCTTGGCGATCGAGTTTGTATTTGGAAGTTTGTACTTTTTGTTTATAGGCGCTGTAGCGTACATCATTATTCACGTCTTATAAAAACGCCAGAGTACGAACAAAAATCTTAAGAAAAAAACTGTTCCTTGAAAATCCTTTCTTGCAGCGGGTTTTCAGGATCGAAGAGCAGCGTTTTCGAAATCTTTTTAGATTCGTGAATGTCGACGCTTTTCACATCGCGTACCTCTTTGGAGTCGGCTGTCGCACTGACCGGGCGTTCAATAGACTGCAGAATTTCAAACGTAATTTTGCTCTTGTTGTGGAGCAGTGCACCCGGCCAGCGCCGTGGCCGGAATGCGGAAATAGGCGTCATGGCAACAATATTGGATTGCAGCGGCAAAATCGGCCCGCCCGCAGAGGAGTTATAGGCCGTGCTGCCCACTGCCGTAGAAACCATCACCCCGTCACAAACCAGCTCTTTAATCCGCACGTCATCATTAACATGCACTTTGATCTTGGCTGAGTTGTGAGTTTCACGCAAAAGCGAGACTTCATTAAACGCCACCTCGTTATGCTTTTGACCATCGCGGTCGATCGCTTCCATCACCAGTGGATGAATGGTAAAACGTTTGGCGTTTTCCAGCCGCTCTTCCAGACCGCCTGTACGGCTTTCATTGAGCAAAAACCCCAGCGTACCCAGATTCATGCCGAACAACGGCGCCTGATAATCGGCAAAGGCATGCAAGGCGCGCAGCATCGTGCCATCGCCCCCCAAAACGATAATCGTATCGGCTTCTTCGGGCGGCACAGACCCATAAGCGCTTTTCAACTCTTCTAACGCTTTTTGCGCGCGCGGTTTTTTTCCGGCAAAAAATCCTAATTTCATGCAGCGCCCTCTTGATGAGTAGGCTCCCAGCTTTCCGGATCGTTCAAAAACGCATCAACGGACGCCAGAGTTTCCTTGTCAAAATAGTTTTTCTCTTTGGCCATTGCCAGCACATCCCACCATGTCGCCAAGGCGTGCAGCGTAATGCCCATATCTTTCATATTTTGTTCGCTGGCAGCAAAAATCCCGTAATGAAAAACGACAAAGGCATGTTCAACCTGTGCGCCTACTTCACGCAATGCGTCAACAAAGATCTTTTTACTGCCACCATCGGTTTGTAAATCTTCAATCAGCACCACTTTTGGCGTACCTTTATCCGGCAAGTGCCCTTCAATCTGTGCCATGCGCCCATAGCCCTTAGGCTCCTTGCGCACATAAATCATAGGCTTTTCCAACCGCTCGGCCACAAACGCACCATAAGGAATCCCGGCTGTTTCTCCGCCTGCAACCACGTCTATATTTTCTACGCCGATGTCATTGGCTAGCATCTGCGCGCCCGCATCCATCAGGAATCTACGCTCTTTTGGAAAAGAAATCAGCCGGCGGCAATCAATATATACCGGGCTTGCACGGCCTGATTTGAGTGTGAAAGGCTCGCGCGCATTAAATAAAACCGATTTTGTGTTGAGCAAAATCTGTGCGGTTTTTTTGGCTATTCCTTCCTTGTCCATGGCCGATATGGCCTTATAGTGTTCGTCATCATCATCAATCAGCGCGATAAATTCACTCATCGTCGCGCCCGTTACAGACAGGATCTTAGAGATACTTTCCGTCGAAGGCCAGCGCGGTTTTTCATCTGGGCTATGGCGCTTGCTTTTATTAAAAGACGTGGGGTCTAGCCCGGCCTGCTTGGCCAGTCCCGATGGGGAGTAACCAAATGCATTGGCCAGTCTGTCGATCGCCAGCCAGATTTTCTTGTGAGTCAACATAGGACAATAGTCCCATTTGCACGCGCAAAAATAAATAGGAATAAATTCTTATTTTATTCTTGACTCATAACAAAATTTATAGCACAAACGAGAACATAAAGGGAACAGTTATATCTAAAATAAGGGGGAAGAATGCAGATGAGTTCAGAAAATAAAACAAAAACAGAAGGCTGCAACGCTTCGCACACTGTACCATTTCACAATGCGGAAGAAGCTTGGTTCTGGTTTATCGCCGCGCAGGAAGCTCGCACCGACGGCGCACGTTTTGTCGCCGGGCAAAGCCTGTATCCGCGTCCTTGCGAACCGCTCGATATTTTGAAAGTACTCGACCGGCTGTATCGCCAGCGCCGTTTGCTCCGGGATCACTTGCTGGTCCTGCGTCATTACGGGCGGCGGCATTTGGCGCCGGATGATCGCCGCGTCAAAGAAGCCCGCGCATTCCAGCTCTGGCACGAGGCTTTAGAGCGAATAGGCGTAGTCCTCGAAAAGAAAGGCATCATCGAGCCTGGGCCCAGCGCCAGCCGGGATTGGATGCAAGATGCCATGCTCTATGAGAATTATCATTTGAATTTAGAAGGCGCCGTACAATGAGTTCGCATGCTGAATCACAAGCCACGACCAAAGCCTGGGTCATGTTTAGTGGCCATGCCGACCTAGCATGGCTGAAAATACTCAAACCGGGTTTTCGTCATTGTGCAGTTTTACTGAATGACGGTCACAACTGGATAACCATTGATCCGCTGTCGAATTATACCGACATCACCGTCCACCGTGTGCCGCTGGAATTCGATCTGCCGCTCTGGATGAAAGACCGTGGTCATAAGGTTGTGCCCGCACCGATTAATCGCACGCCGCGCCCAGCGCCTTTCGCTGTTTATAGCTGCGTCGAGGCCGTCAAACGTGTGCTGGGGATTCACCAGCGCCTGATCCTGACGCCCTGGCAGCTTTATCGCTATTTAAAACGCATTCAAACCGTTCAGACATTTACCCCGAAAGGAGATTTAGCATGGGAAGTTTAAGTTCAAGGTCAAGTGTGCCAAGGCCAACGCCGCAAGTCGTCTATGTTCCGCAAACCACCAACACGACCACAAGCGCGGCTGAAAGTGCCGCCAGCGCGGTAAGCGTCGGGGAAATGGCATCGCAGGTACGCACCCAGAATTTACTGGGTCGTGAACGCAGCCGTTTCGGCACCGTTCTGACTGGCTTTCGCGGTCTGCTCAGCACACTCGAAGATCATAGTCCGCGTAAAACTTTGCTCGGCGAATAGGAAAGAGGTTTAACCAATGCAAAACACTATAATAACAAAAGACCAACCTTTGGAACCCGAAGAAATTCAGGCCCGGCTGGCGCTCATGTTAAATCGCTTCAAAGCCGCGCAAAAGAAACGAAGCAATTGGGAAAGCCTGTGGGAGGAGTGTTATAATTACGCTCTGCCGCAACGCGGCGGTTTTACCGGCCAGCCAATGGCAGGTCAGCGCAAAACTGATCAGATTTATGACGCCACCGCCATGGATGCCGCCGATCAACTGGCTTCCAGCATGCTCGGCAATTTGACGCCGACATGGTCGCAATGGTTTGGTCTGAAGGCCGGCCCGGATCTAAGCGATGAGGAATCTGAACGCCTCGCCCCTGTGCTCGAAAAAGCAGCCAAGACCATTCAGGATCATTTCGATCGTTCAAACTTCGCCGTCGAAATCCATCAATGCTATCTTGATCTTATCGTCGGCGGCACCGCTTCGCTAGTGTTTGAGGAATCACAGCCCGGCAGTTTTTCAGCCTTTAAATTTTCCTCCACGCCGCTCACCCATGTGGTGTTGGAAGAGGGCGATAACGGCCATCTCGACGGTGCATTCCGGTTGATGAAACTCACGCTGGAGCAAATTAAATCTCGTTATCCGGCCTCTGAGCTTCCCTCTGAAATTATGCGCCGCGCCGCGCGCGATCCGCAGGAGCGTTTTAAAATTCTCGAAGCCGTCCTACCAGATGGGCTGATTTACAGCTATCATGCGTGTTTGATTGAACAGGACGATCAACCTGTCTTGCTCAGCGCCGGGTCGTTCGAACAATCGCCGATGATTTCTTTCCGCTGGCTGAAAAGCCCTGGCGAAATCTATGGTCGCTCACCGATTATGAAGGCGCTGCCCGACATTAAAACCGCAAACAAAGTCGTCGAGTTGATCCTGAAAAACGCCTCTATTGCCGTGACCGGAATCTGGCAAGCCGACGATGACGGCGTACTTAATCCAGCCAATATTGAACTCACTCCCGGCAGCATCATCCCCAAAGCTATTGGCTCCAAGGGATTGCAGCCTCTTGATATGCCGGGGCGCTTTGATGTCTCACAGCTTGTTCTCGATAGTTTGCAGGCTCGCATCCGTCATGCCTTGCTTGCGGATCGTCTCGCGCCGATTGCTTCGCCCAAAATGACAGCTACCGAAGTGCTGGAGCGTAGCGCCGAAATGTCGCTTTTGCTGTGCGCAACCTATGGTCGTCTGCAATCCGAGCTTCTAACGCCGTTGATAAAACGTGCCTTTATGATCCTTAAGCGCCGCGGTGAAATCCCTGATATTGCACTCGATGGTCGCCTTGTCGCAGTCGATTACCGCTCACCGCTTGCGCGCTCTCAAGGGCAAAAGAATGTCCAAAATACGCTGAGCTGGATTTCTTCCGTACTGGCCATGGGGCCGGAGGCCAGCGCCGCAATTAACCTGCCGCAAGCAGCGCGTTTCCTCGGCGATGCGCTGGGAGTACCCAACGATTTAATCCGCAAGGATATCCAGCAGATTGATCTGTCACAGTTCATACAACCCGCGCCAGTCGTTGAGCCGCCGCCCGTTGATGACACGCCCCAACAACAAGGAGACCAAGCATGATATTCGACATTTTTAAAAAAGACACCGCATTGCCCATGACTGCCGCCGAGCGCGGTCTGGTTTATACCCCGGCTGAACCGGGTAAAACGGAGCTGCGCGAAATTGAAAAGGCTTTTGCACGCCTGTTTTCATCCGACGACGGCCAAAAGGTGCTGGCACACTTACAGGTCGTGACGTTTCAACGGGCTCTGGGGCCGGGGGTCGGTGACGATCAACTGCGCTACCTCGAAGGCCAGCGTGCCATGGTTGCCACGATTTTACGCCTCATCGACCGTGGCCGTAAGCCGCAATAATTTTCTGACTGTCAAATAAGGAGACTAAAAACCATGACTACCAACCTACTTATCGAAGATATCGACCCGGAGATTATTCCGGAGAAATTCAAAAACCCGGAAACCGGCGCACTTCGCCTGGATGCGCTGGTCAATTCCTATGCCGAATTGGAAAAGAAAATGTCCGCCGGTCCAACTGCACCAAAATCACCGGAAGAATACTGTGTGAATTGTGATCATGGCCTGTTTGAACCCGACGGCGAAGTGAACCGGCGTCTCCACGCCAAAGGTATGACCCAGGAGCAAGTGCAGGAAGTCTATGACTTGGCTGCAGAAAAAATGGTGCCGATGATCAAGACCGTCGCCACGGATTTCAGCGCCGATCGCGAAGTGGAAAAACTCGTGAATCATTTCGGCGGCCCGGAAGCATGGAAAGAAGTTTCGCGTCAATTGCTGGCGTTCGGTCAGAGAAATGTTCCTGCCGATGTTTTGGAGAATCTTTCCAGTTCCTACGAAGGGGTGCTTGCGCTCTATAAAATGATGAAGTCTGAAGAGCCAAGCCTCAAGAAGCAAAGCGAAAATCCTTCTGTGCTAGGCGAGCAGGATCTTCAATCCATGATGCGCGACCCAAAATACTGGCGCGATAAAGACCCTGCGCATATCGCCAAGGTTACCGAAGGCTTTAAGAACGTTTATGGCGAATAGAAATTAAGACATGGGGCGCGGATTTAATCGCGTCCCTTTTTAAAGCGTTTAACGAAACTGACTTTGCGAGGCGGCAAACTGGGAAGCAACGTGATCATCAACGACATTTTGAAAATTACTGCGTATCTGTTGTGTTAAAGGCTTGAATCGGAATGCCACTTTGTTTTTGGTCTTGCGCACAACTTCGGCGGAGTGGGGTACATCAATGATATTATCCCGTAAACGAAACCGCATTGTCACGCCGACTTCATCTTCAAGGCCGAACTGGCGTTCGTCGGAACTGATAAGAACGCCGCCCAAAGACCAATTCTCAACCGGGTAAGTTTGTCCGTTGATAACCGTAACGCAACGATCGCAATCACGGCGCGCATGACGTCTGCGCACACTTTGCTCTTCGTTGTTATTATCAGCCTTAAGTGATGAAAATAATCGACCAAACATTTTTTATATCCCTGTCCTCTCAGAGCACAGTCTAAGCGTTTTTAGTAAAAATTACAATTCTATACAGTGTCTAGTATCCACATAATTATGGCAATTATAGGGCTTGTGTTAGAAAAAAGTCAAATACGGGCTTAATTTCTCCTTGACAATAAAGGAATAAATTCCTACAATATATTCAATCAACGCCAGGAGTCTATCCCGTGGCGTCTTTATAAGAATTCACCCCAGGACAACATAAGGTGCTGTAATAGCATAAATATGCCTTGCGGGTCCCGTGATAATGGCCGTTCACTGCGCTGAGCGACAACCTGTTTTGAGGGCCGGGCCTCAAACTCCTTTAGCAACTTTAAAAGAAAAGGTTATCGCCTATGTCTACAACAATAGATCAGGCTTTCATCAAGCAATTCGAACGCGAAGTGCATGAAGCCTACCAGCGTCAGGGTTCCAAACTGCGGAACACAGTGCGCACAATTTCCAATGTCAACGGTTCATCAGCGGTCTTTCAAAAGATTGGCAAAGGCACCGCCTCCACCAAATCCACCCACGGCATGGTGCCGGTGATGAATTTGGATCACTCCAACGTCGAAGTCACATTGCAGGACTATTATGCAGGCGACTGGATCGACCGTCTTGATGAACTCAAAGTCAATATCGATGAACGTCAGGTGATCGCCAGCGCCGGTGCTAACGCGCTGGGTCGCAAAACCGATGAACTGATCATCGATTCTTTGGCCAGCGCATCGGCCAGCACGATTGCCGATGGCAATGTCGGCATGACCAAGGATAAAATTCTCGAAGCTTTCGAAACTTTCGGTGAAAAAGATGTGCCTGATGATGGCCAGCGTTTCTGTGTCGTCGGCTGGAAACAATGGAGCGAATTGCTTGCCATCGATGAATTTGTCAACGCAGATTACATCGGTGCTGATGCGCTGCCATTTGCGTCCATCACACAAGCCAAGATGTTCCTCGGAACAATCTTTATTCCGCATTCCGGTTTGCCGGTCGATGCCAACGATATCCGCTCTTGCTTCTGGTATCATAAAACTTCCGTCGGTCACGCCGCAGCCCAAGATGTTGAAACCGATGTCTCGTGGCATGGCGACCGCGCCGCCCACTTCGTCAATAACATGATGAGTCAGGGTGCAGGTTTGATTGACGAAAACGGCATCATCACCATCGATTGTGATGAAACACCCGACTAATCGCGCAGTACACAACTTCAAACATTAAGGAGATAAATCAATGTCTTTTACAGCATCTGATTTGAGCGTGCTCGCGTACGCCAACAATTTCACACTTTGGCACTATGTCACCATTGATGCAGATGTCACGGTAGCTTCTTACTTTGATAAGGCTTCCGATATGCTGCGTGTGAATGATCTGATTATTGCGAATGTCGATACCGATGGAACCCCTGTGACGAAATTCTACATCGTCACGGCCAATTCCGGCGGCAGTGTCACGATCGCAGCCTATGCGTAAAACATAGCTGCGGATCGTTTTCTCTCTGTTGTAAAACACTGCTTAAGGCTTTGAGCGCTGGCCATTATCCGGCTTGCACAAATGCGCTCGCCAAGCCCGGCTTTAGTGAGTTTCAGGAAGTATCGATCATGAAGCAAAACCGGAGATTTTGTTCGTTTCTTTTAGACGCAAACAACTACTCTGGACTCGCTTCGCAAGGGTGCAGTCCACGCTCTTGCCTTTCCTCTTCATGGCAAAGGCGGGGCTGCACCCACCCTTTAACACATAAAGAATTTGGAGATTTCCCATGGCTCTCAATGATGTCGCGCTGGCTTCGCGCGCACTTATAAGAATTGGCGCCGCGCCAATCACAAGCTTTGACGACGGCACAGCCGAATCCGAAATCGCCGGCGCGCTCTATGCCCCTGTGCGCGATGGCCTGCTCTCTGCTTATCCGTGGACCTTCGCCACCGGCCAGGTCGCGTTGACCCAGCTAAGCACAGCCCCCATCGCCGATTACAGTTTCGCCTTCGGCCTGCCTAACGATTATCTGCGCGCGATCAGTGCCGGAACCGGCACAAAAGGACGCGGCCTCAATTATCGCATAGCCAACGGTGCGCTGCACACAAACGCCAGCGCCGTTGTGCTGACCTATGTTTTTCTTCCTGATGAAAGTGAATTTCCACCGTTTTTTGATCAGGCGCTCATCGCAAGACTATCGGCGGAATTTACAATTCCCGTGACGGAAAGTACATCCCGCGCCGAGGCGCATTTCCGCATCGCCGATCAGGAATTCCAGCGCGCCCGCCAGATCGACGCCCAGCAAGACACCCCCAACAAAATCGAAAGCTTCACCCTTGTCGATGTGCGGAATTAAATATTGGACATAACATCGATGGATTCACGCCCCTGTTATTCGATAAGAGAATTTTTACGCCGGGCTGAAATGGCAGGGGCAGCAGGACTTGAACCCGCGACCTACGGTTTTGGAGACCGTCGCTCTACCAACTGAGCTATACCCCTTTAAACGGACTTCACAGATAAAGGATTAAGGGACAAAAAGTCAAGCATTGCTCCTTTTAAGACAGAGATTTTTATTACCAAAGCGATCTAGAGATGGATTGCCGCGCCGAGGCACATTTCCGCATCGCCGATCAGGAATTCCAACGCGCCCGCCAAATCGATGTGTAGCAAGACACCCCCCAACAAAATCTAAAGCTTCACGCTTGTTGATTACGGGGATAATAATTTAACATAATTATTGACTTCGTGCTTCATATGTGCTAGCGTGCCTCATCGTAATAAACAGCACGGAGAGCGTAATGGCGCATTTTTTGAGAAATGCAATTTTAACAGCCACGTTGACACTTGGTACAAGCGCAGCTTTGGCTCAAGATCAGGCTAACGATGGCAGCGCCAAAGGAAACCATCTATCCAGACAATTTACCCCTTGCACAGGAGGATCGGCTGCGGAAAATGAGGCATGCCAAAGAGTGCATGATGCACAATCAGAGATTGAACGACAAGTCGTAAAAAGAATTGGTGAGTTGAAAGCATCCGATAATTGGCCTCCTAAAGTTGGCATAGAACTTCTTGAGAGAATGTTAAAATCGGAATGCAGGGGAGTTAAACCCGCAAAAGATGGTCAGGAAGCTACAGAACATTCTCCATGTCTACCTGGGCCTTTTCAGTATTGAAAATTTTTAGAAGTTAAATTCCCCAAACCCGCCCCTCGGCAAAAGAGCGGCGGGTTTTTTGTTGCCCCATTTTTGTCATCCCCGCTTTATGCGGGGATCCGGATGCCCGCGTAAAGCGGGCATGACACCTTAAATTTAAAGGAAAAACCATGACACGCATACGTGAAATCAAAACCAACTTCACCGCTGGTGAGATCAGCCGTGAGCTTTTGGGACGCGGGGATTTGCGCGCCTATGACAATGGTGCCTTGGCCCTGCGCAATGTTTTTATCCAGCCCACCGGGGGCGTGACGCGCCGTTCTGGCCTGGCCTATATAGACACCGCCGCCGGCGACGGCAAGCTGATTGCCTTTGAGTTTAACACCCAGCAAACTTCGCTGCTGGTTATCACCGATGAGCAGATCGATGTCTACACAAATGGCGCCAAAGAAACCACCATCATCGCGCCGTGGACGAGTACCCAAATCGCGCAGCTCGCCTGGACGCAAAGCGCCGATACGCTGCTGCTTACCCACCCGGATGCGCCGCCGAAAAAACTCACCCGCTCGGGCGCGGGCACATGGGCGCTGGAAGACTGGAGTTTCTTCACCGATGGGGGGATCATCGCCCAGCCCTATTTCAAATTCGCTGGCTCCGAAGTCACCCTCACGCCGAGCGGAACAACAGGCTCTATTACGCTCACGGCTTCGGCTGATGTATTTGCGCTGGGCCACGAAGGCACTCGCCTGCGCGTACATGGTAAAGAAGTCGAAATCACAGATTACGACTCCCCCACGGTCGTGACAGTCACAACCATAGAAGACCTGCCAAATACCGATCCCACAATCGACTGGTTCGAGCAGGCCTTTTCCCCTGTGCGGGGATATCCGGTGACGGTTGCTTTCCATCAGGACCGCCTTGTCATTGGCGGCAGCCGCGATTTGCCCAACCGCCTGTGGTTTTCCAAAAGCGGCGATCTGTTCAATTTCGATCTTGGCGAAGGCCTCGATGATGAATCTATTGAGTTCGCCATCCTGTCCGATCAGGTCAACGCTATTCGCGGTATCTTTTCCGGGCGGCATTTACAGGTCTTCACCTCCGGCGCGGAATGGCAGGTCACCGGCGACCCGCTCACCCCCGCCAGCGTCCAGATCCGCAGGCAAACCCGCATCGGTTCGCTGATTGATCGCTATATCCCGCCGACCAATGTCGATGGTGCAACGCTCTTTATAGCGCGCAATAAACAAGAGGTGCAGGAATTCCTCTATACCGATTTGGAGCAGGCTTATAAATCATCTGACCTCGCGCTGCTCTCAAAGCACGTGATCACTGGCCCCGTCGATATGGATTACGATTCACGCCGCCGCTTGTTATTTTTAGTTCGCGAAGACGGTCAGTTTGCCGCGCTCACTGTTTTTCGCGCTGAGGCTGTTGCCGCCTGGACCCTGCATAATACCGATGGCGCAGTGAAATCGGTTGCTGTCGTTGGTGATGAAGTCTATATGCTGATCCAGCGCGGCGGCGATTATTTCGTAGAGCAATTCGACGATGCGCTCAATCTCGACTCTGCATTGACCGGAGAAGTCGGCAGTCCCGCAACCGTATGGTCCGGCCTTGATCATCTTGAAGGGCAAAGCGTTTCAATCGTTGCCGACGGGCAGGTCGTTGCCGATCAAACCGTCACCGGCGGGCAGATCACACTCGCCGAAGCCGCCAGCACCATCGAGATCGGGCTGCCCTATACGCATATCGTTGAGCCCCTGCCGCCCAGCGAATTGGGAAGCGCCGGAGGAGGGCGGCGTGTGCGCCTGATTGAAGGCATTTTCCGCCTTCAGGATACGCAAAGCCTGCGGCTTGATATTGGACGGGGATTATCAGACATTGCCCTGCGTCAGCTCGGCGAAGATGAAATTCTCGATGCGCCGCCGCCAAAAGTCAGCGGCGATATCAGCGTCCGCAGTCTCGGCTGGCAAACCGATAGAACGAAGGCCCTGTGGCGGATCGAGCAGGATGTGCCGTTAAGCTTCACCCTGCTGTCCGTAACAACGCAATTAAAAGTTAATGATTAGCTTATTAATGTAGTTCAGCTATAAGCTTCGTTGTTGCCGCTTCTTCTTGATCACTCCCAGGGGAGGAAGCCCAGATTGTGCGCGCAGGCTTTTGAATGGCTTTTGTCCGAGAATTTCTGTCAAAAGCATCGTTTACTCTAACGGGCGTTTCAATTTTGTCACAACTCACACAGCTAGGAAGGCGTCCACTTGTCCATGTCATCGTTTTTTCCTCTCTTAAGGTTATAGGATGCAAATTATTTACCATAATAATGTTCTGTGTGTCAATATAAAAAAGAGCATTCGATGTATTTTAAATACCGTAAAGATTTTTTATAAAAAAAACAACCGTAAAACCGCAAGATTAATTCAAAAATATAAAATTATTCACAATAATCGGAAAGGAGGTTCCCATGGGAGCCATTACCCCCATCGCCAGCAGCCTGTCCGCCGCTGTCAGTACACTTAACACCGTCGGTCAGGTCGTCGGCGCGGTCCAGACCTTAAGCGGCAACAGCAACGCCCGCCAGGAGCAGGAACTTGCCCTGCGTCAATTACAGGAGCGCCAGAAATTGCAGGCCGCGGGGCTAGCCCAGTCCAATGCTTTGGAACGCGAAAAAATCGCCGCGCAGGCCGCGCAAGATGAGGAAGAACGCCGCAACGCTCTGCGCCGGGCGGTCGCACGCCAACGCGCGCAATTTGGCGGATCAGGCGTCAGCGCCAATAGCGGATCGGCCCAGGCCGTCCTGCTCGGCCTGTTCGACGAAACCGAAGACGAGATCAATCGGCGTACACAGCTCGACTCTTTACGGACCCGCGCACTCGATCTGAATGAAACGCAATCCCGCAGCCTCAACCTCCTGCAAGCCACCCAGCTCCAGCAGCGCCAGAAGCTCAACGATCAGGTCACACTCTTCGACCGCTTGTTTTAACCCGCCGTCATTGCGAGGAGAACCGATAGGTTCGACGCGGCAATCCATATCAACTGGATTGCTTTGCGAAGTTTATGCCCTGTGGGTACTCGCAATGACAGATACAAAACCAGTTTTAAGGAAGCCTCCCTTCATGACCGAACACATCAAAATGCCGGACGTAACGCCAATTGTGCGTTATGTCGCTAATGGCACGCAAGACACATTCACCTACCCGTTTCCCATTTTTGCCAGCGAGGACTTGAGCGTCTATATAGACGGCGCGAAGCAGACCAGCGGTTTCACCATTAACGGCGCGGGGAATACGGCGGGCGGCGATGTCACTTTCGACACCGCTCCTGCAATGGATACCATCATAACGCTCGCCCGCGAGCTGCCCATAGAGCGCGTAACCGACTTTCTCGAAGGCGGGGACTTCTCCGCCCAATCCATCAATAACGAGCTTGATTACCTCATCGCCGCGCTCCAGCAGGTCAGCCGCGAAAACGACCTCATGCTCAAATATGGTGACCACGAAACCCCCGGCAATGTAGAGCTGCCATCGCGCGCCACCCGCGCAAATAAAGGCCTAGGCTTTGACGGAAGCGGCAACCCCGTCGCGCTCGATCTCTCCGGCGCTTCCGCCTCGCCGGATTTTACCCCTACCGGCACCGGCGCGGCCACGCGCACCGTGAATGACAAGCTCGCCGATGCGATCTCAATCAAGGATTTTGGCGCTGTTGGTGACGGCCTCACCAATGACACGGTCGCTATCCAAAATGCAATAGCCGCGCACGATATGGTTTATATCCCGCCCGGCGAATATCTGATCACGGGAACAATCACCCTTACCGCGCGCAAAGCCCTGATCGGCGCGGGCCAGAAATCCGTGCTCAAATGCAACGCGCAAACATTCAACGCCATTGAGATCACCGAGGATCATTGCACCGTGCATAATTTCCGCATTGAAGGTGGAGATATCGGAATTAAGCTTTACGGCGCAACGCGTCCGGTCGTGCAAACGTCCGTGAGCGACATCACCATCGTTTCGTCCAATATCGGCGTCCAGCTTGATGGCGGCGCGAACCCGAGCTTTCCATGTTACTGGAACAATTTTGACCGCGTGCTGGTTGAACAGTTCGCCGTCCATGGCTTTCACCTCTATCGCAGCGGGGCAGGGGATACGCCCAACGCCAATAAATTCCATGCTTGCCGCGCCTATTCTCTGGGCACGACCTGTACGGGCGCCGGGTTTTATATCGAAGAAGCACGCTATAATAACGCCTTTGTCGATTGCGAAGCCAATGTCCACGGCTCCGCGCAAGGCTGTTTCATCATCGGGTCTGGCTGCGATAAAACGCTGCTCATCAACCCCTATGCCGAAAGCTATAACAGCGTCCCTAATATCAAACTCGAAGCCGGCTCCATTGAAACCTCTATCTTTAATCTACTCTCCGCCAGCGACGGCGCGGCGATCTGGGATCTTTCAGGCGGCGAATACACCGCCTATAACGCAGGGTATCCGAATAAGAACCGCCTGCAAAAAACCACCTGTATCGACATGAACGCAACGCTCCAGCGCTTCGATACCGAATATATCAATAGCGCCGGGACCATCACGCTCGACACTTCACACTCCGTGCATCTGGTTTCCAGCTTTGGCGGGGCCCTGACGGTCAATCTGCCCGCCGCCGCCGATGCAACGGGCGCGATGATGGTCGTTAAGAAAATTGACAGCTCCGCGAATGTTATCACCATTAAGGAAGTCAGCGGCAATGGTCCCGATGCGCGCGATTATTTTTTAGGGGCGGAAAATGATTACATGATGGCGCTGTCCAACGGCGCGGAATGGTTTGTCATTGCTTCCAACCGCTCCCCCGGCAATACCCGCTATTTCGATGGCACTGGCACCTATGACATCGATATGGCCGTAGATACTTATTTGCTCTCCAGCTTTGGTGGTGCGCTCACCGCTCGTCTGCCCCCGGCCAATTCCTCCCAGGCTGTCGGGCGCACTGTGACCATCAAAAAAACCGATGTCTCGGCCAACACCATCACGGTGAGCGAGCAGGGCGGAACCGGCCCCGACGGCTTCGCTCAACCCTTAAACGCGCAATACAACGCCATCACTGTCGTTTCTGATGGCGGCCAGTGGTTCATCGTCAATAAATTTTAATTTATGCGTCATTGCGAGGAAGGCCGAAGGCCTGACGCGGCAATCCAACTCCTATAGATGGATTGCTTCGCTGTCGCTCGCAATGACGTCAAGGGACCACATTGTGGTTCAAAAACCAACAAGGAAATTATATGGAGAACTATACGAAACGCATCAAAACCCGCATTGCACAATTTCTCAACAGCGCCACGGCAGTGGTCGTGCAATCCTACGAACGTTATCTCAGCAGCGATTTGCCAAAAAATCTTGATGATGAAAGTAAAGGCCCGGCGGAATTTAAAAAATTCCACGATGCCGGGAAATCCGCTGCCTCCCATCTCGAAAGTCTCCTCAAACTGGCCGATGCCACGGACGACAGCGAACAGCAGGAAAAAATCGCGTCCAGGCGCGAAGAGCAGGAAAACATACAAGCCCGGATACAAAGCGCCCGCGCAGAATTGGAGGAGGGCGATGAATGAACGAAATCGTAAAGCCGACCAGCCTGCAAAGCACGAAATTCGACATCAGCGAAGCCGATTTCCCGCTCTTCGTGGTGCTGTGGAACCAGCGCATGGGGCTGCGCACACCACAAATCCACCTGAAAATGGCGCGCTGGCTGGAATGGAATTGGACCCGCAAGAATACACGGCTTCTCCTGATGGCCTTCCGCAGCGCAGGCAAAAGCACGATCACCGGCCTGTTTTCGGCCTGGCTTTTATATCGCAAGGCGGATTTGCGTATCCTTGTGTTGGCGGCGGATTTTACGCTGGCGAAAAAGATGGTGCGCAACGTGCGGCGCATTATCGAGCGCCACCCGCTGACCACAAAAATGAAACCGGAAAACGCCGACCAATGGGCCTCCGACCGCTTCACGGTCAAACGCACTTTTGAAGCGCGCGACCCCTCCATGATGGCCAAGGGCATCACCGCCAACATCACCGGCTCACGCGCCGATATTGTCATTTGCGATGATGTCGAGGTTCCCAACACCTGCGACAGCGCCGAAAAACGCCGCGAATTGCGCGAGCGCCTGGGCGAGATGGAATATGTCCTCGTCCCCGGCGGAACGAAAATTTACGTTGGTACGCCGCATAATTACCACACGATCTACGCTGATGAGCCGCGTACGCAACTGGGCGAGGAAAAAGAATTCTTAAACGGCTTTGAACGTCTCAAAATTCCTATTCTGGACGAAAAAGGGCAAAGCGCATGGATTGAGCGCTATAGCGAGGCCGATATCGCCGGTATGAAGAGGGCCGCCGGGCCGAATAAATTCGCCTCCCAGATGATGCTTCAGCCCGTGAACATTGCCGAAGGGCGATTAAATCCCGATCTGCTGCGCCATTATGATGAACCGCTGGATTACTGTAAGGAACTGCAAACCCTGTTTTTGGGCCAAACAAAGATGGTCTCCGTCAGCGCCTTTTGGGACCCGGCCTTCGGCGCAGCTAAAGGCGACCACAGCGTTATGGCCGTCATATTTAGCGATGCGGAGGGGAATTTCTACCTTCATCACATCGAATATATTCGCACCGACGCTGGTAATGAGCAGGACGAAGCAACGCAACAATGCCGTATCGTTTCGCAGATTGCTAAAAATCATTACCTGCCCGCCATGACAGTTGAGACGAACGGCATCGGGCGGTTTCTTCCCGGCATCTTGCGCAATGAGCTTGCCAGGGCCAAAGCGCCGTGCGGTGTACAGGAAACCAGCCAGAGCCGTGCCAAAGATCTGCGTATTTTGGAGGCCTTCGATGCCGTGCTCGCCGCCCGGCGGTTGCACATTCACAAATCGATCCTAAGAACGCCCTTCATGACTGAAATGCGCGAATGGCGGCCCGAAAGTAATAAAGGGCATGATGATGGACTCGATGCCGTTGCAGGTGCGCTTTCCCAAGCGCCTGACCGCCTGCCGCGCCTCTACGGCCGTGGCGGCCATAACTGGATGAAATCCGCCCGGACTCACAAGGCGGACACTGATTTCAGAGTTTAGGAGTGGTCGCCGGGAGTACAGTTAGCAGGCAGTGTGGTGCAATAAACGAGTTCTCTTTTAAAACAATTGATCCAGCGTTGTGCCTCCCGACCGCAATGGCGGTTAAAAGAGGCTTGAAGAACACGGAAACTCAAAGGGCTGGAGCCTTGTGAATGGATCTCCATGAAATCAACGGCTTCCTGAAGTTGGTCATTAAAAGGAAGGCCTGCGTCTTTCGCGACTTGGACATAGCCATGCGCACGGCTCAGAAATTCTTTTGTTCGTTTGTCACCGGGAACAAGCACGGACGTATTAGGCATTTTAATCCCCTTTAAAAAAGTAGCCAAAAATTAACATAACAAAACATTTTATACAAGAAAAAAGATAAGGGAAATTATGAACCTGCTTTCACAAGATCTGGTCTGGTGGATCACAATTTTCGATCTGCCGGCCATGGCCGGCCTTTTGGCTTTTTCCTGGCGGACGCGCCGCGAAGCCGAAAGAGCCATCAACAATTTAGAGCACATGCTTGAGCACCGCTCGGATCAGCTCCGCGATGCGCTCAGCGGATTCAAACTTGAAGTTGCCAAAACTTATGCCTCGCAGACCGATTTACGGGCGCTCGAATCCCGGCTGGTGGAGCATTTGCTGCGCATCGAATCCAAACTCGACGCCACCGCTCTTAAGGCCGAGGCTCTTAAGGCCAAATCTGAATAACCCCCGTCGTCATTGCGAGGAAGGCCGTAAGGCCTGACGCGGCAATCCAGCTCTGAAATTCGCGTAAGAGATGGATTGCTTCACGAAGTTTATGCCCCAGAGGGTGCCCGCAATGACGCAGAACTTAATTACAGGAGAACACAATGAAAAAACCAACCCTGACTGCAATTGGTGGTTCAGACGTGCGCCCGCGCGCTGACGCCGAAGAATTTTACCGCGCACTTGAAATTGATGTTCTGGCGCGCACTCTCTGGGGTGAAGCCCGGGGACAGGGTCATATTGGAATGGAAGCGGTCGCCAGTGTTGTGCTCAACCGCGTGAAAGTCGCGCAAGGTCATGGCGGTAAATACTGGTGGGGAGGCAATATCATTCAGGTCTGTCAAAAACCGTATCAATTCTCGTGCTGGAATCGCTCTGACCCAAATTTTCAGAAATTACAGGCCATCGATGATAAAAACCTTTATTTCGCCAGCGCCCTGCGCATTGCCCGGCGTGCCGTGGCCGGGGTTTTGCCGGATCATACTGGTGGGGCTACCCATTACCATGCCGATTATACCTCGCCATATTGGGCACGCGATGAAATCCCCAGTGCCAAAATCGGCCATCACATCTTTTACAAATTGCAGGAGGCCTGATCCATGCTCGAAACCATACTCGCCCGCATCGGTCTACCGCTGCTGATCACCTTCGTATCAGGAGCCTTAAAACAGATCAACACGCCCGTCACCAAAAGTGCGGCAAAAGCTTTAGAAGATGTTGATAAAGCGCTGAAAGCAGGAGATATTTCACCGGAAGCTATAGCGGAATCGAACAGGCACATGGAGGCACTTTCTCTAATGAAATCAGAGGAATACCGTGAAGCTTTTAAACAGGTTAATGAATCGCTGCGCACCGAAATTGCCTCCTCTGATAAATACATTCGGCGGATGCGTCCCACTTTCGGCTACCTGATGGCCATCACCTGGGCCGCGCAAATGCTGGGGGTTGCATACATTATGATATTCGATACGCAACGTGCCGGATATATAATGTCGTCTATGTCATCGCTCAGCGCAATCTGGGCTGTCGGCCTTTCTGTGTTGGGTATTTACGTTTATAAACGTAGTGAAGATAAAAAGCTTGTCTCACCCGAAACCATCTTTTGGAATGCATCGCGTTAATGTGTTGGTGCAGGTTCCTCAATATGTGTCGTAACATCAATTGCATGGATCGAAACATTCATTAAATGAGAATTAATGAGGAAATGTACACCGATCGCCGAGATATATCCCAAAACGATAACCGGCGTCCATTTCAGGTGGCTCATAAATGTATATTGCCCACGCGCCACACCCATCAACGCTACGCCCGCCGCAGAACCAATAGAAAGCATGCTGCCACCTACGCCTGTGGTCAGAGTAATCAGCAGCCATTGGAAATGATCCATTTCCGGATTCATGCTCAGCACCGCGAACATCACCGGAATATTATCAATTATGGCAGAAGATACCCCCAAAACGATATTTGTCGCGCTTGCGCCAAACTCCTGATACATCGCAGCAGAGGCCAGCTCCATATACCCTAAAAAGGCCAGGCCGCCGACAGAGAAGATCACACCAAAGAAGAAGAGCAGCGTATCCCATTCCGCCGCCGCGACATTTTCAAGAATGTCAAAATCCTTATCTTCGTCTTTGTTGACCCACACGTGCCGGATGACGTAAGCAGCGATCATCAAGAAAGACAGACCAAACATCATGCCGACAAAAGGTGGCAGACCAAGTGTCTGTTCGAACCCAACGGCCATGGCAATGGTGAAAACTCCCAGGGCGATAATCATCCGCGCCCCATGGCGAAGCGATACGTCTTCTTTCAGGGCTTCCGGATAATCACGCGGAATGAAAACGCTCATAATGGCAGCCGGTATCAGGAAGCAGATAACGGAAGGAAGGAATAAATTAAAGAATTCAAAGAAGGAGACGTTCCCGGACTGCCAGACCATCAGCGTTGTAATATCACCAAACGGGCTGAACGCCCCCCCTGCATTGGCAGCACTAACCACATTAATACAAGCCAGAGAAACAAAGCGCGGATTATTGCTACCCACGGCCACAACCACAGCCCCCAACACCAATGCTGTGGTTAAATTGTCCGCCACTGGAGATAAAAAGAAGGCGATAAGTCCTGTCGCCCAGAAAAGCTGTCTAAAATTCAGCCCCGACCGGATCAGGTTGCTTTTTAATACGGCAAAAACATTGCGCTCTTCCAGTGCGCTGATATAAGTCATTGCGGCAAGAAGAAAAAGCAGCAAACTCGCATATTCTTCCAGCCCGTGAAAAATCGCGCTATGAAGGGTATCGTGGTCAATGCCGTAAGACGGCGCGATCATGCCGATAATGACCCAGATCAAGCCGGCGCCCAACAGCACAGGCTTGGATTTACGCATGTGGGTGTATTCTTCCATCAACACCGCAACATAAGACAAGACGAAAATAACCAGACACAAAATTGCCGCCGGGTGCGTAACAGCGTTCAGGGTTTGGGCCGAGGCATTGCTGTTTGATGCCGCCCAAATCGAGGCGGTAGGAAGGCAAACAGCAAATAATGTAGCGACGATTAAAAGAGATAAATATCCGGCGCGTTTGAGCATGTGTGGGTTCCCCAAAAGTATCAAGCGGTAAAGATCACGCCAGTGTAACTGGCTATTCGCATTTGATGCTTCTTATATCATAAAAAAAAGCCCGGGGAAATGCCGGGCTTTTTTAAGAGAAAGCTTTATACCGCAATCATGCGTGCAATCTAACCGTGATGCTCCGTTTTTTCCATTGCGTGAGCCGCTTTTTCATGCATCTTGGCCGCGTGCATCTCCGCCGTCGGCAGGGGATGAGCGAAAAAGGGGAAAAAGAGCCACATCGCCAGCGAACAAACGCACAGCGTCAACAGCATGACCGGCGTACCTTTGCGAAACCATACGCCTGGCGTTATGCGCAAAGAAGGCTTGTTCTCCTGTTGGGCTAGGCGTTCGCTCAGTGTCACGATGAACACGTTTGCGGTAGAGCCGAGGTGAGAACCGTTACCGCCCATACCTACGCCGATCGCCAACGCCCACCATAATGGTGTGACTGGAATGCCTTGCGCCTCCATGCCCATGATGATCGGGATCATAGCTGCTGTGAACGGGATGTTATCGATCATGGCCGAAAGGATTGCCGCGACCCACATCAGGACCAGACAGGCCAGCAGCATGTCTTCACGTACGATCGGGGTGATGAACTGACCGATCCATTCCAGAAACTGCGAGCCTTCAACCCCGCCGACGATTACGAACAGGGAAACGAAGAACATGAGCAGCGAAAGCTCGACTTCCGTCAGGTATTTGTCCGGATTGGCTTTGTAGGTCAGAGCCAGTAAAACCGTCAGCCCCAGGCAGGCCACGACCCACGCTTCCCAGTGCAGCGCGCCGTGCATGACAAAGAGCACGACCATCACGCCTAAAACGGCCAGGGAGGAAAACCATGTTTTCTTGTCGGTGATCATGTCCTCGGATTCAAATTCCGGTTTGTCCGGCGTTACAGACAAGGTCTTGCGAAAAAGGAGTTTCAGACCGAACAGGGT
>ERZ795048.1001-NODE-1001-length-27239-cov-15.989185_pt1 | contig 27239 bp, 23 predicted proteins | sample MGYA00375132_ERZ795048 | MGnify/ENA primary metagenome ERZ795048 (study PRJEB30177, sample SAMN05720225) | activated sludge metagenome | isolation source: Anaerobic digester | place: Hong Kong | collected 2014-12-17 ... | reverse complement strand
ACTCAAGCCATCTGCTCTTCGGCCACTTTTCCGGGTAGAAGACCCCCTGCCAGTGGTCGTAGTTCCAGCCCGATGTGCCGATGAATATGTCTTGCATCACACCGCCCTTTGTGGAGAGCCGCACACATCAGCGGATCTCGGGCATGAGCGTCCATCTGATCACCCATGTATCTGCGCCCGGGTCCCTGTCCATGCATACGATCCCGGCATTTTGAAACCTGAAAACCTCAGTGTCGGCCGACCCGGTTATGAGATAGGAAGCGAGACGCGAGAGAAAGGGAAGGTGACCGACGATCATGAGATCATTCTCCGGTGAGAGGGTGCAGGCAAAGATGACGACGTCATCCATGGGAGACAGGCCGTCTTTCTCTACGGGCAGTTTTCCCGGGGTGAGGTGCTCGGCCATGATCTGCGCTGTCTGACGTGCTCGGGTCTTGCCGCTGTGGAGGATCTGTGCCACCTTGATCCCGTATCCCTGAGCAACGCCAGCAATGCGTATTGCATCGGAAACTCCCTGTTCGGAGAGACCCTGATCTGGATCCACCTCTTTTGAAAGGCTTTTGCCGTGCTGGACGAGAAAGAGTGCCATGATGGATACCTCCGTATATTACTGCCTGGTACTTCTCGTGAAGGCTCACACAGCAGCATGGGGCAGGTTCAATAGTACCTTGTCTATTATAACGGTAACACGGAAGGAATCCATGGGCAAGGAGAGCATCCGGCTTGTTTTAGACAATAGGCGGGCCAGAGGATGAAATATGGATATCCCCGGCATCAGGACCCTGATGAGTTCTTTCCTGCATCCATGGTACGAGCGAGATACCCTGTCATCTGGCCGATCACCATCTGCATGATCTCCCGCGGGAGGAAGTATCCCGAACTCGCCTGCGTGAACATCTCCGTGATCTTTTCTGTGGTTGCACTCACGTCGCCGAGGGCGCGGTAGGTCTCTTCGATCAGTGCCCTGGTCTGCCTGGCTGATTCGATGGACCGGGGCAGGAACTCTTTCGCATCCTTGCCGGTCAGGGCGCCGTAGTGTTCTGCGAGGTATACTGCGATATCAAGGCCGGCCATCTTCTCCAGGCTCTGTTGATAGTGGTCGAAGTTGGAGTTGGCCGCTGTGAAGACCGTATCCTGGAACAGGATTCCACCTGCGTCAGAGGCGAACAGGGCCTTTTCTTCCGGCACATAGACCGCTATGGAACATGTTGAGTGTCCGGGGACCTCCATAACCTCGAGGTGAAGGTCACCGCAGCGGATTACATCCCCATCGGCGAGCACCTCGTCCACGACAAAGCCATGCGCATCCGGTACAAGATCTCCCCGGGTTGCTTCCGGGATATTATTAAGCAGCATGGTATTGAAGTTGACGATGGTCTCTACGGTCCTGGGCTCACCGAATCGCCTCTGAGCCTTTTTTGATGCACAAACCGATATCCATGGCCATCGTTTCCTGCAATAGGGGACAATCCCTGTATGGTCAAAGTGCGCGTGGAGAATGATGAGTCGGGTGATCCTTTTCTCGTCAATACCGAGTGCTTCGAGCTGTGCCATAACATCCGGGATGATGTAGGTCATACCCCCGCCCAAGATGGTATACTCGTCGCTGTCTCCAAGCAGATAAATGCAGGATTCCCTTTTGCCCAGGAAGGTAATCCTCTCGGTGATGGTGCCGGGTCTGTCGATAATCATGCGCTCTCCCTTTAATCGTATATAATTGAATTAGATTGCGGGATGCTACCACGCAATGCTGTTCCTGTCAAAAAAACACTGATATTGCAACGTGTTGAAAACTGGTATGTTAAAAGCTCCGGGGCAGCGATTCAGTGGTCCGGGCCGTCACTTGCCGGAAGGTTTTTGGGTTGCCCTGCAGCGGGCATTGGTGTATTTCCATCACGCTTTTGCTTAATTGAGAGGAGAGAATCTATGGGGTTCATGTCGAATTCGGTCAGCATCTATCAGTATACGGTCAAAGGCGATCCGCCTGCGGGTGATATGGTACAGTGGATCTTGGAGTGCCTTGCAAAGAATGCGTTTGTCCCGATCGATATCACGCCTGATACCGAATCCGTCGGATGGGTGCGGTTTGACGACCATATGAACGCCGATTTCGACAGCGAGGCGGCCTTTAGGTACGAGGATTACTGTATCTTTACCCTGAGGAAGGACCAGCGCAAGGTCCCTGCTGCGCTGTTGAAGAATCTCCTTGAACAGGAGTGCTCACAGTGGCTCAAGGAACGCCCCAAGCTCTCTCGCGTACCGCTGTCGCGCAGGGCGGAGATGCGGGATGATATCCATGCATCCCTGCTGGCCAAAACCCTTCCCTCCCCATCAGTTTACGATGTTCTGTGGAATATGGAAAAGAGGATCGTGTCGATATCGAGTATCTCTACCAAGGTGCTGGATCTGGTGGAAGACGAATTCAGCAAGACATTCGAAGGGCTCTCCCTCATACCCGTCCACCCCATGAGCAGGGCCAGGATGGTTCTGGAAGAAGACCTGCACCAGGCGCTCGACAGGGTGAATCTGGCCTCTTCGAATGACGTGCTCCTCCAGATCAAAAAGAACAAGTGGCTCGGATGGGATTTCCTTTTATGGCTCATGTTCAAGTCATCTCAGGGGTCAAGCGAGTACCGGGTAAATCAACCGGGGCCTGCCCCTCTTGACGACCGGTTTATCTCGTACCTCTATGATCGCTTTGTCCTTGTCGAAGACCACGAAGACGGGGTAAGGAAGAGCTCCATTGTCGGCCCCCAGAAGGATTTTACAGAGGCGCGCAGGGCCATTCAGAACGGGAAAAATATCACGGAAGCGGTGGTATATTTCGAGAAGGACGATCTGAAATGGAAGCTGAACCTCAAGGGGGATATCTTCGCGTTCGGCACATATACGTGTCCGCCGGTAAAGATCGAAAAGGATGAGATAACGGATCCCTCCTCTGAGCTTCAGGCGGTCTTTTTCGAGCGTATGTTCCTCATGGAGACCGGGTTGCAGCTTTTCAACTCGCTGTATGCAACCTTTCTCAAGGAGCGCATTATCGGGAAATGGCCTGAAAAGCAGGGCCTGATCAATGAATGGCTCTATCAGTAAGAGCCCCTTTCTAAGAGGGTTTCAGTGTTGAGAAACCCTCCGGATCCGCTCATTTTATCACGCATACATTCCGATAATACGAGGTATGTTGTTTTTTCGATCAGCGCCGGCAGAGATCATACAGATAAACGAGAAGACATCGTTCGATCTCTATATAAAACGCAAGGACAAGCTTGAACTCTACCTTGAGAAGGATTCAGTCTATACGCCCGAACACCACGAGGAGATACAACAAAAGGGGATCACGCAGTTTTATTTCAGGGGCAAAGACAGAAAGAAACTCGACAAATACACCCTGGACCATATCGATAAGATTCTGAGTAATCCGGATGTGCCTTCGAACATAAAGGCCGATGCCTTCTACCGCACCTCGGCAGACACGATGAAGCAGGCATTCGATGACCCCCAGGCCGAACACCTTGACGGCATCAAAAAGTCGGTCAAGCCAATGCTGAAAAACATCATGCAGAACGAGAAGATATTAAAGGACCTCTTTACCATCACCACGCATGATTTCTACACCTATACCCACAGTGTGAATGTGGGTATATTCGCCACGGCACTGGCTGTGAGGTACTATAACACGAACGGGTCACGCCTCGATGTGAACATGGAGAAATTGAGCTACGGCTATTTTCTTCATGATATCGGGAAGTCCAGGATACCACTGGAGGTCCTGAACAAGCCCGGCAAACTTTCAGAGGATGAGTGGGTTGTCATGAAGATGCATCCTGAATGGGGGTATTCGATACTCATGGAGACCGGACATCTCACGGACGAGGCTGCCTATATAGCACTCCAGCACCATGAACAGCTCGACGGCACGGGGTATCCCTTCGGGAAGAGAGGCAACAACATACATCCCTGTGCCCGGATCTGTGCCATTGCAGACACCTTTGACGCGCTCACGAGCGTCCGTCCCTACAAAGGTGCCATCACCCCCTTTGATGCTTTGAAGCTCATGCAGAAAGAGACGCTCTACGATTTTGACTATAATCTGCTGACAACCTTTATCAAGCTGCTTGCACCCTGATGTACCTTCCTATGCAGGTATGGAATCCTCACTCCTGACGTCTCTCAGAGAGATGGCATCTACTGGACATACCGATGCGCACAGACCACAGCCGATGCATCCCTGGCTGTCCACCTGAGCAGGCCCTTCCTCGTTCAGGCTGATCGCCTCCACCGGACAGATATCCACACACATGCCGCATGCGGTACACTCGTTCTCTTCCACCTCTGCCAGGTAGCGGCTCGGTGCAAGGACCCCCTTGGTTTTGGTGTTTGTCGCAAACCGCAGCATCTCGCAACAGCAGCTGCAGCAGTTGCAGAGAACATTGTTTCTTCCCTGGGTATTCTCCGTCATATGCACGAGGCCTGCTTCTTCAGAGAGTTTCAGGATATCCATGGCCTCCGCCAGATCAATCTTCCTCCCTGTTCCCCGCTTGATGTTATAGTCTGCCCCTTTGTTGATCTGCAGGCATACGTCCATGGGGCCTTCACACCGTTTCATGAGTTTCCTGCATACGCAGGTGGTGACAGCGATATTATAGGCGTTGTTCAGCATCTGGGCCGCATCCTCGAACGAGAGGACCTGGTTCTTCGATACAATGGTTTCATTGATGGGGATAACCCGCATGAATGAGGGCATCTTGATCTGGGTGACGAGTTCCAGCAGTGCCGGGTAGTCCGTCTCCTCGAATTCCAGCCAGAGCTCCGTCATCTCATCAGGCGCCTCTTCCCACAACAGCGTTGCATCATGGAACTGGATTATGTGCCGGGGCATCCGGTAAAAGGTCTTTCCCTCGCGCTCATAGTCGAATACAACGCCTCTATGATAGAGTTCCGCGATTATCGTGTTCATTTCGTCTTCGGTTTTTGAAAATCTTTCTGCAAGATCAGGGATGGTTGCAGGCAGAGAATTCACGATCTGGGCTTCCTCGGGTGAACATATGGTCTTCCATATTTTGGGGATTACCGTGGACTGCTCCAGCAGCAGCTTTTTTGCCAGTTCCTTGTATACGTCTTGTGGTGCCATAAAACCCTCCTTATTATTATATGATACACTAAATGAATATATTGTACGTGTCAGGACCCATACTAGGCAAGCGCTTAATGCAAGGAGCCGTTTTGCGGAATGGAACAGATTGGACAGGGCCATGAGAACACTCTATTCTCCCGAGGATATACGCAATACCTATGAGCCCATTGAGGATCACAGGCATACCAGGCATATCATCCAGGAGTATGCCTGTAACACAGCCGATATCAGGGATGTTGGCCTTCTCGGGCTGGATCTGGGCTTTGTGCGGCATGTCCTCGATCTCGGGTGCGGATACGGATTTTTTACGGAAAAACTCAGGGGCAGGCTCCATGAAAGCGCGTACATAGAAGGCCTGGATGTCATTGACACCAACAACTCCGAGGCATTTGTCGATACGATCGAGGCCATCGGGTACCATGGTGAATTCAGACACGGCAGTGCCGATCTCATACGGGATATTCAAAGTGAGAGTTATGACCTCATTATTGCCAGTTATTCCCTGTATTTCTTCCCCCACCTGATACCGGATATTGCAAGGATTCTCATGCCTGAAGGGGTCTTTATTGCCGTGACGCACAGCAGATTCTCCCTGCAGGAGATAACGCGTCTCATACCCGGATGCATGGAGACGATCGGGATATCACCTCCTGACGATATCGCGATAAACGTCCTTTTGAGTGCATTCTCGCTGGAGAACGGGGAGACAAAGCTGAATCCGTATTTTACACGGGTCGAGAGGATAATTTATGAAAATGATCTGCTCTTCCCGCTGGATCAGGTGATTGACTGTATTAGTTACCTGGACAAGAAGAAACACCTGATTCTCAAAGATGTCGCAGAGAGGTATCCCCAAAAGCTGGAGGATATGCTATCATGCTTCAACCAAAAAGTGTTCGAGCACGCATGTCTGCACGGGGAGGTCATCATCACGAAGGACGATGCCATTTTCAGGTGTTTTAACCCTCATGAGGTGAATACAATCCTATGAAAAAGTCCAGGATCTACTGTCCATACTGTGCCAACCAGGTCGTACAGAGGGAGATGGAAGGGAAGGTTCGGGATTTCTGCATCCATTGCAGCAGTATCTTTTATGAAAATCCCCTGCCTGTCGTGAGCTGCATCGTGGTCAACGAGAACAGGGGACTCGTGCTCGTAAAACGCAAGAACGAACCGTACAAAAACATGTGGTGTCTGCCCATCGGTTTTGCCGAGGCGGATGAAGAGATCACGGATGCGGCACTTCGGGAACTGGAGGAGGAGACAGGAATACAAGGGGAGATTGTCAGGCTCATCGATGTGGACACGGTTGAAAATTACTATTACGGCAGCCTCGCCATCATCACCTATGAGGTGAAGCAGACGGGAGGCATGCTCCATGCCGGGGACGATGCAAATGAAGCACGCTTCTTCCCCATTCATGATCTCCCCCCGCTTGCATGGGCATCAAATGACAAGGCCGTGCAGATATATATCGATTACTACCGTGACTCCTGGGCCATGATCGATTCATACCGGCAGCTCTTTCCAGAGTTTGAATCGGTTGATGAGCTCTCACCCAAGGCGCACGAGCAGAAAAGCTTCCTGTCAAACATGCTCGTCAAGATCATTGAGAAAAACAGCGGGGAAATAACCAGGGACTGGTCACATGAAGTGAGGACTGCAATACCCGGGATCCTGGCACATCTCGATTTTCTCATCGAGGTAAACAGGAAGATCCTCAAGGGAGTGAAGGAAGGGCTTCGGGGGAAGAAGAACTCCCTGGATTTCATCAAGTTCAAAGACATAGGCAAAGACCTGAGGCGGCTCGGTCTTCCCCTGCCGGACATTCTCAATGCCATGGCGCTGAGCCGAAAGCATATCTGGCTCCATGTGGTCAATAAGAATATCCTGTCTTCACCGCTGGAGATCTACATCACCCTTGAACTCAACAACCGGATCATCTTCCTCTACGACAGGATAAACTATTACCTGTCCGCCGGGTATATGAGCCAATGAAATAATATTCAGGATGCTCGGGATGATTGTTTAAAGAACAGAATCCAGTAGTCAGAAGTCAGAATCCAGAATAAAAAACCTTAGAACATTATACAGGTAGCTGAAGCAAGTTGGGTGGTTTTACATCCTTAGCTGTGGCTGGTAGATGTAGGTCAGGTTGGGAATCCGCCGCGGCGGAGAGCTACCTGACGGACGAATCACTATCAAACTTCAAACGCTCACCTTTTACTGTTCACTGTTTACTTTTCTCCGCTTACCTCATAGGGCACCGGCCAGAGGAAGGTCCCGTTTTTCAGGAAGTGTTCGACCTGTTCTATGCTCTGCCTGGCCTTTCTTTCCAGTGCCTCGGCGGTATTGAAGGCATTGTGCGGGGTGAGGATCACGTCCTCATGCCTGCTCAGCTCCAGCGTTGCTGCAACGAGATCGGACGTGGTGCCGTTACTGCCTGAGCGCAGAGCGGTTGCGAGTTCGCTCTCGTTTTCATACACATCGATGCCTGCACCTGAGAGTTGCCCTTCTTTCAAAAAGCGCAGCAGGTCATTCGTTGGCGAGAGCTCTCCCCGGGCGATATTCACGAACACCACCCCGGGCCGTGCCTGATTCAGGAGTCTGTAGTGGAAGTACCCCCGGTTTTCTTCCGTGAGATTCATGGCGCACACAATGATGTCTGCACGCAGCAGGCCTTCGTCGATGGTCACGTAGCGCACACCGCTATGCCTGTGTACGATATCCACCCCGAGTGCTTCCATGCCGAGGGCCTGACCGATTCGGTAGACTTCATATCCGATGTTTCCCACCCCCACAACGAGGAGGACTTTTCCGGCGCACTCCCTGCCCGTAAGGCCGTCCCGGTTGAATGATCGGAAGTTATTAATCTGCCTGGGGAGCTTTCTCAGCAGGCTCATCCACATGAGCATTGCGTGCTCTGCAACCGATCTGCTGCAGTACAGCGGCAGGTACCCGGCGGGGATGGGCTTTCCAATCTCTGCGAGGTACCGGTTTACATGATCAAAGCCGGTGCTGCGGGTAAGTATTCCTTTGATGGACTTCTCCCAGTTCAGGGGAATGACTGACTGGGTCCGTATGCTGATGAGGGCTGCAGGTGGTTCCTGGTCGAGGTTTTCTCCGATGGTGTTCGGGGTAAATCCTGCGCGTATGCCTGAGGGCAAACATCGCCTCAGTGCGTCGGTCTCTTCTGCAAATGCCTCGTAAAAAAATACATCCAACGGTAACGACTCCCTGCATACGTTTGGAGTACGGCTTCTTGCGCAGTGTATAGGCAAAGGCAGGTCGAATTCAAGCCGATAGTGACCTGCAGGCAATGTCCTCAGCAGATGTGCACCATGTTCAAGCAAAAGAACCGGCATCTTTATGATTTGCGTAAAGTCCGGCAGAGAGATAGCCGTAACAGGGAGTATATGGTCAATCCACGATCCGATCAGAAATGCGTAACCGGTGAAAACAAAAAAGAGAGGCTGGTGTGAAGAGGCTGTTCTCTTTTGTCGTGCCTGGCGGCATTTTATTCGCTGCAGCGCTCGTTATGGTCCATATGGGTGAGATCTCCGCATCTCTTCCCGCAATCATCAGGATCTATCCGTATATTGTCTTTGCCGCTGCCGTGCTCCTGGGCTGGCGGTTTAACCGGAGTTCGCTGGTCTTTGCAGCCATGTGCCTGGCAGTTGCAGACAGGTCGCTGCTGTCGGCATCAACGAGTGTTACCTCAGCCGGAATGATCAATGATATCGTGTTCAATAGCGTCTGTGTCCTGCTGCCGGTGAATCTGGCGGTGTTGTGCCTGATGAAAGAACGCGGCATCTTCACGATTCACGGGATTGTCCGGATGGTTCTCTTAGCGCTGCAACCGTGTATTATAGCTGTCTTCATCACCATCAACCCTGAACGCCTGCTGCACTATCTCACGTATAGTTTTGTCGACTGGAATGTTTTCCCCCGGATTCCTCTTTCTCAGCCTGGCGTGGCAGCTTTTTGTCTTGCAACCCTTATTGTTGCGGCAAAGTTTTTCAGGAACCGGGGTGCAAAGGAAAGCGGGTTCTTCTGGGTGATTGTAACTATCCTTGTGAGTCTCACCACCGTCACGCCCGGGGTTTTGTCGGTGTTCTATTTCTCGACAGCGGGCCTCATCCTGATCATATCCGTCATAGAGGCATCATATGCCATGGCATTCAGAGATGAGCTTACCGGGCTGCCGGCCCGCAGGGCGCTCAAGGAGGACATGCTGAAGCTGGGGAGCCGTTATGCCCTGGCCATGCTTGACATCGACCATTTCAAGAAGTTCAATGACCGCCACGGTCATGACGTGGGAGATCAGGTGCTGAGAATGGTGGCATCAAAACTTTCGAACGTCTCCGGCGGCGGAAGGGCCTACCGGTACGGGGGAGAGGAATTTGCCCTGATATTTTCCGGGAAATATGCGGATGATGCAGCGGATCACCTCGAGGAGTTAAGGAAGGATGTCGCCTCTTCAGGATTTGCCCTGCGGGGCAGCATGAGGCCGATGAGAAAACCCAAGAAACCGAGAAAAAAGAGAAAACAGCCCAAAAGGGTGTCCGTGACCGTCAGTATCGGTCTGGCCGGCAGGGACGGGAATAACACGAAGCCCTTCGATGTTCTCAAGGCAGCCGACAAGGCCCTGTACCGGGCAAAAAAGGCGGGACGGAACCGGCTTGCGGCATAATCGCACCCCTTGCCGTTCTTTACTTTATCCTCATAGTCTCTTATGATTATCAACATGATATGAGTGCCTTGTACAGGCATTCTTCGTGGCAGGGAAGATGATCATGAACAGACGGGAATTTTTGATACGGTCCGGGACGTGTCTGGCCGGGGCGGCTCTCATGCCGGTGATAACAAGCTGCTCCGGCGAAGTGAGAAGGCAGTTCTCCCTGCAATCCGAGCGGGACTTCCTGGGAGATTTCTTACATGACGATGAGATCCTGATCCTTCACCTGGCATCGCTCGCACCCAGCGGGCACAATGCCCAGCCCTGGACGGTCACGGTCCTTGAACCGCAGAGGTTCCTTGTCGGATCGGACAAAGACAGATGGCTGCCGGCTGTGGACCCCGACAACCGGGAACTTCTCCTCTCCATAGGTGCCTTTCTGGAGAATCTCATCGTGGCAGCAGGGTATTATGGATACCACGTTTCATACAGGATCATTGCAGTAAACCCGAAAGACACCAGCCTGCTCGATGTCAGGCTTGAAAAGGCGCCAAGGCAGCAGTATCCCGTGGAGAGGATAACATCCAGGAGAACCGTGAGGAGTTCGTATCTCAACAGGGAACTCTTAGTTGAAGACGTCAAATTTCTCACATCAGATATGAGATATGTCCGGTATTTCCCCTTCGGTACCCGCGAAGCGGACCTCATTGCATCTGCCACCATGGAAGCAAACAGTAAGCAGGCATATCGGGATGCCGCACAGGAGGAACTGGCCCGCTGGATCAGGTGGTCAGACCGGGACGCCCGGGAGTTTTGTACCGGGCTTACACCTGCGGGCATGGAAATACGAGGCATTGCAAACTGGTATGTGCGTCATTTCTACAGCGAGCAGACCGTTATGAAGGAGAGCTTTCGCAAGACATCTCTCGAGATGGTTGAAGAGCGTCTGACTTCAGGGGCAGGGTGGATTGTCATCTCCAGTGACGATTCGCAGATCAGATCGTTGCTCGAGACGGGCAGGCGGTTTGAAAAGATGTTCCTATCGGTCAAGGACCGGATGATCGGCCTGTATCCCATGACCCAGGCATTGGAGGAAGAGCCCTGGAGATTCCAGATAGCCCAGGAACTCGGCATTCATATGCCTGTCCAGTTTATCGTCAAGGTGGGGTATGTGGATTCATACCCGTCTCCGGTGAGTCTCAGGATGCCCGTTAAATGGTTTACCTACGGCGGAAACAATACCTAGGGTAACACATTTCTTTTTGACCCTGTTCTTATTCCCAGAGGAATACATTCTTGAAAAGGTCTGCCAAGGGGTTTTACTTTATTGGCAAAGGGTTTTGAAAAAGAGCATTCATAAACCCCGGCTGGCAATCCCTCGAGAATAGGTTTTTTTTGAGGTAAATCCGCAAACGGATCTTATGCAGAAAGGTGATTCTTCCTGCATAATGTGCGCCGAGAAAGTCTTTTTATTTTTTGAACAAAGGGCTCCGGTGTACCTGAAGAGACCTGTTGTTATAATATTTCTTTATGCTTCGTTAACAATTATTGTTTTGTCTTTGCTTTGTATCTTGTCTACTTTGAAATCGTGTGGTTCGAAAACAAACCCGGTAAAATGTTCCTGGCAGTTTTTCAAGAGGAAGAGCGATATAGTACATGGAATCATTTGAGTCATAACTATCTATTATCAGGAGAGTTATATCATGCAAAATGTTGATCTGGCAAAATTAAAGAAGCAGGGATTTATAAAACAGCGGGAAGGAGATTATTTTACTATCCGTCTTAAAATCCTGGCGGGAAATATTACAGCTGACCAGATGGTTGGATTGTCCGATGTCGCAAATAAATATGGACGGGGTTATGTCGGCCTTACTACACGTTTGGGTGTGGAAATTCCGTGGATAAAAATAGAAAATCTGGAAAAGGCAAGGGATGAACTGCAGAAAATTGATCTTAAACCTGGCGGAACCGGTCCTACCGTTCGAGCAATTGTAGCATGTAAAGGTACAATATGTGCTCATGGTCTGATAAATACCCAACGACTTTGCAGTATGCTGGATACAGAATGTTTTGGAAAGATCCTCCCCTCTAAGTTTAAAATGGGGATTGCCGGTTGTCCCAATAATTGTGCGAAAGTTCAGTTAAATGACATCGGTTTTATGGGACAATGCAGGCCGCAACTGGAAGAAAGTCTGTGTGAAGGATGTCTCGCGTGTGTTAAGAGTTGTCCCTCAGGTGCGATTGAAAAAATAGATGTCAAGGTTTGTATTGATGATGCCAAATGTATAATGTGCGGCAAATGCATAAATACCTGTCCTGTGAATGCTGTCTCTGTAAATAAGCAAGGTGTTGCCCTGTTCATAGGCGGCAAGTTCGGCAGAAATTACAGAATCGGGGAACGCCTTGGGCCGATACTATCCATACATGAAGCTATGGTATTTACCAAGATAATCATAGCATTTTACGAAGACAATGCGAAGCCTGGTGAAAGATTCGGGGAGACCGTCAATAGAATAGGCATTGAAAGCGTAAGAGCTTCTTTGATGATCCTGTATGGCCGAAGCAAAACATGAAGTCATCCTGATATCGGGCAGGTAACTGCAAGACAAGGTTGATCTCAAGAATTTTCAAACAAGGGAGGAACCATGGCAGTGATGAAAAATATAGATGTTGCTTACTATGAGCATCCTGCGTGTAACGCCAAATTTTTTGTAAAGTTGCACAGGTTAGGCGAAGACAATTTTATAGGGAAGTGCCCAAATCCTAGCTGCGGCCGTCATGTCGTTCTCAGGCCGGGAGAACTATATACCTCCACGGATATGGCTCGCAGGAGATACATCAAATTGAGCCGCAGGCTCAAGGAACAGACTTTTTGGCAGATCTAAAACCCATGCCTGATAAGAGTATCAACGGAGAGGAAGATGATAAGATTAAACAGGAGAGAAATTCTTGAGGCATTAGTCAGGCAAGGTGTTCGTGGTTTATCACAGCTCAAACATGACTGTAGGCGCTATGAGTCATATTGGGAAATGCTCCACATGGATTTTGCGTGAGGGTTGGGTAACAAATTATTATGAAAAAAAATAATTGTATGAGTGTAACGATGTGGAGTTAGTTATACGTGTTGTGCGCTGTAAATTCTTTCAGATAAACGTAGATCTCATTCATCAAATGCCTGAGCTTTTGTCCTTTGATTCCAGGAATTCTACTTTACAGTGAGCAAATATATTCGGGGATCCTCTCTTATGCAGCATGGCTATTTTCAGTCTAGGTTTATAAAAATTTATTATAGTTTGTAAAAAATTATTGTTTTGCCTTTGTTTTCGGCCGTCATTAACATTTAACGAGTGGAAGACTTCCAAATCAAACAATTTAATACAGGGATGCATAGATCGAGAAATCAAGAGAAATGAAAGGAGGAAGTTGCGTTATGATAAGCGGAAAGGTGGTGCTCACAGGGGGAACAGGTCTCATTATGTCAAATGTGGCCGAGAGATATGCGGACAATGGCAACGAGGTTGTTATATTCGACAACCAGCAGCAGCACGCCATGTATGAGGAAACTCAAAAACTCATTGAAGAGAAGGAGAACGTCCGGTTTATTGAAGGTGATATCCGGGATCCAAAGGCGATGGCGGAGGTCGCCAAGGGTGCGGAAGCATTCTATCATTTTGCCGCACTCATGGGAACGAGTTCCCGATTCAAACAGGAGGTGGTAACTACTGAGGTCAATGTCATCGGTACGATCAACGCCTGTCAAGCCGCCCTGGATGCAGGAGTGAAGTACTATATCTATCCACCGAGGCCTGCCCTTTCAGTCTGGATGACCCCGTACATCATTACCAAAACAGCCGGCACTCAGTTCACCCGGATGTACAACCAGATCTACGGGCTCCCCACGATCGGCCTCAATATTCAGAACTGCTTTGGGCCGAGGGAGAGGGCTATTCTGGAGGCGAATTCATACAAACCCGGTGAAGGGAGAAAGATGATGGCGACGTTTATCGAAGCAGCCCTTATGAACGAACCTCTGCCGGTAATGGGTGACGGTGAACAGGCCTCAGACTTCGTCTTTATCGATGATATCGTGGATGCGTGCATGAAAGCGCCATGTGACAAAGCCATAGGCGAGATTATGGATGCCGGGACAGGCGTGGCCACACAGGTAAAGAAGGTAGCTGAGCTCATCATTGAACTCACCGGCAGTAAATCAGAGATCAAATACGTGCCCCTGAGGACCGGGGAGGCCAAGGTGGAGACCAAGGCGGACCTGACAAGGATCAAGGAGGTCTTGGATTGGGAGCCGAAATATGATCTGGTGGAGGGATTGAAGCGGACCATCCCCTATTATGCGAAAAGGCTGGGAGTCCCGTCTCCGGTCTGATGAGATAAAACCTTGGCAGGTTCTATCTTAAATGGGGCATTCCATAAAAACGCCCCCCTGATCTATCCTTTATGGAGGAGTTTACAAAACGTTCTTTGTGAACTCCTCTTTTTTAAAAAACAGAGGTGAGACGAATGAATACAAATCCAAAAATGGCAGAAAGATTTCCTGAATTTGTAGGGCTCGGACTGTCAGAGAGCGAACAGCTAAGGTATGACAGATACAGATTGTGGAGAGTCGTCATTCTGGTGGCTTTCTGGTACAGTTTTTATTACCTTGGCCGCCTTAACTGGGGCATGTGCATGCCCTGGATGATTAAAGACCTCGGTATCACAAAGCTGCAGGCGGGATTAGGCGCAACTGTACTGTTCTGGTCCTATGCGTTTGGAACACTGATGAGCGGACGATTAGGCGATATTTTTGGAGCCAGAATCATGAACACTATTGGCGGTGTCGGGACAACAATCCTGAACATCATTGTGGCAAGTCTTTCAAATATTACAGCGATGCTGTTCCCATGGGGCGTCAACGGGTTCGTACAGGGCCAGGCATATGCCCCCACGAACATGATGATAACCCAATGGTACCCGAAAGCCAAAAGGGGGTTTGCAACAGGTATCTTTGCAACATCCATGGGGATTGCCTCGGTGTTCGTATGGCTGATTACCGGTACGGTGGTAGCCAAGTTCGGATGGAGAGCCGCGTTTATCTATCCGCTTCTTTTCTGTACGCTCCCGCTGACCATTGCCTTCTTTGTATTTGCACGACACAAACCTGAAGATGCAGGTTTCCCCCGATACAATGAAACAATGACAGATTCGATTTCAGGCAAGGCTGAATGCTTACAAGACTCTGACATAGCGGGCGTAAAAGCATGGAAAATGCTCCTTTGTAACTGGAAATTTGTCGCCGTGGCAGTCGCATCCTTCATGCTGTACATGGGCAGATACGGGCTCCTGACATGGATTCCCCTGTTTTATGCCGAGACTGCAGGCATCAACCTGAAAAAGATCCCCATTGCCACGGTAGCATTGCCCCTGGGGATGATGTTTGGCCCGATCATCGCGGGATGGATATCAGACAAGTTTTTCAAGGCCAAGAGATATCAGGCACTCACCATCTACATGATTGCCTTTACCTTAATCATGATAATCCTTGCAACCTTCGGCTTGAAGACATTAGGTCTTCCCCTCGCGTTCGGCCTGCTCGTGCTGGGAGGGTTCTTTGTCCTTGGTGCCGTCGGCCTTGTTTTTACTACGGCCTGTGACTTCGGGGGCAGAAAAATGGCTGGGACCTGTGTCGGAACCGTGAACTTCTTTAACTATATGGGGGCGGGAGCTCAAGGTGTCATTATCGGTGGCATCCTGACAGCAACAAAAAGCTGGCCCCTCGTGTTCGGGCTGCTGGCCGGATGCACGGTTCTTGGAATAATCCTTGTCAATATCGTAAGGGAATAGCTTGGTGGGCGGACTGTGTTTATGTGTGCCGAACATTTGTCCGCCCTTTCTCCATAAGGTGAAGCCTCCTTGAATGAGGACCTCGTACAGGTGTCGGGGTCCTCATTCTAAATGAAGACAGTTATGAGAAAGTCCCAACCAAACAGAGCACCTTTCTGGCGAAACGAGCAATGGCAGTGATAATGGATCAATCTCATCCGAAACGTCATTGAAGACAATGCCTCTGGTCATGATCGCCTTGATTGGAGTGTTCATGGGATTATAGTATTATGTATCTATCGTTTATAGATATTGAAAATACAGATCCACGGATATATGCTGATATGAACGTAACCCTTATTAATCCGCCATGGCAATTCTACACACCCAGCAAACTTTACCCCCTGGGTGTTTCATACCTTGCTTCGAATCTGATTCATAATGGTTTTGATGATGTCAGTATTGTGGACCTCAACCTCGAATTGACTGAACCAACCGGTATCTTCAAACGATCCGTGGAGCTTGTAGAGAAAGCAGAGCCTCAAGTGCTGGGCATCACCTGTTGGACGGTACATCTGCTTTTCTGTTTAGAATTTGTGAGGCTGTATAAGAAAAAACATCCGGATGTAAAAATTGTATTGGGCGGTGTCCATGTATCATATCAGCCTGAAGAAATGATGAATCTATGCCCGGCAGACATCGTGGTCAGGGGAGAGGGGGAAAAGACTTTTGTCGAGCTTGTTGAGGCGCTCGATGAGAACAGACCTCTGGACGAAGTACAGGGTATCTCCTACCGAAAGGACGGGATCGTTTATCACACCCCGGACAGACCCCTGATAAGAGACCTCGACGAGGTCCCATTCCCCGCCTACCATCTCCTTGGGTCGATAGAGAAATACCAGCCCCTGAACAGACGGTATGTGTTTTCCATTGTCGCCAGCAGAGGCTGCCCCTACAAATGCATCTTCTGTTCCGCCAACAAGCTGTGGAGGTATCAGCGGAGACGGTCCCCCAGGAATATCCTGGAAGAGATCAAGTGGATTGCGAAGACCTATGATCTTGGCTTCATACGGTTTGAAGACGATGACCTCACAGCAAATCGCGAATGGGCCCTGGAACTGTTTGCCCTGCTAAAGGATCAGGCGATCCCATTTGATTGCCTGACCCGGATTGACCGGGTTGACCACGAGCTTTTGATCGCCATGAGGGATGCAGGATGTCAGGGGATATATCATGGGATTGAAAGTGCCTCCCCACGTCTGCTCAAGCTTTTGCGCAAGGGCTTCCCCTCATGGGTTGATAATCAGTATATCAAGGATCTTATCATGCAGGAGGTTGGTCTGGGCCTTGTGCCCACGGTATCTGCGATGATCGGCATCCCCACGGAGACAAAAGAAGAGGTGGAATCGACTTTCGATCTGATGAGTGAGCTCAGGAGGCTGGGTGCAAAGACACAGCTGTGGATCATGACCCCGTATCCTGATACGGATGCAGTGGTGCTCTATAAAGATTATCTTGAGAGAAGAGACAGGTGGAAAGAGCTGAGACAGTTCGATATATTTTCCTCGGTCCAGCGCGATGCCTATTCTCATCTTATGAAGAAATACGGCTCCCTCATACCCGACAATTGGATTTTCAGAAACAAAACCAATGGGTTTCAGGAAATGAAGGCTCTTTACCTTAAAGGTGCCAGCCGAATCTTGGGAGAGGTGGAATTTGTATAACACGCAACAATACCGTATATTCGGGATCGATGCTGATTGCCTGAACATTTTTGATTGGGCTTATAAAAGAGATCCCTATTATCTGCCGTTGGAGCTGCCCCTGCCATCGAGCATTCAGGGTTTTTGCGTATGTGATGCAGAAACCAGGGCTCCTGCTGCAAGTTTTTACTGTTTTCCCTATGTCACGACAAGTCGATGGCGAAAGATAAAACTTCTCCGGGTAACCAGGCTGATGCTGCTTCCCAAAGAGGAGAGAAAAGCAGAGAAGCTTATCTCACATTTGATCAAGGAAATAGTGGATCTTGGCTGGAGAGCAGGGGTGCACGCTATTGAGGCAGAAGTATATGCCCAGATCAACTCCAGAATATTTTTCCCATCAACATCCTGTGCTGTCAACACCTACAATACGCTTGATTGGAAGCAGATACTCGAACATAACGGGTTTACTCTTCACCGGACTACAAATTGTTTCGAGATGAACGTGGATGATCTCGTCATGGAGCACCTTGTTGAGGGGATAAGAGTGCGCGAATACAGGTCTGAAGATGAGGAAGATATGAGGCGCTACTACAAGGTGTGGGCTTCAAGCGACGACTGTCTATATGATTTTGGTCATTACGGGTTCTGGTATCAGAATGTCTTTGGCTGGCCCCGGGTCTGGTACTCGGAATATCCCCATTTGCTCAACAAGGATGAGTATATCCTTTTTGCTGAAAGGAATGGGGAGACCGTGGGATTCATTCATTGGTGGCCCAATATTTATCCATTACTGATAAAGGAAGGCCGCAAGGCTCTCTATTTGAGCAGGGAAGAGGTGGTGAAAAAGCTCGAGCAGATTGATGAAGCGAAGATCTTCAAGATTGCGGTAAGCAGGAAGGCGAAAAAAGACCGGGACGTGATCGAGAAGGCCCTGATCTGCAACGCAGCTGAACTCATGAAGGAAAAGTTTGGTATCAGAAAATGTCAGATCGGGAATATTCCCAGAGAGAGAACATACCTGAAATCGTATATTGACAGCCAGGGTGGACAGCTCGTTCATGATGTCTGTTTGATGCGCAAGGCGATCTCGCCATGGGGAAGATAGCATCGTTTTTTTAAGCAGTTTCGATGCGGACAATCGTTGCCATTGTCGGTTCCTGAGATAACTGAAGAACCAGCTAACCGATCAGTGCCGGCTTTTGGGGGCGTACACAGTTTATTGCTCCTGCCGGTTTTTCTCCACGCAATGCCTGCAGGACGTTAAGTGCCTGCATCTTCATAATTTCTATCCTGAATTCGGGAACTGCTGTTCCCAGATGAGGGGTAAAAATAGTTTGGTCGGAAAGCTCTATAAGTTTTTGATTTACATACTGGGGACGATCAGGAAAACGGGTATCCTCCATCTCAAACACATCGGCCGCATACCCGGCCAGACGTCCCTGATCAATGGATTCAGCAATGGCTTGTTCATTCACCTCCGAACCTCGGGAGGGATTGATAATGTAGGCGGTTGACTTCATCAGTGAGAGTTCCCTCGTGGATATCTGATGAAATGTCTGCTCATTAAGAGGAGACGCAAGGCAAATAAAATCGGATCGTTTTAATAGCTCGTCGCGGGGAAGAGCGGTCATGTTATATTCTTCCTTCAGGTTTTCTACATAACGGTGAGTATCATAATACAGTATCGTCATATCAAACCCCCGTGCACGCCGTGCAATGGCGATACCTAAATGACCCATCCCGATGATGCCAAGGGTTTTCCCCACAACCGTACTCCCATAGAAAGGTGGTGGATGAGTCCATCCCTTGAATCTGCCGGATCGCACGAGGGAATCGGCTGAAGTTATCTTCCTGGCAACAGACAATAGGAGCGCCCAGGCCAGGTCAGCAGTAGGTTCAACACATTCAATTGCAGTTGTGGCCCAGATGTTCCTGCGGGTTGCTGCCGAAACATCGATGTTGTCGGGTCCCCTGCCGGCCAGAGAAATAACCTTCAACTCCGGGCATGAATTGATTATCTCTTCATCTATGATATCCGACACACGGCAGCATATGGCATGAGCCTTCCGAGCATGCATAATCAGGGCATTCTTTGAGAGATCTTGGGATTCATCATGTTCATACACTTCACAGAACGGATCAAGCAGTTCCTTGGCTTGGGAAGATGCCTTATAAGTATAATATACAAGAGGTTTATTGCTTTCCATCTAATCCATGTGCCTTAGTATAATTCTTACTCACTGATAAATTTAATAAATTCCTTATGAGCGGGTGTCAGGAGCTTTCCCTTCCGGAAAACTATATTGAGCTCCTTGAAAAGTTCAATGCCTTCTATCTCAATACAGGACAGGATTCCCGCCTCTAATTCCCTGGAGACAGTACTTTCTCCGACAATGGAAACACCGAGATTTTCCTCCACGGCCCTTTTTACCGCTTCCGTGCTTCCCAGCCGCAAGAATTCATTGAATTCAGCTGCTAACGAGGGGAACTGCTTCGAAATTACATAGCCCGTGCCCGACCCGCTCTCCCCAACTACGAACTGGCCCTGTTTGACTTTCTCGGGTGCAACTTTTTTACGCTCTGCCCAGGGATGTTTGGGTGAGGTTATCAGGACAAGCCGTTCATCCTTCCAGTGTTCCAGGAACAACTCCGAGCTTATGACATGGGCTTCCACAATACCAATATCAACCTCATAATTCAATATCTTCTGTTCAACAACTCTGGTGGTTCCGATGGATACATCAACATGGATCTTGGGGTATTTATTCTTGAATTGGCCCAGAATTGAGGGAAGCATATACACGCCGATATTGCTGCTGGCCCCCAGATGTATGCTTCCTCGCTCAAGTAAGTTGAATTCTTTGAGAGTTCTTTCTGTTTCGTTGATGAGTTTGAAGATCTTTTCAGAGTACTGATAGAGGGCATGTCCAGCTTCAGTCAGAACAAATTTTTTGGCAACTTTCTCAAAAAGAACTACGCCAAAGAACTGTTCAAGGGCCTTGATATGGACACTTACTGCGGGTTGCGTTATATAGAGCGCTTCAGCTGTCAGACTGTAACTCCCTTTCTGGGCCAACACATAAAAGCTTTTTAGCTGATGGATGTTCATAAAATTATTATAACCTTGTCTTTTAGGCTGTGAAGTGCTTGAATCTTGCTATTGCTCTTTTTATTACAAACTAAAGATAACCACATATAGTTTAAAAAATAATAAGTTAATGACCTTCAAAAGTCAATAAACATATCTGCTTGTGCTGCTCGACATTCTTGAAATATTTCGGTGCCTGAATATTCTTATAGAGAGGGTGTTTTTGTATGGGACAATATGATCAGATAACCGCATGCACGCTGGATTGTCCGGATGCGTGCTCACTCGTCATCACCGAAGACTCAGGCGGAAAGGTCCATGCCAGGGGCAATCCGGATCACCCGGTAACCAGAGGATTTGCCTGTTCCAAGATCAACACTCATCTTCAGAGGCTCATGAGCCCGGATCGGATCACGCAGCCGCTTAAAAGAGCCGGACAGAACTGGGAGGCCATCAGCTGGGATGATGCCCTCGATCTCTGTGCAGAGAAGATCCGGCACTATCTGAGCGAGCCGTCTTCCATCCTGTATTTTCACGGTGAGGGAGCCAAGGGGGTGGTGAAGCAGGCAGGAGGTCTGTTCTTCGGCACGCTCGGTGCCACCCTTGTGCGGGGTTCGCTGTGCGACTCGGCAGGGTACGGTGCCTGTATGAGGGACTTTGGGGGAAGGCAGCAGAATGACATCTCCCAGCTCGCCCGGGCGTCCACGATCGTCAACTGGGGCAAGGATCTCTCACGTTCTTCGGTACATACGGCCTATTTCGTGAGGCAGGCGAGAAAAAACGGTGCCCGGGTCATCACCATATCCCCGGGAGGCGACGGGAACAGGCCCTACAGTGACACCCTCATTCAGATCCGGCCCGGCACCGACAGGTTCCTGGCAGCCTCTGCAGCCCTGCTTCTCATGGAGCGGTCAGCTGTCGGGGACGCTGTTGTCTCCCATACGTACAACTGGGATGAATTCAGGGACATGATGCTGAGGTATTCCGTGGGCGATCTCCTGAATATCTGCGAGGTCAGCTCCGACGATCTCCAGGTTCTCTATGATGCCTATACGCAGGGCCGTCCGGTTGCGACGCTGATCGGCGCGGGACTGCAGCGGTACAGCTTCGGCGGCGAGAATGTCCGGTTTATCAATGCCCTCTCCCTGCTCTCGGGCAATATCGGGCGGGCAGGCGCCGGGACCTATTTCCACCTCAATTCAATGAGAAACTTCAACCTCTCCTGGGCGCGGCCTGCGCAAAGGGCTGAGGGAAGGATGCTCAGGATGCCCATGATCGCCCGGGACATCCTGGACGCCGCTGATCCGCCTATACGTATGATATGGGTGGACGGGGCAAATCTCATCAATCAGGTGCCCGATTCCAACCTTGCGGTACAGGCGTTCGAGCACATGGAGTTCAAGGTTGTGGTGGATGCCTTTATGACGGATACCGCGCAACGTGCGGACCTTATTCTTCCTCCTGCTCTGATACTGGAAGAGGAGGATGTTGTTGCCTCTTATCTCCATGACTATGTTCACCATGCAAAGGCCTTGCGGAATCCCCCGGGCATGGCCAGGAGCGACCACTGGATCCTCTCGGAAGTGGGAAAACGGCTGGATCCCGTGATAGACCTTCTGGATGTCTCCTCCTGTATGCGGTTGTCGCTTGAAACAGATGTCCTCGATATCTCGCTGGAAGAACTGAAGGAAAAGGGCTTTGTCAGGGCCAGGGGGCCTGTGATCGCGTATGAGGGGATGAACTTCGATCATGCCGACAAGAAATACCGGTTTTCCACTGTCCTGCACGCAGAACCGTCTCCTCCTGAGGAATTTCCGCTGCGTCTTCTTACCCTGATCCGAAAGGAAGCGGTGCATTCACAGATTCTCCCGGATCACCAGATAATGCCTCCCAGGGTGTGGGTCTCCCCGGATTGCCCGTCTCTGGAGATGATTGACCTTAAAAAGGATGTTTTCCTGGTCTCTGAGCTGGGCCGTCTCAAGGTTATTGTGGAGCTGCTGCCAGGCCTTCATAAAAACACCGTCCTGTACCGCCGGGGAGACTGGATGAAACTCGGTGGAGGAGCCAACCGGCTCGTAGAGGCGCGCCTTACTGACATGGGAAGCGGCGCTGCCTACTATGATCAGTATGTGAGGATTGAGAACGGATCGCCATGAATACGGTTAACCCATGTATGTGCGGGGGATAGTATGCGTATATCTGAAGAGATCGTATCACTGTGTTCCCGGTGGAAAAAGGGACTGGAGGGTCTCAGCGACAATGCATCGCGCATCTCGTACATGAAACAGGAACTCCCGGACATCATGGCGGACAGGACGCTGATCAGGGGTATTCTGAGCAATATTGTGGCCGGAAAGGATTACCCGGATATTTTCTATGCCACCATGTTCGACAGTGAGATCATCCTCTATCGCGACCCGGAAAGACTCTTTTCCCTGAGGATCTATCTCTGGGATGCTCACGAGTACGACCCCATCCATGATCACAACTCCTGGGGGGTCATCGGTCCTGCCCTGGGGGATCTCGAGGTCATCAACTACAAAAGGGAGGACAGCGGTTCCAGGAAGGATTATGCCCGCATTGTCGAGTGTGAGCGGAACCTGATCCAGCCAGGCGATACCTACTCAGTGCTGCCGCTCAATGCAGGTATTCACCGCACCGGCAACCCCAATGATCAGCCGATCGTTCAGTTCAGCGTGTACGGGCAGAAACTCACGGACAGAAACTATGTGAACACCTACGATCTGTTATCAGGCAGGGTGTCCCGGCTGTACGCCCCCCCGGTGAAAAAGAGCGTCATCGCACACAAAGCCTTGTTGTATCTTGAATAAGGATTGATCAATAACGAGTCTTTGATGTACATTTTCTCTTCAGGAGGTAGTGACTATGAGCGAACTGCATCAAGAAAACAAACATTTAAAACCGGTCTGTCAGTCCTTCTATGAAACCTGTGAGAGATTCCCATCCCGTCCGGCCCAGCAATTCAACCCGGACCTGTACCAGGGAGATGCCGGGGGCAGGATGACCTATGCCATGCTGCGCGAGCGGGTGGAGGACATTGCCTGCGGACTCTTGAGCCTCGGGTTCGCCAGGCAGGAGATGGCGGCGATCATGTCCAGGTCCAGCCCGTACTGGACCCAGGCGGACATCGCGATTGCCAGTTGCGCCGGGGTGATCGTGACCATCTACCCGACGCTCTCCTTCAATGAGGTCTCCTACATTCTCAACGATTCCGGCTGCCGGTATCTCTTTGTCGACGGTGAAGACAACCTGAATATGGTGCTGGCCGGGTTTGATCAGCTCGAAAGGCTCGAGAAGATCATCGTCATGGATCTCTCCTATGCCGGCAGCGACGAACGGGTGATGGGGTTTGCCGAGCTGATGGAACGAGGACGGAGATGGAAAGAGGATAATTACGCCGCCTATGAAGAGCGATGGCAGAGTGTAACCCTCGATGACCGATGCACGATCCTCTATACATCCGGTACCACAGGAAAAGGCAAGGGGGTTATCCTGACCCACTGGTGCGTCTCCTCACGGCTTGACGGGGTGGAGGAATTCTTCACCAGAGGCGGCATGGCCATAACGCACGAGGACGTCACCCTGTGTTATCTCCCCCTGTCTCACATCTTCGAGCGCGGCTCATGCCAGTTGCTTGCCCTGTTCAAGGGGGCATGTATCGCCTATGCGGATAAACCGGGCACGCTGCTTGAAGACATGCAGAAGTACAATCCCACCTGGATCAACTGTGTGCCCCGCCTGTATGAAAAGATATTCATCACCTTCCAGGAGAAGATGAGCGGGAGCCCGCTGAAGAAAAAGCTCTTCGACCTGGCGGTATCCGTCGGGAGGAAGGCCCTGGACTACCGGCGGGACCATGGGGACACGTACAATATGTCGCCGGACTATGACCTGGTCTCCAGGCTGCCGCTTGCTCTGAAGATCCAGTACAAACTCGCGGACAAACTTTTTGCCAAGGTGCGCTCGCTCTTCGGCAGCAGGTTTCGGTACTCGTTCTCAGCCAGCGCCGGGATTTCCCCGGACCTGTTGAAATTCTATTACATTCTGGGCCTTGCCGTGGTGGAGGGGTACGGCTCTACCGAAAGCGCCAGCGCCTGTATCCTCAATCCCATCACCGCGTGCAAACCCGGGTATATGGGAGTGGAGGCCAACCACTCTTTTGCCAGGGTCGCCGACGACGGCGAGCTGGAGATCTCCGGTGCGGGCATTTTCAGCGAATATCTGAATCTGCCTGAAGAGACTAGTGATTCGTTCACCCCTGACGGCTGGTTCAAGACCGGGGATGTGGTGGAAAAGGACCGGTTCGGATACTACAGGATCGTGGACAGGAAAAAGGCCATTATCTGCACCGCGGTGGGGAAAAACATTGCACCTGCAAAACTCGAGAACCTGTTTTCCCTGAGCCATGTGATCGAGCAGGTCTTCCTGATCGGCGACGAGAGGAATTACATCTCTGCCCTGGTGGTCCCGAATTTCAACTACTTCAGGGAACTCTTCGACCGGGAGAATATCGCGTATGAAAAAGACAAACTCGTCTACGAGGATATCGGCGGCATGAAGATCTGTACCGGCGTGGGTGAGGACTTTGTGAAACAGCCCATACTCACAGACCTTATCGCAAAAGATGTCGATGTGGCAAACGAACAGCTTGAAGGCTTCGAGAGGATTCGCAAATACACCATCCTTGCCCGCCGCTTTACCGAAGAGAACGGGCAGCTCACACCCACGCAGAAGACAAAGAAAAGCGTAATCCTCAAGGATTACGATGAGATCATCAACAATATGTATTGATGCAACCACCTGTGAGGCAGAGGTCCCGGGCACACTTCGGGGCCTCTTACCCCGCAGTGGGCAGCGGGGACAGACACGTGCTTATAGAAATGCACGCCCATACAAAGAGTCAAACGGAGCGCAGTCATATCGCAGTCAGTAGCGTTGCTTGATGAAGTATGAATGGGTTACAATTGATTCTGATGAGGTGATACCATGAAAAGTCCGGTCAAGAGGGTCGCTGCAATACATGATTTATCCGGGTTCGGGAGAGCATCGCTCACTGTTGTTATCCCTATTCTGTCTACTATGGGAGTGCAGGTGTGTCCGCTGCCTACGGCGGTTCTTTCGACCCACAGCAAGTTCGAAGACTTTCACTTTATCGACCTTACCGGAGAGATGAGTGACTACATCCGGCACTGGAAGCAGCTGGGGATATCATTTGATGCTGTTTACAGCGGCTTCCTGGGATCACCGCGGCAGATCGATATTGTGACTGATTTTATCGATCATTTTTCTCAGCAGGATCAACTGGTGATCGTTGATCCGGTATTGGGGGACAATGGGGCCCTATACGGTCCGCTGAACAAAGACATGGTTACAGAGATGCAGTCCCTGATAAAGCAGGCTGATATCATTACCCCGAATATTACCGAAGCATCGCTTCTCCTCGGCAAAGCGTATCCAAGCTCAATAGATCAGGCGGAAGTGAAAGACTGGATACTTCAGCTGGCCCAGATGGGACCGGAGCAGGTCATCGTTACCAGCGTCCCGGAGAAGGGATATGCAAAGAAGACGTCTGTCATCGCATATAATGCCGGCGATAACCGGTTCTGGAAGGTCATGTGTGATTACCTTCCTGCAAACTATCCGGGTACCGGCGATGCATTCACCAGTGTTATCGTCGGGTGCCTTCTTCAGGGTGACAGCCTTCCCATTGCACTGGACAGGGCTGTGCAGTTTACCTCGCTCGGGGTGAGGGCGACATTCGGCTACTCCTATAACACGAATGAAGGGATACTCCTGGAAAGGATCCTGAGTTCTCTCCACTCGAGTGTTCAGATCAGCAGTTATGAGATATTGAATTGAGCAGCTTAAAAGGGGCAGGGATGAATTCATACAGTGAGGGAACAGAGCTCATTGCCGGCAGGATCCTGGCAGGAGGGAAAAACGTCTTCTTCACCGGTGCAGGCATATCCACCGAGAGCGGCATCCCGGACTACCGGAGCCAGGGCGGTCTCTGGGAACAGTTCAGGCCGGTGTATTTTGACGAGTTCATGTCGTCCAGGGCTGCCCGGATCGAATACTGGCGCCGCAAGGCGGCGATGTACAACGATCTGAAGGATGCCAGGCCGAATCCAGGTCACACGGCCCTTGCCGCACTCCATGAGATGGGGCTCATCGAAGCGGTGATCACCCAGAATGTCGACGGTCTTCATCAGGCTTCAGGTTTCCCCGATGAGATGTTGGTGGAACTTCACGGCAACAGCCTGAGGGTGCGCTGCATGGAATGCGGAAAGCTCTCTGGCCTGAGAGATGCCATCAGACGGATCGAATCCGGTGATGTTGCCCCGGAGTGTGAATGCGGCGGATATCTCAAGCCCGATACGATCTCGTTCGGTCAGGCAATGCCTGAAAAAGAGGTGGAGCGGGCAATGCAGCTGAGCCGGGAGGCCGAGACCTTCGTTGTGGTGGGATCGACCCTGGTTGTTCAGCCAGCAGCCCATATGCCTGTCTACGCCAAACAGAACGGTGCCTTTGTCGCCATCATAAACCTCTCCGAGACCCCACTCGACGATATGTGCGATGTGATTGTGCGGGAGAAAGCGGGGACGGCATTGCAGGGGATTCTGGAAGAGGTGAGACTTAAGGTGTAAGGTCTGAGGTGTAAGGTATAAGGTGAAGGAAATATTTCGGATTTAAGAAAACTAAGAATCACAACGACGAGCAAAAAAGAGGACGTTTCTATTTTTCTTCTGAGATTGGATGTGGAGAAAATAGATACATCCCCTTTATTGTTCTTTCACT
>ERZ795048.999-NODE-999-length-27267-cov-14.014442_pt1 | contig 27267 bp, 26 predicted proteins | sample MGYA00375132_ERZ795048 | MGnify/ENA primary metagenome ERZ795048 (study PRJEB30177, sample SAMN05720225) | activated sludge metagenome | isolation source: Anaerobic digester | place: Hong Kong | collected 2014-12-17 ... | reverse complement strand
CTCCTGTCAGACCATTTCTGCAGGAACTCTCCCCGATCCTTATTGTTATCGTGCTGGGGTTGGGAATTGGAGAGATCCTTACTCTTCTGTATCCGAGCTTGAGCGTATCAAAGGAGACCGGGCTCGTTATCGCATTGTGTCTGTCTATATTCCTGGTCTGGCGGATCAATGATATGGACCTGTCGCATATCTGGTCCGTGATTGCCGACCGAAACCTCCTGAGCATGATCTATATGGTGTTCACCATATTGATTTTCAAGGGTATATTGGAAGATTCTCATGCCGTGGCTGCCATCAGCACCGAACTTGCCATGATGCATGTGCCGCTGTGGGTGATCACCATCGTGCTTCCGTTCCTGGTCGGGGGTGTGGTGGGAATTACCATTGCCTTTGTCGGGAGCACATTTCCCATATTGCTTGCCCTGATCGCAGCCTTCGATGAAACCCGGTTCCTGCTGCCGTATCTTATGCTTGCGCTTGTCAGTGGTTTCGTCGGAGTTCTGCTCTCGCCGCTGCACCTGTGTCTGCTTCTCTCGAATAAGTTTTTCGGCGCATCGCTGTCCCAGGTATACGCACATCTCTGGTTGCCCGGTGTGGTTATTCTCTGTGCCGGCATCGGGTATTTCTGGATAGCAAGAACAGTGATCGGTTTTCTGTAGAACAAGGAATACGTGTCAATGGATTATAGTTTTGTGCCATGCAATAGAATGCACACATGATTGTATAAGAAAAAAGCTTGCTCGAGATGCATAAGCACAATTGACTAATAGAATGGTCATATAGTAGTAGTTTATGTGCTGAAGGGGGATCATATATGGCATTGACATATAAAGAGGCCGGGGTTGATATCGATAAACAGAATCTTCTGATCAAGAATATCAAATCAATTATCAAGACTACTCACGGGCCGGAAGTCATCGGTGGGATAGGCGGGTTTGCCGGCCTTTTCCGGTTGGATACGAGTAATTTCAAGGAACCGATACTCGTCTCTTCCACGGATGGGGTGGGGACGAAGTTGAAGATCGCGATGATGGCGGATAATCATGAAACCATAGGGATTGACCTGGTTGCCATGGTGGTGAACGACCTGATTGTTGATGGTGCCCATCCGCTGTTTTTTCTCGATTATCTGGCAACGGGCAAACTGAATGTTGAGAGAGGCAAGATTATCATATCGGGCATCGCACGAGGTTGTAAAGAGGCAGGATGTGCCCTGATCGGCGGGGAGACCGCCGAGATGCCGGGAATGTACAACGAGGACGAGTATGATCTTGCCGGTTTCGGAGTGGGTGTAGTCGATGCAGACAAGGTGATTGACGGCTCCCGTATATCTGCCAGGGATGTACTCATCGGTCTGCATTCCTCAGGGATTCACAGCAACGGATTCTCTCTGGTCAGGAAGGTGCTCTTTGACCGGGCAAAACTGAACATAGACAATTACATCGATGATCTCGGGAAAACTCTGGCGGAGGAGCTTATTACCCCCACCAGAATATATGTAAAGAGCGTATTGAATATCATGCGGACATTCGAGATCAAAGGGATCGTTCATATCACGGGCGGAGGATTTATCGATAATATCCCCAGGATCATGCCTGGACGGTCCGCTGTCGTGATTGAGAGGAATTCCTGGGAAGTGCCGCCGATATTCTCATTCATGCAGGATATCGGAAAGATAGCTGATGTTGAGATGTTCAGGACATTTAATATGGGCATCGGTATGGTGCTCATTGTTTCTGAAAAGGACGCTGATGACGTGATGCTCAGGCTGAAAGGACTCAAAGAGCCTGCCGAGATAATCGGCTATGTGAAATCGCGCAAGAAGGGTGAAGATCCGGTCATCTTTGAAGGATAGGGATTGATATGATTCGAATAGGGGTATTGGTGTCGGGCAGCGGTTCAAATCTCCAGTCCATAATGGATGCCTGCGAACGTGGTGATGTCGACGGAGAGGTAGCTATCGTCATCAGTAATATCGACGGCGTGTTTGCACTGAAACGTGCGGAGAAGAACTCGATCCCTACACGAGTCATTAAGCACACACAATATCCTGACAGGAAAAGCTTCGACGAGCAGATCAAAAAGACGCTGGAGGAATACCGGGTGGATCTGGTCGCTCTCGCCGGTTTCATGCGGGTGCTCACCCCGGAATTTCTGGAGAGCTTCCCCGGCAGGGTAATAAATATTCATCCGGCATTGCTGCCTTCTTTCCCCGGACTTGGGGTAAGACAGAAGGCCATAGATCACGGTGTAAGGTTCTCGGGATGTACGGTTCATTTTGTGGATGCCGGTGTGGATACCGGTCCGATAATCATTCAGGCTGTCGTACCCGTATACCCGGACGATACGGAAGAGGAACTGAAAGAAAGGATCCTCAAGCTGGAGCACCGAATCTATCCCAAGGCGATCCAGTTGTTTTCACAGGGCGCTCTTAAGATCGTCGGAAGAAAGGTCTTTGTCAGGAATGCCCTAAAGGATGAATCCCTGTGCCTCGTAAATCCGCCATTGGACATTTAACAGGCCCTGTGCTGGTAAGTGCATGCCTGTTGGGTATTCCCTGTAGATACAACTGCCAAACAAAACCCAGGCCCGATTTCTTGGATGGCCTCGACATTGTCCCCGTTCCCATATGTCCCGAACAGCTCGGCGGACTTCCCACCCCGCGACCTTCTACGTACTTTATCGGAGGAGATGGACAGGATGTGCTTGAAGGCAGGGCGACACTGATGAACAGGGAAGAAGTCGATGTCACACAACATTTTATCCATGGTGCTGAAAATGCATGCAGGATTGCGCAGCTCCTTAACGTCAGGTGGGCCATACTGAAGGAGAAGAGTCCTTCATGTGCAACGCACCTGGTATGGACCAAAGACAGTCTCGTCAGTGGCGTGGGTGTTACTGCTGCCATGCTGAAGCAGATGGGCGTTTCCCTCATGAATGAGGACGGGATGGTATGATGGCGACCTGGGATGTCATCGGTGCCGGAGACGGGATATCAGGACTCGTAGCAAGTGCCTTGCTGGCAGGCAAGGGTTTTTCATGTCTGTGGGCAGATACCTTGGGCAAGGAAGAGGGCAGGTCTGTTCAGGAGAACGTCTCATCGCTCATTACCCGCGGTTTCTGGGAACAGGGTCTCAAGTACATACTCGGGTCGCTGGATACCTCGATAATCGAGGTGTTGCGACCGAGAAAGATTCAGTTTATGCAGAGCCTTTTGCCTGGGGAGCGCCTTGATGTACGTGTCGAGGATCAATACAAGAACCCGACTCTGCCGAAAAGGATGCAGAAGAAATACCTCTCCCTGTTGGGCAGAACAATGTCACGGCCGATGGCCCTGGCGCGTACCCAGCTCCGCATGGTCCCCCGACTCGAACCATGGGAAAGGAACATGATAACTGGGTTGAGCAGAACCGGGAACGTGGACTACAGGTCATATCTCCGTTATATGTCGTCTCTTGCAGGGTTGTACAGTTTTGACTACGGGGAGATCAAAGAGGTTCTCGGATCATACCTGGCCAGTACAAAGGGAGACTATGTCTTTGCCTCCAGCGCGAAGTATCTCTACCAGGGTGGAGACATAACCGGTGTAAATCTTGACGGTAAGATCCTTAAGGCACGGTATTACCTCACCGAAAATCCTGTTGAGCCAAGCACGCCCGACGGATTCATGTTCTATGGAAAATGTGAACTGAAAAAGGAGGTCATCCCCGTGGGCATGGGAGACCTCCTGGTCGTGTCACCGACAAAGGATATGGATTACCCCATTGTGCTCAGTGTTAAAAGAGGGTCACCAACGACAATGATAACTGTTGCCACCAAGATCAGGGTGGACAGCACACTCACCTCTCTGATGGAACAATTCTCGTGGGCCTCGGGCATGATTATGAAAAGACTGAGACAGGTGATACCCTTTATGGATGATTTTCTGGTAAACTTTGATGCAGTTGATCCGTTTGACAACAATTCCATACGAGGATGGTTCGGGTTCAAGGAAAATACACGATCCCCTTGGTTTTTCTCAGCCGGCCGTTATATTAGACAAGTAGAAAAGGTGTATCTCTGTGATCGGACGAGGTTTTCCTGGCTCGACGTCGAAGGGGAAATTCTCTGGGGTATATGTGTGGCGAATGCCATATTGAATGAATTGAACAGGTCGGATCTTATTATCAAAACAATGGTATGATGTCGAAGGGCGTTACCCTTCTTGAACTGATGGTGGTCCTGGTCATTATCTCCGTAATGGCGGCTATTGCTCTGCCTGATCTGAGGGTTTTTGCATCCAGGAGAACACTTGGCAGACAGGGGGACGAACTTGTCGCCATACTCAATCGTTCACGCGAGATGGCAATGGAGCAGGGCATTACCTGGAGAGTCCTTTTTTCCCCTGAGGAACAAAGATGCATAAGCTTTGGTGATAAGAACGCGGATTCTCAGATAGACCCGGGGGAAGAGCAGATAGGCCCATTCTATCTGAGTGAGGGAATCAGCTACGGCAGTCTTGCACCGTCAGGTCCGAATAAGACAACAATCCCCAGTGACGGGGTGAGCTTCACCAGTAATCGAACCAGCTTCTCATACATGGGGTGCTGCAATGCGGGGACAGTCTACCTGAAGTCCGAGGACAGATCTCTTGCTATCAGACTCATGCCTTCGTCTGGCATGGTGAGGATGTGGGAATATGACATGTCATGGCAGGTGGTGAAATGAAAGGTTTTACCCTTATCGAGGTCCTGGTAACACTATGTGTGATCATGATCTTCTTCGTGGGGATCTCCAAGATATCAGTGCTTTCTGCCAGGACATCCAGATACTCGGAAGATCTCACCTATGCAACCGCACTCGGTCATGCGAAGCTTCTCGGATTAAAGGCGCTGCCTATTGATTCTCCATCGATGAGTCCCGACTGGCATCAGGATCCCGATAACCCGCTCACCTGTCAGAACAGGGAGTTCTACCGGTTCTGGCTGGTGAACGACGTGTCATTGGGTAAAGAAGTCAGGATGTTTGTGGCATGGAAAGACAAAGACAGAGGTACGGTTTATAACTTCGGCTCTCTGGCGGATCTGACTGGCTCACAATGTTCAAAGATAGATTTTGCGGATGTGTTTCTGAAAGAATAGGGATCAGCCTGCAGCGGTGATGCATGCTTGCAGCTGTGTTTCACTCATGGGAATGTTTCGGCGGTCCTATTCAGGCCTGCAGGAGGAAAGATTTTTCCTGTTCATGAGCAGGCACCCATCAGGCGGTTGCCCGTTTCTCCTCTTTAGAGACTTTTTCGGGTTGAACATTTTTAGGTTCTTCTTTCTCACCGGCCATGGTGCAGGTTCCTTCGAAGAAAACCCCTTCTTCAACAATCAGGGAAGGTGTCCGGATATCTCCGTAGACCTTGCCGGTGCCTCTGATCTCAACAGCCTTGCATGCATGCAGATTGCCGTGCATTTCTCCCCGCACGATGATCTTGTCCGCCTTGACCTGAGCCCGTACCGTTGCCTCGTCTCCAATGACAAGCAGGCCTTTGGTGAAGATCTCACCTGAAAAAGTACCGTCTATTCGTACCGTACCGTCGAAAATCAGTTTGCCCTCAAATGTTGTCCCCTTACCCAGGAGACCGACAATATCGATAAGCCGGGTCTCATCTTTTCTGTTGAACATCTCTCCTCCTCCTGTTCGTATCATCACGCGCGGTTTATCCAGGCGACAGCCAGGCATATTCGGATCTGACTGCTTATGGAGACCTCCTCATATCTATTACTCATACATGCAACCTTCAGCCCATGTATCATATTCATTTCATGCGCGGCGAAAACACAGAAGAATCGAAACCACCACAAAGAAAATAAATGAAATGAAATGAGGTACATCGGTAAAGATATATTGAATGTCCTGAAGTATCTCCATGAATTCCTGAAGGCAAGATTCAAGCCAGATTGTAACTTATTGATAATATGTAATAAAGATGATTTGTGAGTACAAAATGACCGGTAATTTGTATTCCTGGTCTCATTTTTGTAATCTACAGGGCGGTTTTCGACAAAGGATTACTTGCCTTGATGAAAACCACCCTGCAGGATTACCGTGCTCGCGGTTTTATACATCCAGAACAGTCAACTCGAGAGGTGTTGCGGTCAACATCTCGCCTCCTGAAGGAGTGACCAGGACAGGGCATTCAAGCCGCATGCCCCCGACCCCCGGGACATTCATGACAAGTGCGGCGATCTCAACAACATTTTCCTCCAGGACAACATAGCGGAACTCATCATTGTCGATAATGGCCGGATACCATTCGTGGCCGAGAACACCGATCCCGTGGCCGAATCCGGGAAGAGTGTACTGGATATACCCGGCCTTGGTGACCACATCGTTTACGGTCTTCCAGACATCCCCGATCTTCGATCCGGCCTTGAGTGACGAGATCAATGTCTCGCAGGTCTTCAGGTATGCATCTGCGAGTTTCTTCTGCTCTGCGGACGGCTCTCCCAGGATATAATTGTGGGACAGGTCTGAATAGTAGTGCTTATAGGTCGGATGCATGTCCACGAGAAGGCTCTCTCCCCTGCAGACAAGCTTCTGAGTGGGCGGTGTACATCCGCCGAGACTGTACCAGGAGCGGTAGCCAGAGGCGATCTCGTTTGATCCTGTTACCGGCCAGTGGAATTCACTGCCGAGTCTGCGCATCTCCATCTCGCCGATGCCGGCGATTTCCATCTCTGAGATTCCCACATAGAGTTCCTCCATGACCCGTTCCTGGGCAGCATCGGCGATGGCGGCAGCATGTCTTAAGAGTTTGATCTCTTCCGGGTCTTTTACATAGGTGACCTCGTCCATGAGGTCCAGTGCGTTTACAAACCGTGCATGAGGCAAGGCCTCTTTCAGGAACTCGTATTCACTTGCGAACAGATAGCCGGCAATCATTCTCGGCGAGTGACCGATCTCAACACCGATGGTGGCTTTTTCAAATCCTTTGGCCTTGATCTGTCCTACGGTAACGTCCCAGAGTTCCAGCCCCGGCAGAGGGGCGCACCCGACAACTTTGTCTGATAGCCATGAATCATCCTTTATCCGTTCAGCATCCATGAGCAGGGTGTTCAGACCCACATCACCGTCTTTGGAAACCAAGGCAACGCTTCTCCAGGGTATGAAGGCACCTCCAATGTAGCTCACGCTTTTCCCCCGGGTTCCAAGGAACAGATCAATTCCTCTTTTTTTCATCCCATCCTGAATTTTCTTGATCCTTTTGGTGAAATCAATGTGTACATCCATACGTTATCCCCCCCAAGATATAGTATATACAATATGCTACCTTACTATAGCGTATTGGAGAAGAGTTAGCAAAGGAACTTCATATCTCAGGTGTTTATTCGAACGAAGAGAGTGCAGGAAAATTCCCTAATGGGCGCTGCAGTAGATATTGATCTGAGAGAGTGCCTGATGAGCCCGTTGTGCCGTCTCAGGGGAGGGGTTGTGTTCAAAGACATTGAGAAGATACTGGTACGCCGCAGTAGGTTGCCCCTGCTTCAGCCGCATAAGTCCCAGAGCAAGGTACACATCTGCAAGGTTCTCAGCTTTCTGATGAGTAGCAATGCACCTCCTGAGCAGGGTGGATGCGGCAATGGGGTGGCCTTTCTCATCGAGCCATCCGGCAAGGATGACACATTCATCAGGTCTCAGTTGCGCTATCTCGTCACGGTCCATCTTTGAGACAGCATCAAGTGCATCTGAAGGCCTTCCCTTCATCAGCGCTTCCCTGAGCAAGACAAGAGATGATTCTTCGGATGTATTCACTGATGTGTCAGGCCCTCTTGCCGTGCCGATATGGCGCATAGTGTCTCTCCAGGGCCACTGCCATGCAAGCCGCTCCCCTGCCCAGGCAATGCCGAAGCCTGCAAGGAAGCCCCCGATATGGGCGCCAAAGGCAACGCTCGAACCGGCGCCGATCAGGAATGGCAGCATATTGTCCACGAGGAGATAGAAGCCGAGCACCCAGCGGGCCGGAAGCAGGAGGACATTGAAATAGATGGGAAACAGAGCGATGAATACCTTTACCTTGTTCCTGGGGAAGAGGAGGAAGTAGAGCCCGAGAATCCCGGAGATTGCTCCTGATGCGCCCACAAGCGGGGTCATGGAAGAGCCGGCGAAAACAGAGAAAAACAAGGTGGCGGCGACCCCTGTCGCCAGGTACGTGGCCAGATATCCCAGACGGCCTATCCGATGTTCGACATTGTCACCGTATATCCAGAGAAAGAGCATATTGCCCACAAGGTGCAGAAGTCCGCCATGAAGAAACATACTGAAGAACAGATCACCGATCTGCGGTGCGCCCGGTTTGTAGCCATGGATATAGGTAAACAGATCATAGGCACTGATGCTTGCCAGGACCTGCCTGAGAGAAACCCCTGACGGCAAGGAATCGGCTATGTGCCTGAGAAACTCCCGCAGCATGGGATCATTGATATCGACCCCCTGTGAGGAAAGTGGCAGCGTAATGAAGAAGAATACCCCGACATTTACCATAATGAGCGAGTAGTTGACCCATGGGGTGAAGTTGCGAGGATTGGGGGAATCACCTATGGGAATGAACACTGCCTTGCTCCTTACGTCTTGCTTGTGGATCTGACGATACGTTTCTTATCAGAATGGGCATGGATTACAAAGACGAAAAAGTTGCTAACTTGCCGGAGCTGCACATTATAATGTTCTATGGATCCTTATTCCAGATCATAAATACTGTCTTCTGAATCTATCCAACACTCCAATACTCCGGTACTCCCATTTTATTATTCCACTCCTGTAGTGTCCTGTTCCAAAAACTCCTTGATCAGTGTGCTTACGGCCTCCGGGTATTCCTCATGGGCTGAGTGTCCGCAGTTCTTGAGAATGAAAGGTTTGACGTTGGCTAACCGGGTGACAAACTGTTCTGCAAGACCGGGGCTGAGGTAGCGGTCGCTGTCTCCCCAGATGAGCAATACCTTCTTGGCAATGTTCGGCATGGCACTCTCTGTGATCTTCCAGTCCTGGTTTCGTGAGATAAGGTATTGTGCCTTCTGATTGGACTTGAATCTCATGGGCGTGTACACCTCACGTACCATTTCACCGGTAACCAGGTCCTTGTGGAAGAAGGACTTCTCCAGTCTTCGCCTGACACCATCCGGGTAGATGCACCGGACAAGTATCTCTCCTATCATGGGGTATTTCAGGAATTCCCATTCAAGCACATCAGGTACATCGAGACCACTTGAATCGATGAGCACAAGTTTCTCGACTTTTTCCGGGTGCCTGTGGGTGAAATGGATGGCCCATCCTCCGCCCCACGAATGTCCTACTAGAGAGGCCCTATCGATTTGCAATGCAGTCATGAACTCAAGCAGGGTATCTGTCATGACATCAAGACTGTAGCACACATTGTTGTGCCTGGGTCTTGTATATCCGTATCCCGGCATATCAAGGGCATACACGGTACATGACCGGGACAGGAATGGGATGGTGTCCCGGTATGAATACAGCCACATGCCACCGCCGTGAATAAGGATAACCGGGTCTCCACTGCCCTCTTTTATATAGTGGATATCGAAGTTCTCTGTCTTCAGGTACCTGGAATTGCAGGCCCTCAGATAGATGGATGAATAAGAAGGGCGTAACCCGCGTATTTGAGCAATGATGAACAGTACAAGGATAGATCCGGTGAGCGCTGATATTAAAAGCGAAGGGTTCAGTATATTCATAGGTTACTCAATCCATGTCATATAAATAATGTAATAACTATATTAAACCATAGTGGATTCCTATGGAAGCTGAAATGAACGATCAGCATTGACATTGTTTCCCTGCACGGTTACCATCATAATTAACTTTGGCCTGATTTCTCAAGGCCTGGAAAGGAGTTGTATCTATGTCGTGGGATCCAAACAATCAAGGTGGTTTTCAGGGAGGAGAGAAGGACATCGGCGATATGATCAAACAGGCCAGGTCCGGATTCGACTCTTTCAAGAAGGGAGGCAGAAATATCTGGCCGTTGGTTCTGATCGCGTTTCTCATTGCCATTGGCGCACTCACATCCGCATATACTATTCCTGCAGGGCACCGGGGGGTAATTCTCCGGTTCGGCAAATTTTCCAACATTGTCATGCCGGGCCTGCATTTCAAGATACCCTTCGGGGTTGACAGGGTTTTCAAGGTCTATACCGACAAGGTGGACACCGAGACCTTCGGATTCAAGAGCGTGAAACCGGGTGTGCGGAGCAGATTTGAAAAGGATACTGCCAGTCAGCGTGAGTCCCTGATGCTGACGAGAGACCTGAACGTGATCGACATGGAATGGATCATCCAGTTCAGAAGGCAGGACCCGAGGAAGTATCTCTTTAACGTCCACGATCCCATCCAGACAATCCGGGATGTCAGTGAGTCCGTTATCAGACGCATCGCCGGGGACAGGAGTTTCGACTATATCCTGCAGAACCGGGAAGAGGTGAACAGGCTCTTTCAGGATCAGCTGCAGGGGATCCTGGACGAGTACGACAGCGGTATAAGAATTGTAAATGTACGCCTCCAGAACGTGGTGCCTCCCGATGAGGTCAAAGACGCCTTTAATGAGGTGAACGAGGCGCAACAGGAAAAGGAGCGGCTCATCAATCAGGCTCAGGAGACCTACAACCGGGAGATCCCCAAGGCCCGGGGCGAGGCGGAACGGGTCATAAACGGTGCCCGTGGCTATGCGCTCGAGCGCGTGAACAAGGCAAAAGGTGAAACGGCACGATTTATCGATGTGCTCAAGGAATACCGCAGCTCAAAAGAGGTGACAAAACGAAGACTCTACCTGGAGGCATACAGAGAGATTATCCCCAATGCCAAGCAGGTCTTTATCGTGGACAGCGAGCAGAAGTCTATTCTGCCCCTGCTTAACCTGGAAGGTCTCAACCAGAAAGGAGGGGACGAGAAATGAAGATAATAAGATCTCTCTTGATCCTCATCGGTGTCATTGTTGTGCTGTCAATAACCGGTCTGTTTTATACCGTGAGTGAGTATGAGCAGGTTGTAATCACACAGTTTGGGAGGCCGGTTAAGGCGGTAAAGGATGCAGGGCTTCATTTCAAGGTCCCACTTATCCAGAAGGTGACCAGTTATGAAAAACGTATTTTACGGTGGGATGGAGATCCAAAAGAGGTTCCTACAAGGGACAAGCGCTTTATCTGGGTAGATGCAACAGCGAGATGGAGGATTGTGGATCCGTTAAAATTCCTCCAGGTCATCGGAAACTATGATCAGGCGTATGCAAAGCTGGATGATACCCTTGACTCTGTGGTGAAGGACTATGTGTCTGCAAATCCTCTTGTGGAGCTTGTGAGAACCTCAGACCTCGTGGAGACCGGGTTGGAAGAGGAACGGGACGAAGGGTCAACCTTTTCTGAACGGGCGCCGGATGTCAAGATTGTCCTGGGGAGAGAGAAGATCACCCGGGCTATTCTCGCCGAGGCATCGAAGGCCATGCCAGAATTCGGGATGGAACTGGTGGATGTGCGGATCAAGCGGCTCAACTATGTGGAAAAGGTGCGCCAGAAGGTCTATGAGCGGATGATCTCGGAGCGTAAACGCAAGGCGGCCCAGTTCAGATCAGAGGGTGAAGGAAAAAAGGCGTCGATCCTGGGACAGATGGAAAAGGAACTCAAGGGGATCGCTTCAGAGGCTTACAAGACAGCTGTAGAAATCAAAGGAAAGGCCGATGCCGAGGCAACGAAGATCTATGGCGAGGCATACAATCAGGACCCGGAATTCTACGCATTCTACAAGACGCTCGAGACATATAAGGAAGCAGCGTTCAAGAATACGACAGTGGTAATCGGGACAGATTCCGATTACTATACCTTCATGAAAGATATACCAAAGTAGGATACAAAATGGGGCCGCCTTCAATCGGGGGCGGCCCCGTGAAGAAAGGGTTGGAGTACTGGAGTATTGGAATACTGGAGTAATGGTAAGAACAAGGAATCACATATAATATTCTTTATCAGAAAACCTTGAATAAGGGTTATTGCTTTACTCCACTAATTTTCTCCTTCCAACCCTCCATTACTCCATCACTCCAATACTCCGTTTTTATCGATTCCAACATTCCAGTCTCTTTTCTATATCTTGTCCTTGACAATTGGGCCCAGGTACCTATTATAGAAGGTATTACTTGGTAATACATTTGTATGGTTTGGGAGATGACTCAATGAAAAAACAAGAGATTGTAACATTCAAGGTCGACCAGAATCTGTTCAAGGTCATCAAGGATATACCGAACCGTTCCGAATTCATACGCCAGGCGATCATATCCGCGTTGGGAAGTGTTTGCCCGCTGTGTAACGGAACAGGTATGCTTACCCCGAGCCAGAAACAGCATTGGGATGATTTCTCAGAAGATCACTCCATGGAAACATGCATGGATTGCAATGAACGGTATATTGTCTGCTCATCCAAGGTCTGAAATTTCTTGGTAATGCAGCTTTCAATGAGAAGACACAGAGGGTTCGTGACATGAAGAGAGCACTACTGTTTCTGGTGGCAGCATCGGTTCTTTGTACCATGCTGAGCACGGTTTGTGCGGCTGAAGCAGCGTCCGGTAAGATCAAGGTTTTTGTCAGTATTATTCCGCAGGCATATTTTGTTGAGCGGGTAGGGGGGGAGTACGTCGAGGTTGAGGTCCTCGTGGGTCCGGGACAGTCTCCTGCAACCTATGAGCCGACCCCGCAGCAGATGTCACAGCTGGGGAGCTCCCGGGTGTATTTTCGTATCGGGGTCCCTTTTGAAAAGGTATTCATGCCGAAGATATCCTCTGCATTCAGTCAACTCAGCATAGTGGACACATCAGAAGGCGTTCCGCTTCTCTATTTCAACCGGTCAGACGGCAGGCAGGTTGCTGATCCTCATATCTGGCTCGACCCCAAGCGGGTCAAGATACAGGCAGAGACGATCTGCACAGAACTGATCCGCCTTGACCCTGATCACGCGGATTTCTTCAGGCAGAATCTCAAGACGTTTCATGAAGATCTCGATGCCGTGGATGCATCCATTGCTGAAAGTCTGGAGACGTTGAGGGGCAGCACCTTATACGTCTTTCACCCTGCCTTCGGGTATTTTGCCCAATCATACGGACTTCAGCAGGTAGCTATCGAGGTCGAGGGAAAACAACCCAGTGCCAGGCAGCTCTCGGACCTGATAAACAAGGCCAGAGCTGAGAAGGTGAAGATCATCTTCGTGCAACCACAATATTCAAAGAAGAACGCACAGACCATTGCGCAGGCAATCTCAGGGGCCGTGGTCCCCATAAATCCGCTTCCTGAAAATTATCTTGATGAACTCAGGATGATGGCATCCATTATCAGGAATGCATTGTCACAGGAATAACAGTGGATGAGATATTCATGATGGATATGGATGAGAGAGTATGAACGCAGTAATAGAACTCGAAAATGTCTGGTTTTCATATAACGGTTCTCCAGTACTGGAAGACGTGAACCTCCTTGTCAATGAGCGGGACTTTCTCTCGATAGTTGGCCCCAATGCCGGGGGAAAGACAACGATCCTGAGGCTGATACTCGGGCTGATCAAACCCACAAGGGGTTCAGTGAAAGTCTTCGGTGATTCGCCGGTAAAGGCAAGACCTCGCATCGGATACATGCCGCAGCATACATCCCTTGATCCTTTGTTTCCCGTGAGTGTCCTCGATGTCGTATTAATGGGCCGCCTGGGAACGGGCATGCATTTCGGCTTTCATACGAATGCAGACAGGGAAGCAGCTGGAGAAGCCTTGAAGAGGGTGGAGCTCTATGATATTCGCCACAGGCCGTTTTCCGAGCTCTCCGGCGGACAGTCCCAGAGGGTTCTGATCGCCCGTGCCCTGGTTTCCGGGCCCGAGCTCCTGCTCCTCGATGAGCCTACAGCAAATGTGGATATCGCTGTCGAGACCGAGTTATATGACCTGCTTGACCAGCTCAACAAGAAGATGACCATTGTCCTGGTGACCCACGATCTCGGCTTTGTCTCCAGGTATGTGAAGAATGTCGCATGTGTGAACCGGCGGGTAGTGGGGCATCCCACCTGCGAGATAAGCGGCGAGATGATAAATGAGATCTATGGAAGCGATGTACATATAATCAGGCATGATGCCATCAGCGAAAAGGATAGGAGACATGACTGAGTTCTTCACCGACATACACCATCAGACGTTCCTCCAGTACGCCCTTTTTACCGGGATTCTCGCAAGTATTGCATGCGGTATTATCGGCAGTTATGTCGTTACACGAAGGATTTCCTATATTGCCGGTGCAATCTCCCACAGCGTGCTTGGCGGTATGGGTGCTGCCCGGTATATGCAGGTCGTCTATCAGTGGGACTGGTTTCATCCGATCCTTGGTGCGGTTATCGCTGCACTCATATCGGCCATGATCATAGGGCTCGTGAGTATCAAGGCCAGGCAGAGGGAAGACACGGTGATCGGAGCGGTATGGGCTATCGGCATGGCCATCGGAATCCTCTTTATCTTCAAGACTCCGGGGTACAACGAAGATCTCATGAGTTATCTCTTCGGGAACGTACTCATGGTATCGTCCGATGACCTGTGGCTCATCGCGGGACTCGATATCTTGATCGTTGCTGTAGGTCTGGCCTTCTACAACCAGTTTCTTGCTGTCTGTTTTGACGAGGAATTCGCCCTCTTGCGGGGTATACGAGTGGAATTCTATCATCTCATGCTCCTGTGTCTGACGGCGCTGACCGTGGTGCTCATGGTTACTGTGGTGGGCATTGTCATGGTGATCGCACTGCTTACGCTTCCTGCCGCTGCTGCCGGGCATTTCTCCAGAAGGCTGTGGCACATGATGGCGCTGGCAACGCTCTTCACGATACTCTTTACCACCGGTGGTCTTGTGCTGAGCTATGGTCCGAACCTTCCACCAGGAGCGACCACGATAGTGCTTGCCGGTGCAGTCTATCTCATGGTGGCCTTTTTCTCCCGCATCATAAGGTTTCACCGGGCATGACCGGTGTGCGTTTTTTCAGAGAAAATATGCGTGCGCCTGTTCATTCTCTCCGGAACAATTAATATGGATAGTATCTCAGGTTAAGGATCACAAGATATGAATACTGAAAATACATGGTCTCGGCTCTTGGGGAATATTTCCTCTTATCGTTCAATGGTAGGCTTGTGCGTGATCTTCATCGGCATGGTTTTCATGTGTTCGCCTGTCCGGGCAACCGAGGACACGGTGGTCCGTCTGGGAAGCGATATTGTCATAGAACCGGGTGTCGAGGTCCAAGGCATAGTATCTCTCGGGGGGAGTGTCAGGGTCTACGGCCAGGTGAGAGAAGACGTCATAGCAGTGGGCGGATCGGTGTTTCTCGGAGAGGATGCCATCATCTTTGGCAATGTCGTATCAGTTGGCGGGCCGGTGGTCAAACAGCCCGGGGCGAAGGTTCACGGCAAGATAACCTCGGTAGAGACCACCTGGATCTCATCGTTGTTCTCCGGTTTTGAAGTCCCGGAACTGCCCAAGGTACATGGATTCGTGTCCTTTATCGGTTTCCTGCTCATAACACTCTGCATTGTGGCACTCATCCCCTCAACCGTGGGATTCATTTCATTCAACCTGGAATACGATTCACTCAAGACCTTTGCCTGGGGCGTACTGGGAACTGTCCTGATCCTGCCACTTGTCTTTATCTTCATCATATCCATCGTGGGTATCGTGCTCATCCCTGTACTGGTTATTCTTGTCGCCTGCGCATTCCTGCTGGGATACGTTGCCGTCTCTCAACTTGTGGGAAAGAAGATCACCATCGCGGTAAAGAAGCCGAATAAGCCGATTATACTTGAGACACTGCTGGGTGTTGTTGTGCTCTCCGGAATCGGTCTCATACCGCTTCTTGGATGGCTGGTCCAGACCCTCGCCGCCGTAGCCGGGTTTGGGGGAGTCATCTCCAGTATCATTGCCCGGCGAAGAAAGGTGAGGACCTGACAGTAGCCAATCCCGGATATGTGATGGCGGTTATGTACCCGAACCTATGAGCGGGAGCACCTTGTCTATGTGAAGGTAGACAAGGTACTTGTTCTCCTTATAGTATTCTTCATGCGCAATATAATGCCTTTTCCTGCGGAGCTGTTCTATGAGTTCGCTGTTCTTTTCTTCCCCGGTCTTTGTCAGATAGAGCCGTTTTCCGACAAATTTGTCCCCGTCTTCAATGAAGACATAGCATGCGGATGGATTTGACTGGAGATTCTCATGAGACAGCCTTTCCGCCATGATAAAGGCGATAGTCTCTTCATCAATTACGTGCGGCCGCGCATACACGGCAGAATTGACCCTGCCGGACGAGTCGGCTGTTGCCAGAACGCCTTTCCCCTTTATCTGTTCAAAGTATTCACTCAGCTTCATCGCGTATTTCTCCTTGCTGATTCCTTTGACCTTTAAAGTAGGGACGATACGGGAAAAGTCAAACGAGTATGGCCTCAGCGATTCATCTGCCTCGTCTTTATTTCATAACATGTATTCGCGAGGTTGGTGAGTTCGGAGTAGCCCCAGGAACCTTTGTCATTCACCAGCACTGCAAGTTCACCGGGTATCTCACCTATTCCGAGATAAGCCCCGCTTATCGCACCTGCCATAGCGGCTGTTGTATCTACATCTCCACCCACCTCAATGGCGGTGTATATGGTCTCCATATAATCTTCAGGGCTGTGAAGAAATGCATAGATGCTCCAGAGAACACTCCCGGTGACAAAAGGACTGACCCCCTGCCAATCCTTCGTATACCCCGGGGCATAGCCTGCCTGCACAATCTCGGTTATTGTATCGGCCGGATCAAGATCAATCCAGCCGATAAGGGAGATCAATGCCCTGGAGAGTACTGTATCTATGGGTGAGACCCTATTAGAGATCCGGGAGAGAAAATCACTGGGTATGACCGGCTTGTGCTGCAGCGCCAGAGAAACGGTGCCTGCGATCGCAACCGCACCTGCGCGGCACCGCGGATCCTTATGGGTAATCCTTGCCTGGTCACAGGCTGCCTGGATCAGGGCATTTAAATCGTCAAAGAATATCAGACCGACAGGGCCTGCCCGCATAGCGCTTCCATTGCCTGCAGATGGTGCCGGTGTCCCGGCTTCGTCCCAGGGGATGCCCTGGGAAAGTCGCAGTGCTGCCTCCCATGTTGCCCTGCCGCCACCCACGATCCTGCCCTGTGAGAAGATATCGGCTATACGGCCGGCATAGTTTTCCGGGTCAAATCCATTACATGTGGAATAACTGATAAGGAGTTCTCTGGCGAGCTGAGAGTCATCGGTATATTGTCCGAACGGCTGAGTCCTTTGCGCGAACTTTTTCCAGCCCCCATACCGTACAATATCTTCAATATACGGCTGGCATACGGGATGAGGATATCCTTCGACAGGGAATCCCAGTGCGTCGCCGAGACATTGCCCGATGAGACATCCTGAAAACTGTTCTTTCTTAGGTATGTTCATGTGGACATTGATATAGTTTTCCGCAGGACTGAGCTCAGGGTCTGTATGTTGTATGGCTTTGCGATAAAGGCCTTGAATCCATACTGTTCAGGCGTTGTCATGATGGGATCATCAGAGTAACCGCTGGATACGATGGCCTTTACCTCCGGGTCGATCTCTTTGAGTTTTTTAATACAGATCTTTCCACCCATGCCTTCAGGTATGGTGAGATCCAGGATCACTGCATCAAACGGTTCCCCCAGATCACGGGCTTTTGTATATTCTTCGATAGCCTCTTCACCGTTTTTTGCAAATGTTACCGTATATCCCAGATGGGTAAGGATGCTATTTGCCAGGTCTCTGATGAATTCTTCGTCATCCATGAACAGGATATGACCTCTGCCCATGTGCATCTCTTCTGCCCCTTGTGCGGGTGGGATTTCTTTTTCTCTGGTTGCGGGAAGATAGATGATGATGGATGAACCCTTTCCAGGCCTGGATGTCGCTGTTATGTATCCGCCGTGTCTTTTTACAATGGAATAGGAGGTTGCAAGTCCGAGCCCATAGCCCTGTTTCTTTGTGGTAAAAAACGGATCGAAGATATTGTTGATGTTTTCACTGTCAATGCCGTGACCTGTGTCGGCAATGCATATCTTTACATAGCTGCCTTGAGGCAGGGGGAGATGATCTTCAGACTCTGAGGAAACATTCTCTCCCCCTATGGTCAATGTCCCTCCTTCAGGCATGGCGTCCTGCGCATTATTGATGATGTTGTGTATCACCTGGGCTATCTGGGATTCATCAATCTCAACAGGCAGGAGACTTTCGGAGAAAGAGAATTTAGGTTTTATATCCGAACGCTTGAGAGCCAGGGTAATGGTATCGTGCAGGAACCGGTCTATGCTGACGATCTTTTTCAGGGGGCTCCCACCTTTGGAAAAGGTCAGTAACCGGCCGGCAAGTTCCTTTGCCTTCAGGGCGGCATTTTCCACATCGGACAGCCTGACATATGCCTTGTCTTCAGTATTCATAAGCATCTTGGCAAATGAGACATTCCCCAGAACCACGGTGAGGATATTGTTGAAATCATGTGCTATGCCTCCTGCCAGAGTACCCAATGAATCAAGCTTTTGTCTTCTGATCAGTTCTTCTTCGAGTAATTTTCTGTCGGTAACGTTTCTGGTTATCTCAATTGCGCCCCTGATTCTCCCATGTTCATCTGTAAGAGGGTATCCATGAACCTCCCAGATCGAGCTGTCAGGGGTAATCTGAATACCCTCATGAGTTTTGCCGGTCTCCAGTGCCTTTTTAACAGGGCAGGAATCGCAGGGCTCATCGGCTCCGTGCCATAACTGGTAGCATGTCTTCCCAATGAGATCGTCGGGTGATATATTAAGGGAGTCTGCTGCAGCTTTGTTGGCCCAGATTATTTTCAAGTCCCTGTCCTGAAGAGTGATATTGTCTGTTATGCCGTTGAGAACCACATTGAGCTCCTGGGCTATGAGCTTGTGCTCCTCTTCACTTTTTCTCAGTTGCAACTCGGCCCGTTTCCGTTCCTTTATTTCTTTTTTAAGATGCTTGTTTGCCTCACGTAAATCCTTGGTGCGTTCCCTGACCCTCTCTTCGAGTTTGTCGTACGCCCTTTTCAGGTCTTCCTCTGCCTTTTTCCGCTTGGAAATATCTGTGATGATACCGAATAATCTCCTGTGGTGTTTTTCAATGATGATTCTGCTGTAGGTCCTCACCCAGCATGGGTTCCCGTTCTTTCTCTCAAGACGATATTCCAGGGGCATTATCTTGCCGTCCAACAGCTCATTATATCTCTTGATAAGAAGATCCGTATCCTCAGAGTAAACGAACCTGGTGAAATGCTTACCCACCATCTCATCCGGCGTGTAGCCCAGAATCTTCCTGATTGCCGGGCTTATGTAGGCGATCGTTCCGTCGGTATCCAATGAGAAGATAGCATCATTGATGTTTTCCACCAGCTGGCGATACTTCTCCTCACTCTTTTTCAGTGCTTCTTCCGTTTGTTTCTGATCCGAGATATCCCGTACCACAGCGGCGATAATCGTCTTCCCCTCTATGTTCAGAGGACTCAAGATGACATCTGATGGGAAGACTGAGCCATCCATACGTCTGCAGACCCACTGAAATCTTTCCATTCCCCTTTTTATGGCTCTTTTGATGTGTTTTTGCGCTTTCAGCTCTGAATCTGTCCCATCAGGCTGCTTCTGTGCGGAGAGATCTCTGTAGTGTTTGTTCAGGAGAGATTCTTTTTCCCTGCAGCGGAATATCCTGAGGGCTGCTGTGTTACAGTCAAAGATACAGTCACCTTTCTGGAGGATGATGGCATCATTGGAAGATTCGAAGATTGTGGAGTATTTTTCCAGGGCATCGATCAGCCCGTTCTCAATATGCTTCAGCTTGCTGATATCCCTGCCGGCACAAAGGTACTCTGTAACGGATCCGGAATCGTCAAATAATGCCCTCAGCGTCCATTGCAGCCATCGCTTCCGACCATCCGGCAATACGGCGCAATAATCTATTGTTCTCACCGGACAGTCCTGAGAGAGTGAATCAAGGTAATTCTCGACCTGCGCTCTTTCATCCTTTGGAATATAGGAGAATATGGAGGTGCTCTTGATCTCATCTGGCGATTTGTTTACAAAATTACAATACGCAGGGTTTGCATAAGAGATAATGCCGTCCGGGCTGAACCGGCAGATGAAATCGGGGAGATCCTCAAGAATTGCCTGATACGCATCCTTTTCATGATCTTTGTACATGCTTAACCGGGACGTTAATACAGAGATCTCTTCATTCATCCGGCGGATTTTATCCTGGAGACGTTTGGTTTTCGGAGGTAATGAATTTTTCTCACTCATTGTATGTTCTGAGCCTCCATAGAGATTGCATTACATGCCAATTGATCACGACAATCTTTTTTCGATGTCTGTTCGAAATGGTGCAAGAATTCATACTACTGAAACATGCCCATTTTCTCAAGACAAAAAAATAGGATGGCGGCTAGGGCATAGGACGCGCCATCCCATAAGAGGAGGTTAAAAAAGTTTGTTTCTACTTATTTTGATGCATTTAAATCAAAAAGGATGCATTAGATGACCTGATGGTTTTCAGGGGAGTGCTGGCTGATCAAGTGCCTGCCGTTTGTGTAAAAAACCCGCTCATAGAACTCTTTTGACAGTTCCATGCGTACGAGGCAATCGATCTCTTCTTCTGCCGGGAAGATAATGTTGGGGAAATCGGACCCGTAGAGGAGCCTGTCTTTATAGTGCTCGAGAAGATCACCCCCGAGGTTGTACATCTGTGCAGTCCTGGGCAGAAAACAGAATGCCGTATCAAAATAGAGACGATCATGAACGTCTAAAAGATCGAAGAATTCTCTAAACTCGAGAGCCCCCATGTGGGCTATATTGGCAGGAAGTCCAGGGTATCGTTTGAGGAGCTTATTGAAATTGTCGAAGCCAACGTACTTGTTGCCCACAGGACCGGTGCCTACATGGAAGAGAATCCTCTTGTTCATTTCCATGGCCATCTCATACAGGCCATAGAGCCTTTCATCGTGAGGATAAAATCTTTGAACAAGGAGCTGCAGTTTGAATCCCAGTACCTTTGGGTGCCTGGCAATATCTCTGGCCTTCTCAAGGGCGTTATCGTCGTCAGGGTGAAAGGCTGCGAAGCAGTAGACATCCTCTGTCCTGTCGAGGAGTTCTCTGTTCCAGGTGTTCAGATACGGCGCAACGCCTTTCTTATGTGCATAGTTGGAATATACGATCGTTCCCACCCCTTTAGTGCGTAAGTATTCAATGCACTGGTTCGCATAGAGCCGGTGAATAACATCCATTCCATAGTCCTTCTCGAAGTAGGTCCAGATGGCATCAAAGAGTTTGTCCGGGAAGAGATGTACATGAAAATCAATGATCTTCTCTGGTAGAGGACCTCTCAATACATCATTTTTCATGACAGAAAGATCCTCCATCCGGCTGCAAGCGCACCCGGTACAAAGTCATAGGCCCCCGAGGCCTCGGCAACCGGGGTGAACCCGCAGTCAGCACATCTGACATCCCCGCGTCCGGCCACATAACACCCCTTCGAGATCCTTCCGTCAGGGTCAACGTTTGCCAGGAGAAAATCGTGACATGTCCAGGTATTGTCGATCATGGCATTGAGCCCCCACTGTGAATTCAGAACAGGATATCCTCTTCGTTTCAGATCCATGACATACAGCAAGGCGTCTTTTCTCTCCTGCCTTGACAGGGCAAGCTCATCTTCACCCTGGTTGTAAGGATAAAACAGCTGCACGGTGAATCCTTTTACCTGCTCCACATCGGACAGGGTTCTCACCAGTTCGCCAAGCTCCCTCCAGTTCTTCCGGTTCATCGTGAAGTGGATAAAGAGCTTATTATGCGTGGATGACCTGATATTGTTCAGTATGTTCTCGTACGAATTGCTCCTCAGTTCGTTATGGGTGTCTCGTATCCCGTCAATGCTCACCCAGAGGACGTCTGTGGGTACATCAAGGCCAAGGGTTCCATTGGTTGTGGCGCCCACACAGACAAAGTGTTTTTTTGCATAGCGTACAAGATCAACGAAGCGTCTGTTGCCGTCTCTCCACAGGAGCGGCTCTCCTCCTTCAAAGATCACGATACGGCAGCCCATGTTCTTGAGCCGGTCAATACAGTCACATGCTTTTACCCAGCTCATGGATGCATCTTCCTCCTGTGAGCGAAGGTGAAAGGGACATCCTGCACACGTAAGGTTGCACTGGTAGGTCAGCTTGAAGTTTGCCAGAAGAGGCAGGGGTTTCCTGAGGATCTTTGTTGCAAAGAAAAAACCCAGCAGTCCCCCAAGCATATTCATTTTATCCCGTTGGTTGCGCTGAGAGCTGAGATGTTCATCCTGCTGGAGTATTCCATGACCTTTGCAAGAGCCTTTATGGCAGGTGCCGGGGAATGATAGGCCATAATTCCTCTGCTTTCGAGAAACGTAAGAGGGTTGTCGTTCATGACTACGTCGAATGCTATAATATCCACTACCGGAACAATGGGTTTTTTATGCTTCTCGATGAGATCGGCCAGGAGCCGGAAGAGTTTCATCTCCTCAGAGATCATGATCCGGGCAGGCCCATGGGATGCCGAAGAGTCAATGACATCCGACATGCGCCATCCATGGGCTCTCAGCGACATATATCCCAGTCCCATAACGAGTGCGGCATCAATGTTTGCATATTCCATGAGTATGCCCACTGCATCGGTGATTGCTTCGACCCGTGGCGGGGCTACAAGATCGATGGGATTCCCCCTGCTCCAGTATGCCGGGAGAATCTGATCGAGGCGGTGGATGACTGCATCGGGGAGCGGTTCAACCACAAGGCCCTGGGATGTGCATGTATCGGTTGCAATGACACCCCATCCACCCCCCAAGGTGATGATGCCGATCCTGTTTCCTCTTGGGATCGGCTGTCCGATGAGGATGCCTGCAACATCAATCATCTCGTCCATGGTATCGATCCGGATGATGCCGGCCTGGGTGCACATGGCTCTGAATACCTCATCATTGCTTGCGATTGCACCTGTGTGGGACATGGCGGCCTTTGCACCCATTTCCGTGCGTCCGCCTTTCATGAGGAGTATGGGTTTTTTCTTTGAGATCCTGCGCGCTGCATCAAAAAAGCGTTTCCCGTCGCGCAGGCCTTCTACATAAAGACAGATGATGCTCGTCTTGTCGTCCTCTTCGAGGTATTCGAGATAGTCCTCCAGGGTGAGATCTCCCTCATTGCCGGAGCTGATGAGCCTGCTGATGCCGATATTCCTTCTCAAAAAACGATAGGATATGGACGATCCGAGATTGCCGCTCTGGACGATGAGCCCGACCGGGCCTGGTATCAGGGGCATTGCGCCCATGAGGCCGTGCATGATGCCCGGATAGGCACTGAAAATGCCCATGGTGTTTGGCCCTACAAGCCTCATACCACCTTTGCGGGCGGTTTCCACAATCTCACGCTCAAGTCGTGCACCATTTTCTCCTGTCTCGGAAAAGCCGGCGGTGATCACAATGCCCATGGGGATGTGTCTGGCCACACACTTCTCGATTGTTTCCTTCACAAGGGTGTCTTTCACCACGATTATTGCAAGGTCGAGCTGCGAGGGGATCTCATCGAGGCTTGTATAGACCGTGCGGCCGAACCAGTCACCGCCACCCGGATTCACCGGGTATATCTTTCCGGCAAACCCGCGGCGGATGATATTGTGGAGGACATTGAATCCCCACTTGAACAGGTTTGTGGAAGACCCGATAAACGCAATGGTCTCGGGTTCAAAGAGATGCCTGAACGCGATGCCCCCCGCCATCATCAATACTTTCCGGGAAAGTCAGGTTTCCTCTTCTCCTTCTGAGCCTTGACGCCTTCTCTGGCGTCTTCGCTGGAAAAGATCGGCATCCCGATCTCTACCTCACGGATAAAGGCGTCCCTGAGCTCCTTCATGCGCAATTCCCTGTTGAGTCGAATGATGCCCTGGGTAGAAAGCGGTCCGTTGTTCGCGATCTTTTCTGCGAGCTCAAGGGCAGTATCCATGAGCTGTTCCTTGGGCACCACCCGGTTCAGGAATCCCCATTCATACAGGGTCTGTGCGTCGAAATTGCCTGCCGTGAGAAGGATCTCGAGCGCTCTGCATGTTCCCACATGTCTGGGCAGGAAGATGTTGCCCCCGCCTGTGGGCATGATGCCGAGGCTTGCCTCTCTCATCTGGAAGACCGCATCGGTGGATGCAACCCTCAGGTCGGCACCCATGACCATCTCAAAGCCGCCGGTAAGACAGTAGCCGTGAATGGCGGCGATGACGGGTTTGTTCACAAAGCTGATCTTGAGCATGGCTTCACCCACGCCGGAGCCGTCCCATCCCGAGATGATCCATTCTTCCGCCTCATTCTCGGGTTTTCTGGCACCGGTAAGGACAGGGATGGCAGTTTTCAGGTCCATGCCGGCACAGAAGATGTTCGGCAGAGCGGAATAGAGGACTGCGACACGGATGTTGCTGTCGTCGTTGATATCTTTCCATGTATTGTACAGTTCAAGGAGAATACCGGGGTCAAGGGCATTAAGCTGTTTGGGACGGTTGAGCCCTACCTTTGCAATATGACCGTCTTTTTCGTAGATCAAACTCATAGAACCCTCCATAAAAAAAGAAATAGGTGAACCTGTATTCAGGTGTATCCTATCTGGTAAAATGTTGTCAACTGTTCCTGAGGAGTATGATAATGGCAGGGCCTGGTGTTGCAAATAATCTTTTGAGATGCCTATGCCGATAACAAAATTGCTGATTAAAAAATAGATGAATTATTATTGAGTTGTTATGAAGGACGAAACAAGAATAGATTACCGGGAGAGAATCAAGCGGGTCACGTGCTACATAGATGATCATATCTATGAACCTTTGCGGCTGAAAGAGCTCAGTAAGATCGCTTGCTTGTCCGAATACCATTTCCACCGCGTTTTTGTGGCTTGTCTGGGGATGACCATACAGGAATATATCAATCTTTTTCGCCTGACCAGGGGAGCGACGCTTCTTCTGAATTCATCATTGCGCATAACTGACATTGCTCTGGAATCAGGATATGAAACCCTTTCATCTTTTACTCAGACATTCAGGAAATATTTCAACATGACGCCTTCTCAGTTCAGAACACTTAAGGGGAAAGATCTCAACCTTCACCTCCCCGGGGTTCACAGTCCCATAGAATACCTTGAACATCAACAAGTCATGAGAAAACTCAGGTCTGAAAAAATACCCTATGAAATCAGAGAAGTTCCTGAACTTACGGTCATGGCAATTACAAAGACAGGTTTGCATGATGGTGCTTTCCTGGAAGCAGGGAGCCAGGCGTTTACCCAGTTATATGAATTTATAGAGCAACACATGCTTCATGAGATTATCGGTTACAGACTGAGCATTGTCCCCTATATACCCTATGAGATGAATGATCCCGATGCCTTTATTCAATGCGGATTTTCCATAAACCGAATGATCCAACCACATGGTGATGTGGAGATACAAACAATCAGTGGTGGCAAATATGCTGTTTTTTCTTATCATGGGCCTTATGATTTCATATACCAGACCTGGAACAGCGCTTATTTCACCTGTGTGCTCGCAAACAACGAGCAGGTGAGGAATGTTCCTCCTTTTGAAATATACTTTAATTCTCCCAGGGATACCGCGCCTGAAGATCTGAAAGTGGAGATCCACATACCGATTCGATAGAACATCTCCTCTGGACAAGAATCCGCCATCATTGAAAAAGAGCAAGATCGGGATAATATTGACCATTATAAGAGTATATATAAAATGTCGGTAAACAGGTGAGAATATGCTTGTTGTTGTAGTCAACGGCATTGATAATATGTGAGTGGATAAGGATTATGGATACAGGGTTGTCATTATTTGATCGCGTATCAGTGGTAATTTCAGGATTTCTTTTCCTTGTTATCGGAGCATGTGCAACCCCCGGAAATGGCGATTTTGCCTTTTTTGTGCCTGATTACTCAGGATTGACAGATGCACAGGTTCATTACCTTACAGCTTATGACGGCGTTCCGCTCGCATATCGTGAGATAGGGGATACAACAACGGAAAAAATACTGCTCATAGTTCCTGGCAGCACTATGTACGGCTATTATTATCTTCCTTTCATGAAGGATATGGGCAATGATCTCTATACACGGGTTATCGATCTGAGAGGGCATGGGGATTCAGGAGGACCAAGAGGGGATGTTCCCCATGAGGAATCTCTGATTGATGATGTGCATATCCATATAGAAAATCTCATCTCATTGAATCCGCACGCACAGATCTATATTGCGGGCCATTCCATGGGAGCGGGTATCTGCGGGAAATATCTCGAGAAATACGGCTATGACAGTGTGAAAGGCGCTGTCTACATTGCGCCATTCTTTCACTACAGGCAACCGGGTATGAAAGGTGCGGGCTATGTCGATGTTGATATTTTCAAGACCATCTTCGGAGACGATCATGCGATAACCCAGCATTATCATCCCTCTGGAGATGATCCTAAGCTTGTCAGGGAATACACGAAGATTATGAGTAAGGCATCAATGCTGAGCGATTACAATTCCTTCAGACGAAATCATTCAACACAGGCACTATATCTCATGGGAACGAAAGACGAGCTCTTTGACTGGCAGGACTCGCCCAGGATCTTCAGCGGGTGCGGTTCTGTAAAGGTCGTCATCATCGGGGGAGCGACTCACCTCGATATTCTCGGCACGTCGACAAAACCTTTACTGGAATGGATGAGCGACGTATCCGGTGAAGAGTAGGGGCTTCTCTCCAGGCTATATCATCCCGATCGTTCACCGGCCTTGCGGGCGAATATCGCAGCCCCGAGTGCGCCTATGACCTGGGGGTCCACAGGCAGGGGAGAGATTTCCATATTGATGATCCTGGCAAGTGCCTTTATAAGACCCTGATTCTTGGCGCAGCCGCCGGTCACGGTCACCTTTGGCTGCATGCCGATACGTTTGAGCAGGGTGAAGCACCGCTTGGACACGGCTGCCTGGATGCCTGCGGCGATCTCTTCAGGGGGATTCTTTTTGGCAAGGAGGCTTATTACCTCGCTTTCTGCAAATACGCTGCACTGCGAAGTAACCGGGATCACCTTTTTCGCCCTCAGGGAAAGATCTGAAAACGCATCAAGCTCCATGCGGAATATACGGCTCATGGCCTCGAAAAAACGGCCGGTTCCTGCTGCAC
>ERZ795048.997-NODE-997-length-27287-cov-34.125661_pt1 | contig 27287 bp, 29 predicted proteins | sample MGYA00375132_ERZ795048 | MGnify/ENA primary metagenome ERZ795048 (study PRJEB30177, sample SAMN05720225) | activated sludge metagenome | isolation source: Anaerobic digester | place: Hong Kong | collected 2014-12-17 ... | reverse complement strand
TTTTTACCACCCGCTTTGCTGGAGGCACGGAGTTCATGGAGTTTTGAGGATCTCTTTATTCAGGAGTCAAACTCTCTCCTATACCATCATCTTCATCTGTAAAAATCTGTGTCCATATGTGTAAAATTGCCTCTGCCTTTCTCCGTGACCTCTGTGACTCTGTGGTGATCTTTTTCTTGTTTTTCTCCGCGTCTTAGCGCCTTTGCGAGAGATTATCGTTTAATGACACATCTTCTTAATATAATTAATAATCCCCTCAATATCAGTAATCGTATTCGCGGCGTTCAGCTTAATAGCCTCTTTAGGCATGCCGAAAACAACACAGGACTCCTCGTTCTGTGCAAGGGTATATGCTCCGGCCTGCTTCATCTCAAGTAGTCCGGCAGCACCGTCATTTCCCATTCCCGTGCAGATAATCCCCACTGCAGAGTCTCCCGCATATCTGCTTACTGAGCGGAACAGTACATCAACAGAGGGCCTGTGCCTGTTGACAGGGGGCCCGTCATTAATCTCCACCCAGTAACCGTTCCTGTCAGACTTCAGGAGCATATGCTTACCGCCCGGTGCAACGAGAGCCACATCAGTGAGCAGCCTGTCACCGTTTTTCGCCTCTTTTACCAGGAGGTTTGATTTACTGTTCACCCTGTTTGCGAAAGCTTCAGTAAATTTTTCAGGCATATGCTGGGTGATTACAATGCCGGGACATCCATTAGGGAGATTAGCAAGTATCTGGTCGATAACCTCAGTCCCTCCTGTTGAAGCGCCTATAGCTATTACTTTTTCAGTGGGCTTGTTTTTATTAACAAAATCAGACTTCGAAAGGATAACATCAGCAGTATATTTCTGGTCAACCTTAAGCGTAACGGCAGGTTTCTTTTTAATTTTAGCCTTGGAATTACCTGCACCTACTACTTTCTCTATGAGTTCCCTTGCAAATTCAGAAGTGCTGTCATTACTGTCAAACTGAGGTTTAGCAATAACATCGAAAGCTCCGAGCTCTAAAGCCCTGATTGCCGCTTTTGAGCCCTTCTCTGTGAGAGAGCTTACCATGATCGCAGGGACGGGGTTGGCAATCATTAATTTCTGGAGAAAAGTCAGGCCATCCATCCCCGGCATCTCAATATCCAGTGTAATTACATCAGGATTAAGGGAGTTTATCTTTTTTGCAGCTATGCTGGCATCAATTGCGGTTCCGAGGATCTCTATATCGGCAGATTGCGATAGAGTATCAGTGAGGAACTTCCTCATCAGTGCTGAATCATCTATAATTAGTACTTTCACCTTTTTTTGTTCCATAGCCGTACTCCCTACCCTGTTGTTAATTTTTCATCCCTTTCCATTACGAGTTTTGATATCTCTGTACCCTTGATTTTACGCAGATACACTCTCCCCGTATCCACGTCAAAAATAATCTTCCTTGTATAATCAGAACCTACATCCATCCCGACAATCGGTATATCCTCCATCTCCAGCATCAGCTTTGCCATCCTGACATTATTCGAAGATATATTCCCGGGTCTGTCAGGGATGTTGAGTGACTGTATAATATTCCCCCCTCCGAATACCCTTGCCGTGATATTCTCTCTTGCAGCCCCTCTCTCCAGCATCTCCCAGATTATTTTAATCATCGATGCAAGTCCATACCTTGTATAATCATCCTGCGGTATATCTCTCTCATTAATCTTACCCGGAAGCATAAAATGGTTCATTGCACCTATCTTTTTAACATTATCATGCAGGCAGACAGCAACACATGAACCGAGAAGAGTCCCTATAAGTTCATCACTCTCAGTAACATAGTATTCCCCGGGATAAATTATGGTCAGGTTTTTCCCGAGCTTGTGCCTCATCCTTAAATACACCTGGAATCATACCACCTTTTTGTATATGGTTCGCCCTGCAAGCACGAACTGATCAGTTATACTTGTTATATTTTCCGAATGACCGATGAGAAGATAACCGTCATCTTTAAGGTAATTATAAAATTTTGCGAAGAGCTTCCGCTGAGTATCCCTGTCAAAATAAATAATTACGTTGCGGCAGAAGATAATATCAAACTTCTTCTGCATCGGATATTCATCCTGGAGCAGATTAAGCCTTCTGAAGTATACAGATTCTTTCAGAGAATCGCTGACACGGTAATACACCTGCTCCTCATTTATCTCAGTCTGAAAATATTTTTTCAGATATTTCGGGTCAACTGTCGCGAGATGATCTTCCGGATAAATGCCGTTTTTTGCTTTCTGCAGCACCTGAGTATCAATGTCAGTTGCAAGTATAAGTATCTCCGGAGATTTGTTTGTTCCGAAAAATTCGCTGGCAACCATTGCGATGGTATACGGTTCCTCACCTGTTGAACATCCGGCACTCCAGATGCGGATCTCTTTCATCCCACGCCGCTGGTAATCGGGGAGTAATACATTTTTCATAAATTCAAAATGATCATTCTCTCTGAAAAAATCCGTTTTATTTGTAGTTATAAGATTAATAAAATTAATCTTTTCATCATCATAGTTTTCAATAAGATAATCATAGTATTCCGCAAAAGAATCAAGTCTCAATTCGCGCAGCCTTTTCATAAGGCGTGACTGCATAAGTATTTTTTTTACATCACTGAGTTTGATCCCTGCCTCTTTATAAACGATATCTCTCAGCCTGTTAAAATCATGATCTTCCAGAATGTAATTCTTTATCATGTTATTTACCTAATCGAACAGTAATATTTTACCGACCCTGTTTCTGTTCCTGAATTCATTTTCAACATACTCCTTCTCAAGCTGAATAAATTCCGAAAACTCCTCGTTATTTTTCAGTATCTGCCTGTATACAACTCCGTCAACAGGTGAAAAATAAAGTTTTCTTCTGAAGTTTCCGCCGAGATCGCTCTTCTCAACCGAAATCTTTTCCAGTTCAAAATACTCTTTAACAAAACGGATATTATTCTCTGTTAAAGATAATCTGACAGGGCCTGAAGCGTCGGTATAACCTGCTCCGAATATCTTTGCCTTCATATGATGCCTGTCGCATCCGAGCTTAACCATATCCGCCATCAGGTATTCCATATTCAGTATTCCGATCCTGGATATTTCGTCATGGAGTATTCCTTCAGTCCCTGTAGTTCCAGGTACGACAAAATTTATAAGTCCCCCTCTCCGCTTCACAGAATCAAAAACAGAGACAGCCAGACAGGAACCGACAATAGTTCCAATATAGCAGTTTTCATTTGAAGCATAATGCTCACCGGGATATATAAGATAGAGAGGTTTTCCCGTCCTGTTCTGCTGGCTCCGTAGCATAAAAAAAGCTACCCTTCGAACTGTGAGTCGCCGGCAAAAAATGTATCAACATCAAGGAGTACAACAAGCTCCTCTCCTATTCTACCAATACCTTCAATAGAACTGGTATCTACCCTCGCGGAATAATTAATCTGACTTTGAATATCCGATACAGGAATATTTACAACGTCAGAAACAGCATCCACAATCATTCCGACAAGTCTCTCGTTAACCTCAACTATCAGAATAACAGTGAATGAATCATATTCTTTAGGCGGAAGAGAAAATTTCCTCCTCATATCAATGACAGGTATAACTGAACCGCGCAGATTAATTACACCTTTGATAAACGCGCGGGCTTTAGGTACATGGGTTATCTCAATCATTTCATTGATAGACTGAACCTTCATTACTGAAACACCGTAGGTTTCCTCACCTACTAGAAACGTTACATACTGGTTAACTTCCTCACTTTTCGGATCATCAGCAGTATTATTGATTTTCTGTTTATTATCATACATGATTATTTCACAAACCTTTTAACTACATTAAGAAGATCCTCTGCCTGAAAAGGTTTTATAATCCATCCGGAAGCTCCCGCTTCTTTCCCCTTCTGAATTATATCTTTTTCAGCCTCTGTAGTAAGCACAACCACAGGAGTGAATTTATCAACCTTCCTGAATTCAGCTATAAATTCAAGCCCGTTCATCACTGGCATATTGATATCACTTATACATATAGCAATCTCACTCCCTTCAGCTTTAATCTGGCCGATTTTATCAAGAGCATCCTGGCCGTTTTCAGCCTGTTTTATAACTAAACCAAGCTGTTTAAGTGCCATTTCTACACTGACTCTGATGGTAGGTGAATCATCAATTACCATAATATACTTGTTCATTTAATCCTCCCGGATAAGATAAATTCAGTTTTAAAGACCTGCCAGACTTAAAAGCGTTTTCATTTCCGGCGAAGCCCCGGTGATGCTGATCTTTTTATTCAGTACAGCCGCCCTGTTCATTGCTGAGATTATAACCTGAGCAGCGGATGAATCAATCCGTAAAGTATCTGTAAAATCCAGAACAACTTCACTGTTCTTTTCGAGTTCGTCCCTGAGAGCTTTATAAAAATCTTTTATATTTTTCACATTTACTTCGTTTACAACTTTCATCATACTCACCTTTGAATGTTTTTGATCTCCTCGACCATGCCGTGTATATCAATAATAAGAGCAACTCTTCCGTCACCGAGTATCGACGCGCCGGAGATTGATCTGCTTGTTGTTATAAAATTATCAAGGCTTTTGATAACAATCTGCTGCTGTCCTATCAGATCATCTATCATGATCCCGATCCTCTCGCCATCTGACTCAACAATAACAATGAGAGCCTCCCATGGGTTAGTAAAATTAGCTTCTATGCCGAAAAGTTCATTAAGCCGTATAAGCGAGATATACTCGCCCCTTACCAGTATAACCTCCCCCTTACCTTCTACTGTTTTGTAATCTTCACGCTTTACCTGTATTGTTTCGATAACGGATAACAGCGGAATAATGAGCACCGAACGCCCTACCCGTACAAGCATACCTTCAATTATAGCAAGAGTGAGAGGGAGTTTTATTCTGATTAGTGTGCCTTCGCCCTCTTTAGTCCTTACTTCCACAGAGCCTCTTAGTTCCTCTATGTTCGTTTTGACCACATCCATACCTACTCCTCTGCCGGAGAGGTCGCTGGCCTGTTCAGCAGTTGAAAAACCGGGGCTGAATACTATCATAACAAGTTTCTCTTTAGTAATCTCCTCCTCCGGCTGAATTATTCCAAGAGATACAGCTTTCCGTTTTACTTTATCAAGATCAAAACCTTTCCCGTCATCAATGACATCAATAAAAACATTCCCCTCCTGGTGATACGCCTTAAGATTGATTGTTCCATGTGCGGGTTTTCCTCTTTTTCTCCGCTCATCTGATTTTTCTATTCCATGGTCAATGGCATTCCTTATCATATGCTTCAAAGGATCACCAATTTTCTCTATTACGGTTTTATCAAGCTCGGTATCCCCCCCTTCAATGTGAAGCTTAATCTCCTTCCCCATGTTATGCGATGCATCTCTCACAAATCTTTTAAACTGTTCAAAAGTCGGGCCGATCGGGACCATCCTTATTGACATTATCTGTTCCTGGAACTCACGGGTAACCCTGTCAAGACTGTAAAGAGAATTCTTGAGTCTGAAAGCTTTATCCTCTTCAATTTCATCAGCAACACGATGGAGGGAGGCCTGGCCGATTACAATCTCCCCCAGGAGATTCATCAGATTATCCAGCTTTGTTGAATCGACTCTGACTGTACTTATCTCAATCTTCTTTTTTATCCTGTCCTGTTCGTTAAGCGCTTCATCAACCTGTTTGGATGAGGCAAGCCCTTTTTGAACTATAATATCTCCAAGCTTATAGTTTTTATCGTTCTGCAGTCTTACAAGGTCATCGAGCTCCTTGTCATTGATTATCCCCTTCTCAACAAGTATCTCACCAAGCTTTTTCTCTGCTATTAAAGTATTTTGTTTCGATAAGTTATATTTATCAGTGACATTCTCAATATCTATTTCATTATCATCATAAACGAAAAGAAAAACATCACGAATTTTCATTTCATCAAACTGGGTTTTCAGAATAATATCCCATGACATATAACATTTCTCAGGATCAAGCTTCTCAAAATCAGGAATTCTTTTTTTATCAACAGCTAAAGATATTATCTTACCGAGTTCCGCGAGATCTTCTATAACCATTAGAGGATCAATCCCGTTGCTGAATATATCCTCTTTGAATACAGCTTCTATTCTGAAATACCTGTCATTGCTGCCGACAGTTTTATATGCCCCCACAGCTTTAAGAAAATCCTCCTGCTCCTCCTCCTGATCAGATGAAGTCCCGAGAAATACATTAATACGTTCAGTTAAATCATTACGGATTGATTCAGATTCATCAGAACCACTATCATTAAAAAGCTCGTCTTTTATATAATCTATACTATCGAGGAGTATGTCGATTATATCCCGGTTTACAGAAATTTCACCGGATCGAACCTTATCAAAAAGACTCTCCAGGTTATGGGTAAACTCATATATAATGGTAAACCCTGCAATACCGGAACTACCCTTCAATGTATGAAAGTATCTGAATATTCTGTTTATAATATCCTGATCATCATTTTTTTCTTCAAGAGTCACAAGGTCAGATTCAAGATTTCCTATAATTTCAGTACATTCATTTAAAAAAACCTCGGTAAGTCCACCTTCACCCATATAAAATCTCCTCTAATTGACTGCGGCTGATGATTGAAATATGTTTATATCAAAAACTATGCCTTTTATTATAAGATAACAAAAAACAGCGGTATAATAAAATTTTTTAACAAATTTATTCAAAGAAAAACGTAAGATTTTTTATAAGCTCACCTTAAGGCATGAAAAATAAAATTTAAAGGGAAACAGGCCGGAAAAAGCAGATGTTTTTTAGTGTTAAACAGGTGAGAATTACCGCGAAAAAACGGTAACTCTCACCGGAACGGTATATTAACTTATATATTCTTTTACACGTTCAGCAATTTTTGAAGGAGTAAAACCGAAATGGTCCGCAAGGGCAGCTTCAGGGGCTGAACGTCCGAATTCATCTACTGTTATAAAAAGAGCATCAGCTCCGCTATATCGCTCCCATCCCATTCTCGTCCCTGCCTCTACAACAACTTTCCTTACATTGTCAGGGATAACCTCTTTTCTATATGTTTCGTTTTGTTCATTAAAAAGTTCCCAGCATGGAAATGAAACAACCCGCGCCTTTATACCTTTCTCTTTCTCAAGTATTTTAGCTGCTTCAACTGATACTCCAACCTCAGAGCCGCTTGCTAATATTATAACATCAGTATTATCCGCTCCATAAATGGTATAAGCGCCTTTATGAAGATTAAGAACTGAAGATTTTTCGTCACGCTCCATAACTGTAAGATTCTGACGCGACAGTGTAAGCATTGTGGGCCCACCGGTTCTTCCGAGAGCAGCCAGCCATGCCTCACGGGTCTCCTCCGCGTCGCATGGCCTGATTACATTAAGATTAGGTATGGCTCTTGACACAGCAAGGTGCTCCACCGGCTGATGAGTCGGGCCATCCTCCCCGACAAAGATCGAATCGTGCGTATAAATATAAATTGACTGCAGACCTGAAAGAGCTGCCATCCTTACAGCAGGGCGCATATAATCCATAAACACCAGGAATGTTGCTGAAAAATTGATAAAACCTCCGTAGTAGGCAATGCCGTTCTGAATTGAACCCATTGCATTCTCCCTGACCCCGTAATGGATAATCCTCCCCACCCTGCCATGGCCGCTTTCAGATATATTTTTCACATGAGTCTTGTTGCTTGGAGAAAGGTCGGCAGAGCCGCCGAGAAAATTTGGAAGCTCTCTATAAAGAACTTCCAGCATCTTTCCGCCGGCAGCCCTTGTTGCAATCTTTTCACCGGGTTTAAAAACCGGGAGGAGCGATCTGAGTTTATCAATATCAGGAGCTGAGAAAAACTCATCCCATTTTACTTTTTTCTCAGCCGTTATACAGGAATTAAATTTTCCCTTCCATTCAGCGCAAAGCTTCAGATTATCATCTTTCACCCTGCGGAAGATATTGTAAACCTCTTCCGGAACATCAAATACAGCATCACCGCTGCAGCCGAGTTTCTCTTTTGATGCTTTAACCTCATCAGCGCCAAGAGGAGCGCCGTGGGATTCCTCACTCCCCTCCAGAGAAGCGCTCCCCTTTGCAATGGCTGTCCGTGCAATTATCAGTGAAGGTTTATCCTTCACCTTTTGCGCTGCAAGAAGAGCTCCTTCAATCTGATCAAAATCATGACCGTCGATTTCAGAGACATCCCAGCCATAGGCCTCAAATCTTTTTTTCACATCCTCTGTGAAAGCAATATCAGTGGAACCTTCTATCGTAATCCTGTTGGAATCGTAGATATATATCAGATTCCCTAACTTCAAATGCCCGGCAAGGGATGCAGCTTCGGCAGTGACCCCCTCCATAATACAGCCGTCACCGGCTATGGCATAAATGTAATGATCAATAATTTCACTGCCGGGAGAGTTAAACTCTTCAGCAAGAAGTTTTTCCGCAATGGCCATACCCACTCCATTTGCGAATCCCTGCCCCAGAGGGCCAGTAGTTGTTTCGACACCGGGGGTATGCCTGTATTCAGGGTGCCCCGGGGTGATACTCCCCATCTGCCTGAACTTTTTCAGATCATCAAGAGTTACCCCGTAACCTGAAAGATGAAGCATTGTATAAAGCAGTGCAGAACCATGGCCTGCTGACAGTAGAAACCTGTCCCTGTTCACCCATGCCGGATCTTCACTGTTATAATTCATCACCTTTCCCCATAATACTGCTGCTATATCAGCACATCCCATAGGCATCCCGGGATGCCCGGAATTCGCTTTCTGAACAGTATCCATCGCAAGAGTTCTTACGGTCCGCGCTATTAGTTTCAATTCATCTTTATTGACTGGCATTTATCGGCTCCTTTATTTAATTATCATTCCGGCTGAGGCGATAGCTGAAAGCCGGAATCCATTTCCTTCAAAAAAATCAACTGGCTGCCCTGAAAAAATAAAAATTTCATGCCGGCTGCAGCCAAGCAGGAAACCGGAAACCGGAAACCGGACAAAAAATCTGACTTTTCGGACAGCTACAACATCAATTGTTCTTTTACAAAAATATAGAGTAATAAAACTTAGACAGTGAACGCTATGCGTCAAGAGATAAAATATTTCACGGAACTCATTTTATTTTCTTGATTATTTATTTAAATAATACTAAAAAAAATGTATCACTACAATAATAATTATATCATAAATTCAGATTCCAACTGGATAGCCGGAGTAAATAATGAAAAGCGGATTTTTAAAAATAATCATACTGAACCTGATATTTATAGTATTCTCCTGTTCAAACAGCAGCACCCATGGGGAAAAAAACTCCGTGCAGATGCCGGTGAAATGGTATGGAATAACAGAGGGTATGAATAAAGCTGAAAAAGAAGGGAAAAGTATCATAATGTATTTTTATACAGACTGGTGTGTTTACTGTAAAAAAATGGAAAGCCAGATTTTCAGCGACCCTGACATTTCCGCATTTATGAATGAAAAATATGTAAGTATAAGAATAAATCCTGAAAGGGACAGGGAGACTATTGCTGTAATGGGGCAGAACCTCACTCCATCACAATTCATGGGGCAGATAGGAGCTTCCGGCTTCCCTACAACGATGTTCTGGGATAAAAAGCAGAAACCTCTAACTGTTTTACCGGGATATACAGAGAAAGAAACATTTCTATCTGTAATATCTTACATCGATGATGAATGTTATTCGAAGAATATCCCGCTGGATAATTATATCAAAGATAAAAGCGCCTGTGGTAAAAAATAGTTAAAACCTGGGAATGATAGGCTCAATAAAAGACTCAATGGGAATGCCCACATATATTTCAAGGCAGCCCTCTTTCAGGGTTCCATCTTTGCCTGAATTTTCATAAACAGCATCTTTCATACGGATCTTTGTGTGCGAGTAATAAACATTCATCCCGAAATTCAGGGCGCAGAGAGCAATCTCTGCACCAATCCCTATATCAAATTTATACCCTGTAATTGCAGTATTACTGTTTGATGTTGAGACACCATAATCCTTGATAGCCGGATAAGCGGTTAAATCACCATTGAGTCTGCCGAATAAGGCGTAAAGGGTAAATCCGCCGTCTGCAGTATATTCATAATCAAGATCAGATGCCTCGATATTCGGAGCATAGTGAATCACCGGCCCCACCATCCACGCCCTGTAGTCCAGAACCTGCCCTGTATATTCATCACCGGACTTGACCCTCTGCTGCAGAAAATGGAGCCTGTAAGCGGTCCTGACACCGAATTTTACCGCATGAGACTCCATGCCGAGGATTATCGGATCAAAAGGGACAATATCCAGAGTAAAGCTGTAAGCAGTTTCATAGTGGGAGGTTTTTTTATTTTCAGGGAAAGCCTGATCTATTGCCTTTTCCTCCCTGTCAAGAATATCACCATTTGTTGCGAATGAATACATACCCCCGAAATTCAAATGGAGAACTGTATTAAGGAACTCCCTGGCCTGGAGATTAACAGGAATCAGAAAAAGAAGAATTAATACATAAATTTTTTTATTCATAAAGTATTCACCGGAAAATGATCATGATTTGAGGGCTTCGCCCTGTTGATAATTTAAACAACTGCGCTATTTTTTTAAAAAACTTATACTGCGGCTGACTTTCCTGTCAAGATTCATTATATCATCATAGTATTTTTCAAGCTCAGAGTCAATTCCAAAATGGGATCTCATCTGCTTCAGCATCTCTTTTAAACCTGCGAGATCCTGTCTTCTTGTAATAATACCGCTGTCAATGGCCTGTTCTATTATCTCAAAATTATATTTCCGCAGGTTAACACGGTAAAAAAAATCGACGCCATAAATCTGAAGCATTTTTGCTATCGATTCACTGGAATTCTGGTTCTGGTATTCCTGGTGAAGAGGGGAATCCACAGCCCTTTTGCTTACCGCGGGTTTCACAGCAGCCGGCACGGATTCAGTTTCTTTTGCTGATAATGATTTTTTTTTCTCACTACCTATATTTTTAATGAATTCCTCGTTAACAGAAAGCTGAACTGTATAATTCTCATCCTTCCATTCTTCAGTGAACTCCCTGTAGTTCTTCTCAACATGCCTTTCAAATTCATCAAGCATCAGGGCCTTGTTGAGAAACTTACCTACAGGAGTATGATTGATATATGAAAGTCTCGGTATCAGTTCCTTAATAATCTGACCGGCGGTTTTCTTTTTGTGATACTCCTTTTCATACTCAGCAACAAGTGCATTATAAAAAATCTCTTTAAGCTTCTGAATTGTGTGCAGATCAGCATCAACATAGCCGGAAATCTTATCAAGATTCTTCCGGGGCTCCTCTTTGGCAATTTCCATAATAAGAACTTTATGTGATTCCTTAAGGATACTCAGTATAACATCAAGTTCATTTTTAGGAAGACCATATAACGACATAATCTCATTCTGAAAAGTATCAGAGTGGGGAATTGAATCAAGATTCATACTCTGATTGTGAGCTACAATTCTTTTAAAAACCTTATCAACAATATCATTTTTCATATCACATAAGACCTTTAAATCTCTCACTATTGATGGAATACTGCATCTGGCTTAACAAAATAAAAAAGATAGTTTTACAAAAAGGAAGCTGTTCTTTATTATAAACAATCGGCTTATTTACTCACATAGTCGAAAAGAATCTGATTCAAATCAAGCTTTTATAATAAAGAAAGAAAAAAAATTTGACAAATATCAAGTGATTGAATAGCAGAATTTTCAAGCTATAATGTCAAACTGTTCCGCAGAATCAGGTATATTCTTTTTCTCATTCTTTTAAAGGGATTATTACACCATTATTATATAGACAAGCGGATGTCACACTCAGGACATTAATAAGCCGCATAACAAAAAACTACCGCAATGCAGGAGATCAATTTGAAAAAAAAAGGTTCCCAGATAATTGTAGAGTCACTTATCAAGGAAAATGTTGAGTATATGTTCGGTTATCCCGGCGGAGTTGTTATACCTATTTTCCACGAACTTTATCACGCCCCTATAAAATTCATATTAAGCAGGCATGAACAGGGGGCAATTCATGCAGCAGACGGCTATGCCAGGGCTTCAGGGAAACCGGGAGTTGTTCTGGCCACCAGCGGGCCCGGGGCTACAAATCTTATTACAGGGATAGCAACAGCTCACCTGGATTCAGTACCGCTTGTTGTATTCACCGGACAGGTTTCAACCAACATGATCGGGAACGACGCATTCCAGGAGGTTGACGTTACAGGAATCACAAGGCCCATTTCAAAGCATAATTATCTTGTTCAGGACATAAAAGACCTGGCAAGAATAATAAAAGAAGCATTCTATATTGCCACTACAGGAAGGCCGGGGCCCGTTGTAATTGATGTACCTGTGGATATATCCAATGGAATGCATAAATTTGAATACCCGGAAAGCATTTCCATGAGAAGCTATAAACCCACATATGAGGGGCACCCCGGACAGATTGTAAAAGCATGTAAACTTATAGAGTCATCCAGCCGGCCTGTTATATATGCGGGGGGAGGAGTGATTATTTCAGAAGCATCTGAAGAATTACGCGAATTCGCAAAAAAAACAGGAATTCCCGTAACTACAACCCTGCTCGGCATGGGGGCCTACCCTGAAACGGACCCGCTCTCCCTTGAAATGCTCGGAATGCACGGAACGTATTTTGCCAACTATGCAGTTCATCACTCTGACCTGCTTATAGCCATAGGCGCAAGGTTCGATGACAGGGTAACAGGGAAGATAAGCGAGTTTATTCCTCACGCGAAGGTGATACATATCGATATTGACCCGGCATCAGTGAGCAAAAATGTTCTTGTAGATGTGCCCATTGTCGGGGACTGTAAAAAAGTCCTAAAGGAGATGATAAAAGAGGTAAAGGCGCCTTCAATTGACGAATGGGTATCAGAAGTCAAAAAAGTAAAAAAAGAAAACCCGCTTCAATATGAAGACAGCACAGAGGAGATTAAACCTCAATATGTCATTGAACAGCTCTATAAAGAGACAAAAGGGAAAGCTGTAATCACCACAGAGGTAGGACAGAACCAGATGTGGGCAGCGCAGTTCTATAAATATACAGAGCCCAGGACTTTCATATCCTCGGGGGGACTGGGAACAATGGGATTCGGACTCCCTGCCGCAATAGGAGCGCAGTTTGCGAGGCCTGACAGGCGTGTAATAGATATAGCAGGCGACGGTTCAATTCAGATGAATGTTCAGGAGCTGATTGTTGCAGCGCAGCACAGGCTCCCTATAATTGTCGCAATACTTAATAACGGGTTTCTCGGGATGGTGCGTCAGTGGCAGCAGCTTTTCTGGGATAAGAGATACTCTCATACATGCATAAACTATGCCCCGGATTTTGTAAAACTTGCCGAAGCATATAACTGCGAGGGTATAAGGGTAACAAAAAAAGAGGACGTGATCCCGGCAATAAAAAAAGCGCTTAAAATCACAGATAAACCTATTATTATAGATTTTGTTGTTTCAAAAGAGGAAAACGTGTATCCCATGGTTCCGGCAGGTAAAACAATTAAAGATACAATAATGAATGAGTTAGCGTAGGTAAATTATGAGCCAGCATGTAATATCAGTAAAGGTTGAAAACAAATTCGGGGTTCTTGCGCGGGTAGCAGGACTGTTCTCCGCAAGAGGATACAATATTGACTCACTCTCAGTTAGTAAAACAGAGCATGAGGATATTTCAGTTATGACAATTGTTGTAACAGGAGACGACCGTATTCTTGAACAGGTAAAAAAACAGTTGAATAAACTGATAGATGTTATTAAAGTTTCAGATCATTCACAACAGGCTTCAATACACAGGGAGCTTGCCCTTGTGAAGATCAACTGCCCGGCCCCGAAGAGGGGTGAAATACTTCAACTGGCGGATCTCTTCCAGGCGGAAGTGGCGGATGTTGCGTTAAAGAGCATAACATTCGCGGTAAAAGGTGATTCTGAAAAAATCGACAGGTTTATCGAACTCACTACACCTTATGGAATCAAGGAATCAATGCGTACAGGACTTGTTTCAATTCTGAAAGATAAAGAATGATCAAACCTGAAATCAGCAGTGAATATAAGAACTTTATTAGGAGAAGAACAATGGCTAAGATGTATTACGAAAAAGACGCTGACATCAGCATCCTGAAAGATAAAACTATTGCAGTTATAGGATACGGAAGCCAGGGCCATTCTCAGGCGCAGAACCTGAGAGATAGCGGACTTAATGTTATAATAGCTGAAGTCAAAGGAACAGCAAACTACAAACTCGCTGTATCACATAACTTCACACCGGTAACAGCAAAAGAAGCAGCTGAGAAAGCTGACATGATCCAGATCCTCGCTCCGGACCACATACAGGAAAAAATTTACAGAGAAGATATAGCTCCTTTCATGAAGAAGGGTAAAACTCTGGTATTCTCACATGGATTCAACATTCACTACAAGAGAATAGTTCCGCCGGCAGACGTTGATGTAATCATGATTGCACCCAAAGGTCCCGGTCACCTCGTAAGAAGTGAATATGTCAAAGGTGGCGGTGTTCCCTGTCTTATAGCGATTCATAACGATGCCTCCAAAAAAGCAAAAAAACTTGCACTTGCATACGCTGACGGTATTGGCGGAACAAGAGGCGGAGTTATTGAAACAACATTCAAGGAAGAGACAGAGACAGACCTTTTCGGTGAGCAGGCAGTACTCTGCGGCGGAGCTTCTCACCTTGTAAAAGCAGGATTCGAAACTCTTGTTAACGCAGGCTATCAGCCGGAAATCGCATACTTTGAATGTCTCCATGAGCTTAAACTAATTGTTGACCTTTTCTACCAGGGGGGAATCAACTACATGAGATATTCAGTTTCCGATACAGCTGAATATGGTGATTATGTAAGCGGGCCGAGAATCGTAACAGACAAAACAAAGAAAGAGATGGAAAAGATCCTTAAAGAGATCCAGAATGGAACCTTCGCTAAAAACTGGATCAAAGAGAACGAAACAGGACGTCCATTCTTCAATAAAATCAAGAAAGAGGAGCGTGAGCACCAGATTGAAAAAGTGGGCGCGAAACTCCGCAAAATGATGAAATGGATTGACGCGAAATAATAATCGAACCCGCGCTATAGCGCGCAGTGTTCTTATTAAAAGCTCTATAAGATGTAAAAAAAGCTCCCTGAAACGGGAGCTTTTTTTACCAGGAGATAAAACCGTTATTCTGCTCTTATAAAAGATATAACACTTCCTTCGTATTGACTTCGGGAAGGCTTCGTATTGGCTTCGTTAAATTAATTGACTAATTTTAAAAATTTTTTATCCAAACTAAAAAATTCTATTGACTTAAAAACACCCGTGTTCTAAATATGATTCATCAACGAGAGAAACTATTTTCTCGGTGGCTATAGAGAAAGGGTCACACCTGTTCCCATTCCGAACACAGAAGTTAAGCCTTTCATCGCCGATGGTACTGCATGGGTAGCTATGTGGGAGAGCAGGACGCCGCCGGGGTTAAATATAATAAAAAACGACATCATCGGATGTCTTTTTTTATGCCCTGAAATCATAATAATCCCTCAATAACCTTCTGTTGCTTAATACTTCACTCAATTGATGCTGTGAATGTCATAGGGAATGATGAATTACTGCTGATATTTTCTATTACCACACCTGAATCCCCTGTTTTACCGGTTACTGCTGAACCGGTATAAAAAGTGCTCCCAGGAACCGTTGAAACTGTCAGAGAACTGTTATTCTCCTGACAGAAGAGATCAGCAGCAGTCCCATTGTAACCCGGATCGGTCCATAATTCTCCCGGTTCAGCAGAAGTTGAAGCTTCAACAATATTTACTCCATGAACCCTTGAAGAACCATTATTTACCGCACCCGCACTTGAATAACTATTGATTATCCCTTCATGAATGTGTGTTATAAGAATCCCTGTCCCGGGAACATACCATTCCGTTGTTAAATTTGAAGCTTTCTTCCCCTCAATAAAAATATACTGCGCGTTATACGGATCATTTAGCCCGATCCGGAATGCATGGTGGCCCGCTTCGATATCATTAATTGTCCCGCTTATCCGGGTGCTTGACGTACTTTCAGAACCGCATGATAAAACTGTGGTAATAATCATAAAAGATACCGATGCAGTTACACCTTTCATAACAGGTGAAAGCCGCATAGCTGAAGCCGGAATAATTACAAGAAAAGCAATCAGAATAACAAAAAGCAGATTAAACCACTTATCATACCTGTATTTTATCACGCCAGGCGTAATTGAAGAAAGATTAATCCATCCCGAACCGCCGATCTTAAAACGCTCCCACGCAAGAAGAGGCGCGGGCCTGGTACCTTTTGCATCATCGCCCCATGAACCGGATCCCATCAGGCTCCAGTCACCCACTCCATTGGTTGCATAGCTTGTATCATAGAGGTCAGGAAGGCCAAGAACATGCCCCAGTTCATGACAGAATACCCCGATTGTAGAATCACCGGCAGCTGAATTGTATTCAGGCTGGATTGTGTATACATTAAAAACTACACCGTCAGTCCCAACTGAGCCGTCACCATCTCCATAATTCTCCGCGCTTGCAAGATCCCACTGATGGGACCATATATCATTTGGCCCCCCGGCAGGGGTCTCCTCACCTGGACCGCAATGTATTATTATAATAGTATCAACAGTTCCATTATTATCATTATCATAAATACTGAAATCAGTGGATGCGCCTGATGCAGCAACAAGCAGGTTTACTGCCGTATTAACAAGTTCCCCGGGGTGCGCATCATCACCAGAAACATTCGAGCCATAATAAGCCAGTGTTTCAGGAAGTTCTACCGGACCAAAAAAATCAAACTGGATAGTCAGCCTGCCGTTTGACATTTCTCTGTAATATTTTTTTACTGAAATATCTGTTGAGACAGCACCATTCATAAGATTGGAATAAAATGCCGTTGTACTGACACCGGTGTTAAAGTTCACATCTGAATACCTCACAAGCAGCACCGGTATCCTTAAAGTTCCGGATGCCAGGGATGATGCCCTGCTTATATTCATTCCGCTCTTTGACTGAACAGCTGATACCCTCTTACTGAAAGAGTCAGCCCTCCCCTCCTTCCTGAATTTTTCCAGAAGATCAGGATGTGGGGGCATTGCCTGAAGCGCAGGGCCTCCCGCAAAAAGGATCAGCAGAACTGCTGCTATATATTTCCAGAATCTCATTTATATCCTCAATTTATTTAAGCGGATGAAACTCAAGCACACGGATGTGATAAGCCGCGTCCTTTTTGATTCTCCCCTTATAATCCGGATTATGCAAACGTCTGACACTCTTTACAAAAAAATTTTCAGAATCATACTCCACAAGAATAATCACAGGTGAATTATTTCCTGCTTTCAATGATGATTCAGCAGTTCTGTATAAAGATTCCATAGTCAAGCGTTCAGAAAAATTCAGGTAGTTTTCCCCGGTTATACCATTGAATTTAGCTGAGACAACTCTCCCTTTTTTCACCTCTATCTCCCATATCCCTGAAAACGGCGAAAAAGACCTGTACTCCACCTTTATATTATAATGTTTAATTCCTACCTCTCGCCATTTTTTTAGTGAGTTATTAAATTTTTCTGAATCATCTCCTGCATAAACCAGAACCTGCACTAAGACAAGAAGAACCATCAGAATAATACACTTTTCGTGTTTCATTTACATTATCCCTGACTATAAATAAAATAGCTGATTTCCCCCTTCAATTATAATATGATTATAAATCCTTAATTTTGATAATAATTTTTCAGGCCATCTGTGTTTATCTGTTTTAAAAATAATTTCTTTCTTATGAGAACTTTGTGGTTATACTTTTATGTTCCAACCACCCGCTTCGCTGGAGGCTGGTCGACACGGATTTTTAATTTTTTCTCCGCGTCTTTGCGCCTCCGCGAGAGACTTTTTTAAAAATTCCCCGACCAAACATGCTTGACACAAAAAGAGTAAAAATGAGCAGAATAATACTCCGGTATTAAGATGATTGAACTAGGCAGAATAAAACTCCCGTCCCCCCTGGTGCTTGCCCCCATCGCGGGATTCACGGACTCCCCCTTCAGGAAGATATGCGTGAGCCACGGATGCGGCCTCACAATGACTGAGCTGATAAGCGCTGAAGGTATTGTCCGCAGGAATAAAAAAACAATGGACCTCCTGAAATTTGCAGATGAGGAGCGCCCCTTTGCTATCCAGATATTCGGGAGAAAACCGGAAACCATGGCAGCGGCTGCAGAGGTTGTTGAAACATTATCGCCGGACCTTATAGATATTAATATGGGATGCCCTGCACGAAAGGTCGTGGGATCCGGCAACGGCGCATCGCTCCTCCGGGAACCACAGCTTGTTAACAGGATTGCTGAAGCTGTTGTAAAAAAAACAAAGCTGCCGGTTTCAGCGAAAATCCGTATCGGATGGGACGAGGCAAACCTCAACTACCTTGATGTAGTGAAAGCCCTTGAAGATGCCGGAATTTCCATGATTATTGTACACGGGAGAACACGGGCCCAGCAGTACAGCGGGAAAGCTGACTGGAATGTAATCAGGGAGATCCGGGAGAAATCATCTGTACCTGTTATCGGCAACGGTGATATCGATTCATATGAAGCGGCTTACAGGATGATGGAGTTCTCCGGCTGCCCCGCTGTTATGATTGGACGCGGTGCCATCGGCAACCCATGGATCTTCAGCGGAAGAACCCCTGAACCGCGGGAGATAATTGAAACAGTGAAGCTCCACCTTGATCTCATGCTTGACGAATACGGAAACCGCGGTATACATATGATGCGTAAACACATTGTTCGCTACATACATGGAACAAAAAATGCCGCGAAAGCAAGAAGTGCAATTGTAAAGGCTGTGAGCAGGGAAGAGATTATCACCATACTGGATGAACTGGAAGAATCTGAATGATTACAGGAACAGGTATTGACATAGCAAATATCGGAAGGATAAAAAAACTTCTCGACGATCATGGTGAAAGGTTCATAAGCAAGGTGCTTTCACCTGAAGAGAGAAAACATATACCGGAAGCACGGAAAACTGAGTTTATTGCAGGGCGCTTTGCTGCAAAGGAAGCCCTTGCGAAAGCTACAGATAAAAAATTCACCCTTACAAAAGTCTCAGTTGTGAATGACAGCAGCGGGAAGCCGTATTTTACCGGCGATTTTTTCGCGAAAGAACTCGCCGGGATAAAGGTGCACCTCTCCATAACACATGACACAGACTATGCTGCAGCATTTGTAATTATCGAATCCCCAGAGGAAATAGAAAGATGATCCCTGAAAATGTACAGAAAGCTTTACAACTGCACGGCCTTGAAGCCCTGGAATTCGAAGAGGGGAGCACGCCTACATCTGAACTGGCTGCACAAAAGCTTGGCGTAGCCACTGGACAGATTGCAAAATCAATACTGATGAAAGGTAAGGATGAAATTTTCCGCATGATCCTCTGTGCCGGAGACAGAAAGATATCGACATCGCAGCTCAAGAAACTGATAGGCGTTAAGGCCCGCATGGCAACCGCAGAAGAGGTTTACGAATCCACAGGATTCAGGCCCGGCGGAGTGAGCCCCTTCGGAGTCACGGGGATTGATATTTTAATTGATGAAAGCCTGGCGGAATACGAAACAGTTTACCCTTCGGCAGGGAATGATGCATCAGGTGTCCCGGTAACTTACGACAGGCTGCTGGAAATTACAGGCAACAGAAAATGCGCTGTGACAGTTCCGATAATTTCAGATTCAGAGGAATAAGCCGGTCAGAGGTAATATCTTTTCTGTTCCTTTACTGTGGATACCGGAAACCTTCCGTAATGATGCCCGGGCCAGATAATTGTTTCATCAGGGAGAGAGAGTATCCTGTTTCTTATCGAATCCATTATAGTATCCTGACATCCCCCTTTGAAATCAGTTCTCCCTGTACCTTCAGTAAAAAGCGTATCACCGGTAAAAAGATTTCCCTCAACATAGAGACAGATACTGCCCGGTGAATGACCTGGCGTATGGATCACCTTAATTGTATGCTTCCCGACAGGTATCTGGTCGCCATCATCAATGAATCTTACATCGAATTTAACAGCCCTCCCCCCGCGGATAAATTCAAGGAACCTGCTGACGCTCTTGTTAAGAAAGAAATAATCTCTTTCATGAATCAATAATTCAGCGCCGGTTTTTTTTATAAAATACCGGTTCCCGCCGATATGATCAAAATGCCCGTGTGTATTGATAATCTTCTTTATGGTAAAATTGTATTTTTCAATAAAGGTCATAATCCTGTCAAAGTCAGAAGCGGGATCAACAAGAACAGCCTCACCGCTCTCCTCGTCCCCGATAAGATAACAGAAAACAGCCATATGTCCCACAAGTATCTGTTCAATCACCATTTCAAATTCCCGTTTAAAAGTTCTCCGGCTGACTATATAGTATTATAATAACAAACTATAGTGAAAATATTATAAAAATCAAAAAATTATTCATTTTCTTTTCAGCTTATCATGATTATCTTAACTTCCCCGTAAAATCTCCCTTAAAGATAATATTTCCCGCTTTCAAAATCTGAAGTAAAAGATCTATTGACATTTGATACTGTTTTATAAGTATGGTTAAAGTTCTCAGGGCGGGGCGTAATTCCCCACCGGCGGTAACCCTCTTGAGGGAGAGCCCGCGAGCGCCTGCTTAAAGCAGGGTCAGCAGATCCGGTGTAAATCCGGAGCCGACGGTTAAAGTCCGGATGGAAGAGAGTTAAACAGGTACATATGTTCCGGGGAGTATCACATCCCCTCTGTATCCGCGCGTATTTCTCCCCTTTCATCAAAGAAGCCCCCGAACAGATTTAAATCAGGCAGAAAAAAATATTTGAAATAATACAGGGGCAAATATTTCTGTCAAAATATCAGGGACTGGAGAAAAACCATGAAAACAAGCACAATACCGGAAGTAATTGAAGAGATTAGAAACGGCCGGATGATCATCCTTGTTGACAACGAGGACAGGGAGAATGAAGGGGACCTCGTTATAGCCGCGGAACACTGCACCCCGGAAATAATAAATTTCATGGCCAAATACGGCAGGGGTCTGATATGCGTTCCTATGACCCAGCAGAGGGCTGCCAAACTCGGTCTTGACCTCATGGTGCAGGAGAACACCGACAAATACGGCACCGCCTTCACTGTTTCTGTTGACGCGCAGGAGGGTACAACTACAGGCATCTCCGCTCCGGACAGGGCAAAGACAGTACAGGTGCTTATTGATGATTCAACCCAGCCGGAGGACCTTAGAAAACCGGGACATATATTTCCCCTTGCTGCAAGGAAAGGGGGCGTTCTGGTAAGAGCAGGACACACCGAAGGTGCAGTTGACCTCCCGAGACTTGCAGGTCTTAAACCCGCAGGAGTTATCTGTGAAATACTTAATGATGACGGAACAATGGCCCGCAGGCCTCAACTTGATAAATTCGCGAAAGAGCACAACCTCAAGATTGCCACAATCTCAGATCTTATTAAATACAGGCAGCATAAGGAACGACTTGTGCACAGAATCTCTGAAGCGGAAATGCCGACAGATTACGGCAGCTTTAAAATATATGCATACGAATCAGAAGTTGAAGACAAGACCCATATAGCACTTGTGAAAGGTAATATCGAAGGGGCTGATGAAGTACCTGTACGGGTACACTCCGAATGCCTCACAGGGGATGTTTTCGGCTCAAGACGATGTGACTGCGGTTCCCAGCTGCATAAAGCAATGGAATATATTGAAAAACATGGCACAGGGGTTGTCCTCTATCTGCGTCAGGAGGGGCGAGGTATAGGGTTAGGTAACAAGATAAAGGCGTATCACCTTCAGGACAAGGGACTCGACACTGTTGAAGCCAACATCAAATTAGGATTCCCATCGGATTTAAGAAATTACGGTATAGGCGCCCAGATACTTGTTGACCTGGGATGCACAAAAATAAAACTGATCACAAACAATCCCAAAAAGATTATTGGAATTGAGGGGTACGGACTTGAAGTAACAGGAAGAATACCTGTTGAAATAACACCAATGGAAGAGAACAGATTCTACCTTGAAACAAAGAGAGACCGTATGGGGCACCTGATTCTCGGCAATGGAAATCAGGAAGAGAAAAACTGATAAATTTTAACCGGAAGAAAGATATTGGCAGATAACAGACTACCGACTATACTTGTTGTTGATGATGAAGAGGTAATCAGATTCACAATACAGAAAAAACTCTCCCGAATGGGATTCAATGTAATCTCATTCGAGAAGGGTGAAGATGTAATATATTACCTCAAGAGCACTCCTGAGGAAGCTGACCTGATAATTACAGATATAAAGCTTCGCAAAATGGACGGGATCGAGCTTCTCCGCAAAGTCAATGCATTCGAAAAGCCTGTTCCTGTCCTTATCATAAGCGGTCACGGGAATGTTGAGGACGCAATCAGGGCGCTCAGGTACGGAGCCAGTGACTACATCCGCAAACCTTTTGACATAAACGATCTCACATCTTCAGTAAGATCAATACTTAAACGCAAGCATGAGAAAAAGCTTTACGAGAGCCTGGGACAGTACAAAATTTATGCCAAGCAGGTACTGGTTATCCCCAATGACGCCAATCTCATTAATACAATGTCATTTAATCTCACAAAGGATCTTGTACCTGCGGGTCTGTTCAATTACACTACTTCTGAAAATATCGCCCTCTCTCTTAAAGAGGCCATAACCAATGCAATGTTTCATGGTAACTGCGAAATAGATTCATCAGTCCGTGAAACAGGGGGGATAAAACTGTTCAATGAAGAATTTGAGAAAAGAAAAAGTTTAACCCCATACTGCGAAAGGACGATAAAAATTACATACGAGCTTACACCTGAATACGTGTATTACGAAATTGAGGACCAGGGAAAAGGATTTAACTATAAAGCCCTCCCTGACCCGAGGGATCCGGAAAACTTTTTTAAGAACTGCGGAAGGGGACTTTTAATCATCAGGATACACATGGATGAAATAAGCTGGAACGACACGGGAAACAGCATAAGACTGAAAAAATACAAAGTAAACAGGAACGGTTAACGGGGGAATAATGGAAACAGTAAAATGGAACGGCGATTCAGTTACAATTCTCGATCAGAGGCTGCTCCCTCTGAAAGAGGTATATAATACATACAGAGATCACCACGATGTTGCGGAGGCAATTGTCAGCATGGAGACAAGGGGAGCGCCGGCAATAGGTATTACAGCGGGTATGGGTATCGCCCTTGCAGCGAAGAATATGACAGTAAAAGATGCCGAAGCATTCAAAACGGAGATGGAAAGGGTCTTCACACTGTTTGCCGGAACAAGGCCAACGGCAGTTAACCTGTTCTGGACAATCAACAGGATGAAGAAGATCGTTGCTTCCATGAATGACATAGATGAAATAAGGAAAAACCTTGAGAGCGAAGCTGTACTGATTCTTACCGAAGATATTGCCGCCAATAAACAGATGGGGCACAACGGTGCAAAATTTCTCGAGGATGGTGATGTTGTTATGACTCACTGTAATGCCGGGGCACTGGCCACAGGCGGTTACGGCACAGCGTTAGGTGTTATCCGTGCTGCAATCGAAGAGGGAAAAAAGATAGAGGTCTATGCCTGCGAAACACGTCCATACCTTCAGGGAGCGAGACTCACCACCTGGGAACTGCTGAAAGACAATATCCCCGTGACACTGATTACAGACAACATGTCCGGGTATTTTATGAAAAACGGAACAATTAAAAAAGTAATAGTAGGTGCCGACAGGATTGCAAAAAACGGCGACACAGCTAATAAAATCGGAACATATACTCATTCAGTTGTAGCAAAGGAACACGGCATACCATTCCTTGTTGCAGCTCCCATGTCAACCCTTGACCCGGACACTGAAACAGGTGACAGCATTGTTATTGAACAGAGAAGCATTGAAGAGGTTGCATTTGTAAGGAACGTGCAGATTGCACCTGAAGGTGTAAAGATAAAAAACCCGTCATTTGATGTCACACCTGCGGCAAACATTACTGCAATTATTACAGAAAAAGGTGTAATTGAACATCCCGCAGGGAAAGGGATAATGGGATTGTTTTGATAGTGGCGGGATTAATCCTGTCATTGCGAACGCAGTGAAGCAATCTGTTTATGATTGGGGAATTATCCTTTAAAATATATAAATTCCACCTATAACAGATTGCCACGTCGCTATCGCTCCTCTCAATGACACCATTAAATTAAAACTTTATAAATAACTGCCAGTTCAGATAATTAAAATCCCGCCATATTCCTGTAATAAACCAGCAGAATTGTATCACCGAATAACAGCGTAATAATAATCCCCGCAGCGATAAATGGCGCGAAGGGAATTTTAATCCTGAAGTTCCTCCCTTTAATCAGCGCGAATACGACTCCAAAGAGAGCTCCCGAAATAAGCGACACTTCAAGGAGCACTATACTCATCTCAAGCCCCAGGAGAAAGCCCGCTGCGGCATAAAGCTTGATGTCCCCTCCACCGAAGGCCCCCGGGAATATCAGCAGCATAAGAAGAAAAAAAACTGTAAGTATTGCAAACCCGTATATATTATCCATTATATCCTGATGAAGTAGAACCGGATAGATTGAAAGTATAATAAACACAATAACCAGCGACGGCGGGATAACCAGTCTCTTAATATCTATGATCGCGATGCATAAACATAAAGCGGAGATTAAATAAATATTAACAGATAATAAACTGCGGCCATGGAACAGCGCCACTGCAACAGCAAGCACCCCGAATGCGATCTCCCAGAGGGGATATGAAAGCGGCACTCTATCCCCGCATTTCGCACACTTCCCCCGAAGCAGCAGGTATCCCGCCACAGGGATAAGCCCGGCCATACCCACAGCTTCTCCGCAGTGCGGGCACTTTGATCTTGAGAGAAGCGCTTTAACCGGGGATTCATTCATCATACCGGAAGAATAACGGAGTGCAAGCGTATAGAAGAAACTACCGGCAAAAGTTCCGGCAGAAAATATAATCAGAAGTTCAATCATAGTCTAAAGGCCTGTGTCCACTGTATAGTTTATACCAAAGGCAATCTCAAATGTATCGAGGCCGATCTTTATCTCGGAGTTTTCGTTTTCGCTCTCGACAGAGAGACTTTTACTCATGTAGCGGGTATACTCAAATAACACCGAGTAGTTTCTGTCAAGTAACACCTCTGTTCCGGCCTTAAAATGAAAGCCGGGGATATAGGCTGAATAACTGTTAGTCTCATCAGGGAGATATGAAAACATTGCGGGAGAACCGGGATTGCTCTGTGTAATCTCAAGCATAATGAAACTCACATTAAAACCCCCGGCCATATAAAACCTGGTTCTTTTACCGGCAGGGATTACCACCCCTGCTGAAACCGGAAACGTAAACCTTGAATATTCAATCTCTATTTTATTTTCAGGAGCCGCAGTAGGTTTAACAGAACCGGTTTCATTATAAAAAAGGGAGGCTGAATACTCCCACCCTAACTGCAGCATCAGCCTGTCGTAGAGATAACGGAAGTTAAGTGTAAGTGAAGGAGCATAGTATACCGGGATCTCCTCCACCTCTGCAGCAGGATCACCGGCCTTAATAATTCTCATTTCGTAATTCAGATCATCAGCGATTTTCCCGACGCTCCCCCCTTTTCCATCAACACCGAAGAGAATACCCGTACTGAAGGAACCTGCCGCAAAAACCGGTGCCGCCAGTATAAAAAATATTAAAATTGCTGTTATATGCCTGGTCATCCCTGCTCAATCCGCCTGAAAATCATAGAAGAATACTAATCCCGCAGTAAAGCTGAAACCGGAAAAATCGATACGCGTGTAATCAGTGCCGTTTTCGATTACAGCGCTCCTGCCGTAAAGATATGTAATGCCGCAGCAGAGCGCCGCGTTTTCAGATAGCAGATACTCACAGCCGAGTTCCGCCACAAGAGGGATTCCGTAGCCGCTGAATGTCGCTTCGTGTTCAATTGAATCAGAACTGAAACTGCTGCTGAATGTGCCGTATGCGTAAGCAGCTCCACCACCTGCGAAAATTCTCACTTCATCCCAGTAATCTATGACAATGCCAGCCGTAACCGGCACATAATAAAACCAGAGGGAGTAGTCCACATCCACCTTCTCGTCTCCTGAGCCGAAATCATTGATTGTTGACCCTGAACCGCCTGCGCAGGCGTAGACGATATCAGCACCGGTCTTGAAATACAATGCATCACCTGTATACCTGAGCTCCGCACCTGCCGCCGCGCCCACAGGCTTCTCGATTGTGGATACTTTAATTCCGGACTTTGACCTGTTGATATCGTTTATCCCGTCATAGACATCAAGGTGTTCAGCCTGCCACCCTGTATGCATGGAACCGCCGATCTCCGGCGCGAATCCCCCTTTAAAAATAACCGATACAGAAGAGGCAAAAACCTCAGCAGATGCCGCAAACAAAATCAGCACTGTATATATTTTTATCTTCATCATCACTGGTATCTGTTAAAGTGATATATTACTCCGAACCTGAACCGGTTCCCTGTGTAATCAATGCAGTAATCATCATAAACTCCTGATGCAGATGCAACAGGGGAACTGCGGGCTGCCATATACTCCCACTCAAAGATGAATGACGCGTCATTGTAAATTTCAGACTCTATACCTGCAAGAAACCCGAAACCGAAGAGCTGTTCATTGATCCGGTTCTTTCTCTCTGTCTTTACATAGCCGGTTCCGAAAATGTACGATCCCCCTCCCCCGAGATAAAAAAAACCGTAACCCCGCACAGGGAGATTGAGCCCCGCGTAAACAGGAACCTCGTAAAATGAAAGGGACGTCTCAATCATATCCCCGGTATACCTGTTATACACCCTCCCCTTTTCAACAGGGTGAGAGTACTCGCACCCTGAACGGAAGAATAGAAAACCCATATCCAGTTTGAATGCAGCGCCTATTGAAAGGTTCTGTTCAGTATCAGCATCCACACCGGATTTACCAGAGAGATTTCCCGTATCATACTGGTAACCTGCGGTAATCCCGGCTGAAATTTTACCATCAGCAAGAAGGGAGCCCTGGGCTATGAAGAATGCTGCTATTGTTAAAATTATCTTTTTCATAGGTACTGTATAAAGATCGCCATAAATCAGGAATAATTAAAGTCTTTTATTATCCGGCCCCATACAGTATGAATTCAATAAAAAATATATTGAAATCAATACAAATTCAGTTGAATTCAATACAAA
>ERZ795048.995-NODE-995-length-27328-cov-6.362006_pt1 | contig 27328 bp, 17 predicted proteins | sample MGYA00375132_ERZ795048 | MGnify/ENA primary metagenome ERZ795048 (study PRJEB30177, sample SAMN05720225) | activated sludge metagenome | isolation source: Anaerobic digester | place: Hong Kong | collected 2014-12-17 ... | reverse complement strand
CACCTGCCTCGAGACCTGCTCCTTCGGCGCCATCCGGAAGGAATGACCTTCCGCCCAAAAAGCTGTTTTGAAAACCTCCCGTTTCCGGCCGGGATCCGTGCGGATGCCGCCGCGGGAAACGAAAGATATCTGTGGGATTCGTTTGATTCCGCCCATTCGGCAGAACCTAAGAAGGACGGCCGCAGTCCGTAAGAGGAGAAAAGATTTGTCTCCGAAAGGCCCGGATTCACCGGCTGCCGCGCTCATAGAGGCCCGGTTCGCCGGATGTTTCCTGAAAGGATGATTTCGCTATGGAAGAACTGCATTTTACGCTGAACGGCAGGCCTTGCACCGCCCCTGCCGGCTCCACCGTGCTTGAGGCGGCCGTGCAAAACGGCGTGGAGATTCCCGCCCTTTGCAACGACGCGCGGCTCAAACCGTTCGGTTCCTGCATGCTTTGCAGGGTGGAGATCGACGGCGCGCGCGGCAATCCGCTGGCCTGCGGGCAACGCCTTGCCGAAGGGATGGTCGTCCGCACCGAGAGCGACGCGATCTATCTTTCAAGAAAGACCTGTCTCGAGCTCTTGCTTTCCGAGCATACCGGGGATTGCGTCGCGCCCTGCACCATGACCTGTCCGGCGCATGTGGATGCCCGGCACTATATAGAGAAGATTGCGGAGGGCGATTATTGCGGCGCCGTCCGTCTTGTCCGCGAGCAAAATCCGCTTCCCGCCGTCTGCGGAAGAATCTGCACGCGCCCTTGCGAGGACGAGTGCCGCAGAAATCTGGTGGACGAGCGGATCGGCATCGACGGCCTCAAGCGCTTCGCCACGGATTACGAGGCCGCGCATGAGATTCTTTTGCCGGAAAAGGACCCCGCGACCGGGAAAAAGGTCGCCGTGATCGGCGCCGGTCCGGCCGGGCTCTCCTGCGCCTATTATCTCCAACTCAAAGGTCATGCAGTCACGCTTTTTGAGCGTCATCCGAAAGCCGGCGGCATGCTCCGCTACGGCATCCCGTCCTACCGCCTGCCCAGAGAGATTCTGGATCGTGAGGTGGGACTGATCGAATCCCTCGGCGCGGAGATCCGCTATGGCGTCGAATTCGGAAAGGACGTCACGCCGGAAGGCCTCAAAGCGGATGGATATTCCGCCGTTTTCCTCGGCGTCGGTTCCCAGAAGGGCTGGGAACTCGGCTGCCCGGGCGAGGAGACCTGTGCGGACTGCGCCTTCACCGGCGTGGAGTTTCTCGGCCGGGTGGAACAGTCCCATGACATCGACTTCAGGGGGAAGAAGGTCGTCGTGGTCGGCGGCGGCAATACGGCCATCGATGCCGCGCGGACTTCGCTTCGTCTCGGCGCTTCGGAGGTCGAAATCGTCTACCGCCGCGGCAAGACGGAGATGCCGGCTCATCCCGAGGAGGTCGCCGCGGCCGAAGCGGAGGGTGTCCTTCTGAACGTGCTCACCAATCCGAAGGCCCTTCGCAGAGATGAGCACGGCATTGTGCTCACACTGATCCGGATGAAACTTGGCGAACCGGACGCCTCGGGCAGACGCCGCCCGGTCGAGATGGAAGGTTCCGAATACGACCTTCCGACGGACGTCGTCATTTCCGCCATCGGCCAGACGCAGGATCTGTCGTTCCTGAACGAAGCGTTTTCGCTTGAAACGGTAAAGGGCCGTCTGGTGGCCGACAAGGCCTCCGGAAAAACCGCGCTGCCGGGCATCTATGCGGGCGGCGACGTGGTGACGGGGCCTTCGACCGCCATCGAGGCCATCGCCGCGGGAAAACGCTCCGCCCTTGCCATCGACGCCTTCCTCCGCGGGGAGGAATATCGTGCGCCGGACGCATATTTCCACGTCAAAGGCAGAAAGCTTCGCGAGGTGGACCCGGCGGAATATCAAACGATGGAAAAACTGCCGAAACAGCATCCGGCCGAAATTCCGCCGGAGGAAAGAAAGCATACGTTCGATGAGGCGGAGTGTTCCTTCACCGAGGAGGAGGCGCGGAAAGAGGCCGCCCGCTGCCTCAAATGCGGCTGCGACGCGCAGAACGACTGCCTCTTGCGGAAATATTCGGCGCAGTACGGCGCGGATCAGTTCGCCTTTACCGGCGAAAAGAGACAGACCCCGCGGGACGAAAGCCATCCGTATTTTTACCGCGATCCGAACAAGTGCATCCTCTGCGGCCGGTGCGTGCGTATCTGTGCCGAGGTCAAGGGCGCGCATATCTTCGGCTTCAAATACCGCGGCAGCAAGGCCACCGCGGAGCCCTACCTGCCGATGGTGGTGCAGGGGGAGAATGTCTGCCGGGACTGCATGCTCTGCGTGAATACCTGCCCAACCGGCGCGCTGATCAAAAAATAATCCAAACCATGCCATAAAAAAACAGGAGTCCGGACAAAATCGCCAGGTCTCCTGTTTTTTATGTAGATAACCGTGAAACAGTGTCTACCCCGCTGAAGACGGGAGACGGGAGAGCCTGAAATATAATAAAAAGAGTTTGGCAAGCGGCGGTCTCTTTTAAAAAGAATGCGAAGACCTTGCGAAAAGCGCTCCATCGTTGTTGTTCCTATGAAAACAGAAATGCGGAGACCTGAAATTCATGGAAAGGGTTCGGCAAGCGGCGGTCTCTTTCAAGAAGAGCGCGAAACTTGGGGAAAGCGCATCGCTCCGGAAGAACCATGCAGGAAGCGATTCACAGGGGCTTTTCGTCCCAAAGAAAGAACAAAAAAGAGACGCAATCCAATAAGGATCGCGCCTCTTTGCATCATTTAAACGAAAAAGATTGGTCAGGCCTCTTTGCCGTCCATAAATTTGGCCAGCTCGGTGCCGTCGTAACGGACGGAATACGGATACCCGGCGTTCTGCATGGACAGAGAACGGGCGCGATCCTTTGCGTCGAGAACGTTGAAGCATCTCTCGTAAACGCGGCCTTCGCGGACGACTTCGTATCTCTTGAGCTGGTCTTTTTTGGGCTCCTGATCAATGGCCATTGTACTCGTTCCTTTCGTTCTTCCCGGGAGAGGGAAGCTCTTTTATTACGCTTCTATTGTACCGTTTCTTTTGGCTTTTGTAAAGCGGAAAAACAAATTTTTCCTGTGGTTCGGGAAGCATATAAGAAGAAAAAAACGGGGCCGCCGTTTTGCAGTCCCGTTTATATCCGGATTCGATTGGATTATTTCTTTTCTTCACCGATTTTGGAGAAGTCGACCTTGCCCATTTCCTCCGCGGCGGCGGAGAGGCCGTCTTCCTCGTCGGTGCCGGTTCCAATTTTGCCGTTGTTGACGATCAGGCTGGTCAGCAGGCCGCAGATCAGGGCGACGGCTAAGGAAGTGATGGAGAAGAGGGAGCCGCCGGTCACGGGGTTCTGGCCGAATTCCAGCGTCAGACCGCCGATGCCGGTGACGAGGATGGCGCTGACGACGAAGAGGTTGCGGTTATCGCCCAGATTGACCTTATGCAGCATCTGGAGACCGGAGACTGCGATGAAGCCGTAGAGAGCTACGCAGGCACCGCCCATGACGCATTTCGGGATGGAGTTGATGACCGTGACGAACGGGGTGAAGAAGCTAAGGATCATGCAGCCGAGGGAGGCGTCGACGATGGAGACGATGGAGGCGTTTCTGGTGATGGCGACGCAGCCGATGGATTCGCCGTAGGTGGTGTTTGCGCAGCCGCCGAAGAGGGCGCCCACCATGGAGCCGACGCCGTCGCCGAGAAGGGTGTTGTCGAGGCCCGGATCGGTGATCAGATCTTTATTGATGATGGAGCCGAGATTCTTGTGGTCGGCAATATGCTGGGCCAGTTCCACGATGCCGATCGGGACGTAGATCATGGCGATGTTGCCGATGGCGGCGGCATCAAGCGGATACTGTCCGTTTGTTTCGATGCCCTTGAGGAAGAAGAACTTCGGGTAATCGATAAAGCTTGCGAGGTTGAGGCTGCCAAAAGTGTCAATGAAGGGCTGGAAGCTGAGCAGCTGGAGGGATTCGATGTCCGCGGCATTGCCGATGATGGTGAAGATCAGGGCCAGTCCATAACCGGCGCCGACGCCGATAATGAACGGGATGAGCCTCAGGGTTTTGGAGCCCTTGACGGAGACCAAAACGATGGTGAAGAAGGTGACGAGACCGCAGAGAATGGAGACGAGGTTGTAGGTGCTGCCTCCGTTGGAGGACATCCAGCCGGTGGCGGTTCCGGAGAGGCTCAATCCGATCAGGGTGACGATCGGTCCGATGATGGCCGGAGGCATCAGCCGGTTGACCCATTCGGAGCCGACCTTCTTGATGATCAGCGCGATGACGACATAGACAAGTCCTGCGAAGACGACGCCGATGATGATGCCCCAGTATCCGTAAAGCTGATTGATGGAGGCGGCGTAGGCACCGAGGAAGGTGAAGGAGCTGCCGAGGAAGACCGGGCTTTTCTTCTTGGTAAAGAAGATGTAGACCAGGGTGCCGATGCCGGCGCCGAAGAGGGCTGCGGCCGGATCGGCCGGGAGGCCAAATCCCGTAATCAGGATCGGTACGAGCAGGGTGGCGGCCATGATGGCGATCATCTGCTGGAACGCAAAGATCAGGGTTTTGCTGAGTTTCGGCTTATCGCCGACGTCGTAGATCAGATTCATGAGTGTTCTCCTGTTCCCTTTTTATTCCAAAATATACCGCTCCTGCCTAACAAAAAAGACCTTGCCGCAGTTTATGGCAAGGTCATGGAGTTCTATCCTATCCGAATCTTGCCAATCTCTCTGTATTGGTTTAAAGATCGATATATTTTGTTTGATTTATCGTAACACCCCATGCTCGCTTTGTCAAGCGGGCGTATGAAATATCCGCGAAAGTTTTTGAAAAAAATCGAAACCGCGCGGATGGAAAGAAGGCCTGCGTGCCCAAAAAAGGTGATGCGGGCGGAATTGGGTAAAAACAGAGAAGCCTTTTTTTAAATTTTAACCTATGACTGACTGACAACCGACGGGGCTGCCGCTTCTGCGCGCATGGAAACGAATGCGAAGAACTGCCGGACCGTTTTTGCCCGAAACCCCTTTTATACCGGAACAACCGCCATTTCTATAAATGATAAAAAAGCGGCGCCGCTTTAGGCACCGCTTTTAAACCGGATTTTATCGGGTCGGCAGGGATTATTTAATTTTGCCCTTTTCGATCTCCGTGGCAAGGGTGCTTTTTCCCGCGCAGACCGCTTTCAGGGAGTCATAATAAAATTCAATATAATGGAGCATCAGGGCAAAGTGATCGAGCGCCTGCTGTTCCGCATCCATGATGTTCGTCTCGCCGCGGAGCAAAAGACCGTCGCGGTAGGAAACAACGCCCAGATCCGTCTGGATGAGAAAGGCGCCGGTCGCCGTCTTCCAGTTGCAGTGGCGGCAGAAGTGGTCGACCTCCGCGAGATTTTCCGTCTCGATGGGGTCGATCAGCGCAAAATGGATCTGCAAAGTCTGTACGTCGTCGCCGGTCAAAACCTCCAGCGGAGCGAAGACACAGGTCAGCGCGATCACATCGTTTCCCTCTTCGTCGCCGAACGCGGCATGCAGCGAGACCGGGAACCCCTCCATATGTTCGACCGTCGGCTCAAAGCCGTAGATATGCAGCCCATTCGCCAATCCGTTCAGAAATTCTTCTTCATCGAAACGGGAGATCGTCTCCTCCGCTTCTCCGGATACCTCCTCCGGCGCGCGGGCATTCTCATTTTTTTGTTCGCTCATGTTCCGTTCTCCTTCCGTTCTCTGTTATACGGCGCTCCGGTCGCTGAACATATCTCCCGCGAGGCGGCGGGCACCCATGCCGCGCATATGCTGCTGTGCGTAAGCGCCCCTGCCCGTGCCGTAGCCGGAGAGGAACTGCTCCTTTTGGGCCACGACTTCCTCGTCCGTCTCGTCGAAATGTTCGAACTTCGTCCCCACGTCGGCGCGCCATTTGACGAGCTCCGGAAATACCCGGACCGACGGGTCCTTAATCAGATTCCGGTAGTCCCTGCGCTCCGCACCCATCTTCTTAGCCACATCTTTCAGGGTTGGTAGCGGATCCCAAAGCTTCTTGATCACGCCGAGATCGATCAGCATCTGGATACCGCCCATCGCCGCAGGACCCGGGCGCGTCACAGCGGTCTGTTTTTTGTTTGCTTTCATGGCGTCGCGCCAGTTTTTGACCGCGCCCGGCGTATACGCTTCTTTGGAGGCGTCGACCAGCATATTCGCCGCGTTGCGGTAGATGGCGATATCGGAGAGCTCGGCGCGCTGTCCTTTCGGAGAGCCCATTTCAAAGCAGATCAGCCGCTTGAAGAGGCGGGTGGTGTCCCGGCCGTGGGAACGTTTTCCGTCCCGCGTGACGTGGGCGATCTTCGCGATCTCCTTGTCGGTTTTTCCTTCTTTTTTCGCTTTCTCAATATCCTGCGCGTGGGCGGCGGTGTAGGCCTCGTCGATGATGTCCTGAATGATTTCGTCAATCTTGACGAGTTCGTCGGAACGCCCGCTGAACTTACCGAGGTGAGAAAATCCGGCGTTTGCCTGAAGCTTTTCTTTTTCCGCTTCCTTTTCCTCATCGGTCATCGATGTGGAATCGACGGACTCCGAGGAGGAGGAGAGCGCGGCGGTCAGATATTTCTGCCGTGCCTGAAGCGTCTGTCCGAGGTTCATACGAATGCGGCCGCGCTTCTGGACATGCTTCGCGATCATCTTCGCGACGGAGAGACCGGCGCTGAAGGCGCTGATGCAGGCGCCGATCCAAGCGGCCACGCCCGCTACGTCGCAGGCGCCCGCGGCGACATCCAGAACGCCCTTCAGGATGTCGATGCCGGCGTTAAACATCTCCTGACCGGCCTTTTTCTTCATCAGCTCACCCATGCGGATGGAACTTGCAAACTTTTCGAAGGCGAGCGGCGCGGCCTTCATCGCCTTATCATAGGCAGTCCGCTTTTTCTTGGCGGCTCTTTCGGCCCGTCTTTTGATGTGGACCATTTTGTCGGCGTTGGAATCGTTAATCCCGCCGGGATAGCCCTGCTCGAAGGAGGATTTAAAGAATTCAAAGTCGGCCTGAGGCTGTTTATAGGCCTCCAGCGCGGCGAGCATCTTTTTCTGTGAAGCCTGACTTTCGCTTCCCTTACTCTTTTCTTCGTTCTCGAGAGCTTCGTGTTCGGTGTCGCTGTTGTGCGGCATGGCCTCCGTGGTCGTCGTATGGGAGGAGATGATCTTCTCTTGGGCGGCGAGAGATCTTCGAGCATGGCGCAGCTGGGTCTCTGCCTGAGCAAGCCTCGATTCTCTTGCCTCAAAGCCTTCATAGAAGGACCAGACATCCTCGTCCTTGGATTCGGAGGTGACATAGGATTCCATTTTTCCGCCGAAAGACGGCATCAGAGCCGCAAACGAGGTTTTATCCAATCCTTCGGAGCCGGTCAGTCCCAGATTGGCTCCTTTGAGACCGATGCCGACGGTTCCGGAGAGGGAGGAGATGCCGCCGACCTTGCTTTCTTCGGCCGTCTTCCGTTGTTCATAAATACTCAGGAGCTTTGCCATGGGGCGGAAATCCGCTCTCTTCTCCTTTGCCACGGCGTCGAGGTCGATACCCTCCGCTTTAAATGCGGCGGAGACGGTGTTCTTCCGCTTTTTGGAGGAATTGCGGGCATTTCTGCTCCGGCGGACCTTGGCCTGCGCCTCCGTGACCGCCTTTGCGCGTTCCTCGCGGATCTCTTCCATGGTGGCGAGCTTGTCGTGCTCCGCCTGATAGGCCGAACGCTGGTTTTTGGAAGTCAGCGTGGCCGTGGAAGCCTGCAGGAAGGCCCGGTTCTTTTTAGTATATTTCTTCTGCGACGACTCCACGTTGCCGTGGGCGGTGGCGAGCGCGCCCTTGAGTTCCCGATATTTTGTTCCGACGGCGGCGTCGGAGGAGGCGTCGATATTGAAGCGCTTGCCGACATGGAAGAGCGCGGTCTTCATCTTTCCGGCGACGGCGGAGGTCTCGTCGGCGTCGAAGCGGAGATCGAGCAGGCTCTTGTTGATGGCGGTCTTCGGATTCTCAAGGTCGATGCCGGAAGCGGTCGCCTTCGTCTGCATGACACTGATGAATTTTTTAGCTTTCTCGCGGGCGATGCCCTGTTGCACCATGTCACCGATGCCGATAGCGACATCGGCGAGGCCGGCGACCGCCTGAAGGCCGGGGACCAGTTTTCCGATGCCGGTGACTTCGCTGATGCCGGTTCCGGAGATGACATCCTTCACGTCGCCCACGACGTTGTGAATGCCGGTGAGAAACTTGACCGAGTTGCTGCAAATACTGACGACGCCCTGCCAGCTCGGATCCTTATAAAGATCGTATGCGTCGGTGACGATGCCCACGCCGCTGCCGACAACGCCGACGGTGTCTCCGAGTCCTTTAAAATAGGAAGCGGAAGAGGCCCCTTTGCGGATGGTGTCTATGGCGCCGGAGACGGAGGAGGAGCCGGAACCCACCGGATCGATGGTATCCATCGCCGTATCGAGGCGGTCTCTGGAACTGGTTTTCTTGCTTTTATGCCGAGAAGGGGCGGGAGAGGAACCGGTCGGAGCCTTTTCCGCCTCGTCCACCAGTTTCGGGCGCAACACAAACATGTCGTCCAAGCCGCGCTTCCATACGCCTTCACGGACGAAAGGGGCCTTGTTGACGATTTTCTTTTTATCGTTTTTCGTGATGATGCCCTGTGCCGGAGCGTTTGCCGAACTCCCGGCGCCGACGTGGATTCTTTCGCCGCCGACGGAGAGACCGGATGCCGCCCGGACTCCCTGAGCATCCGCCCGGTGCTCAAGCATGCTGCTGTGAAGGAGACGTCCGCCCGCGCCGGAGGATTCCCCTCTGGCCTGAGAGACCACATGGGAAACCTCGTGGCCGATCACGCTGCGGCCGGAGGCGGTCTCCGGGCGGAAACGGCCCGGCGCAAAGCCGATGGTGGAGCCCTGCGCAACCGCTTCAAAGCCGTGCCGTTTGACCGACGGGCTTTCATAAAGACGAACGCCGGAGAGATCGGCGTTGAAGGAGCCCTCCATGCGGCTGCGCAGCGAAGAAGGCATGCTCAGTTTCTTCACGGCGGAAAGTGCGTTTCCACCGGTCCCGAGCAGGCCCTTTCCGGTTTCCGTAGACTGTTTTATGGGTCTGGGAGGTCCGCTTTTCCGTTTTTTCCTCTCGGTTTCCAAATCGGCCGAAACCATGGGTTATCCCTCCGTCTCTCAATTCATTGTCGCAAGTTATGGATGGTTATAAGCCGCCTGCGGACGGGTATCGGCCGCCGCGCGGACTTTTGTCTTTTTACATCAGGCGCAGGCGGGGCATGACCTTGCCGTTTTTGGCAAAATCGAGCCGGATCGCCTCCGCGATATAGAAGGCGGTGATCTTTTCCGCGCCGTCGTAGGCGGCGAGATAGGCCGCGCCCCGCGCCGCCGTCTTGATCTGGCTGGGGCTGTATTCGAGGTCCTCCGCCAGATATTCAAAGGGGATCCCCTCCGAAAGCGGGCATTCCGGCGGGAATGCATTTTTCCACAGCAGGAGTCTTGTGGCCGGATCCGGGAACGGGATATTGACCATATATTCGATCCGGCGGTAGAACGCCTTATCGAAATTCATCATCATGTTGGTGGTGAGGATGCAGATGCCGCTGAATTCCTCCATTTTCTGAAGCAAATGGTTGGTCTCGAGGTTGGCGTACTTGTCGTTGGCGCCGTTCATCTCCGTGGAGCGCTGTGAGAACAGGGAGTCCGCCTCGTCGAAGAAGAGGATCGCGTTCGTGCTCTCCGCTTCCCGGAAGACTTCGGTCAGATTCTTTTCCGTTTCGCCGACATATTTGCTGAAAATCGAGGAGAGATCCACCTTCAGCAGGTCGAGCCCCAGCGCGTGGGCGATCACATGGGCGCACATCGTCTTGCCGGTGCCGGGACTGCCGTAAAACAGGATGCTGACGCCTTTTCCGTAGGCGTATTTTTTGCCGAAGCCCCATTCGCTGTTGACAACGTATTGTTTGTTGATCCGGTCGATGATATGCAGCACCTGTAAGCGGACGGAATCCGGCAAGATGATGTCGCCGAGGGTATAAAACGGCTTCACCTTGCTGCAGTGCTGTGTGCCGGCCCGGACGTCGCTCGAGCGAATGACGGCGGCGATGTCCTTCACCGCAAGAGGCCCGTCTTCGTTTTCAAAACGAGCGGTGCGAACGGCGTTTCGGATCTGCCCGGGCGTCATACGGTAGCGGGCGGAAAGAACAGAGGGATCCTCCTTTTTCAGCAGGCCGCCGGCATATGCGTTCCAGAGCGTCTCCGCCTCCAGCGGCGTGAGCCGTTCGACCGGGAAAAAGACCGGGGAGAATTCCCCATTTTCCGGGAGAGACGGCACATGACCGGTTATCATAAATACGAAGAGAAAACCGAACTCCGCAAGAACGGAGAGAAATTCCTCCGTTTTTTCCGCCGGCGGGATATCTCCGTGACAGAGAACGGGAACAAATCCGTTGATCGAACAGGCGGCCGCGGCGGCAAAGCAGGCGGCACGGAAATCCGCGGGGGAGAGCGCATCCGCCGCGGCAAGGTCGATAAAGAGCAGATCAAGGCCCAGCCTGCGCGCGGCGTGGCGGATCAGAAAATGCCGGCCGGAACTCTCCTCGCCGCTCAAAACGGCAAGCACGGGATATTCCCGGTCCGAAGCGGCGGAGCAAACCGCGCAGATCCGGTCCAGAAGGTCCTCCCGGATCAGAACGGGTTCAAGGCCGTCTCCATCCCGGCGGCAATCGAAAAGCTCGGTAAATTCGGAGAGAAAAGCATCCGGCATCCGGCTGCCCAGAAACGCATGAAAGACACTTTCCCGCAGCAGAAAGGAGGCGGAAAGCCCCCTGCCGCTGCTGACGAAAAAGAGATCCCAGCGGTAGCCGGAACGCGGAAAAATTAAACAATCGCGCAGAGAGGGCGTTTCCGCCAGCGCGGAAAGGCCGTAAGCCAGTGAGAGCGTCGGCAGCGTCTCGGCGGGATTTCCCTGCATCCGGCTGAAAATCTGCTCATATTTTCTGTCCGCAAGCACGGCCGCGCCCAAAAGGACGCAGAGGCGGCGGAAATGGTCGCGAAAGAGGTTCGTGAATACCCACGAAAGCGGATTCGGAAGCCCTTCGCAGGAATCCCCGATCCGGCTTTCCAGATAGCCCCATGCGTCCTCGATTTCTCGGCGGAATTCGGGTTTCAGCCGCAGGTCGTCGTTCGGAATACAGGAAAATTCCAACGAAACGGAAGCCTGTTCCGGGCGCACGGCGGTTCCGGGCAGATGAAAAAGGGAGGGCTCCCCGTCTTCTCCGGCCTCGGCCAGAGCGGCAAAGCCGAGATAGAGATCCACGAGCCGCAGGCAGTCGCCCATCTGCTCCTCAAAAGTGAGAAAAGGGGTTCCTATTTTTTTTCGGTCGAAATATTTGTCAAACAGTTCCAATTTCTTTCTCCCCAAAAAGAATTGTGCGGCGGAGCGTTTCCCGGCCGGAAAGTATCTTTCGGACCGAAATCGTACCTTTTCAGGAAGGTACTTCCAATTATTCTATTTTATTATAGCGGTATAAAAATAAAATTGCAACTGACCAAAAGTACAGGATTCGGCTTTTTATCCGTTTTTTCCGTCGGATTTCCCCATGTCTTTCCCGCTTACTTGTCTGCGGGAGAAGCGCGGATCAGAAAGAGAGATTCTCTCTTTTTCGCCAGGACGACCATGCTCAAAAAATACAAAACTGTTCCCGATCGGCATACCCGTGCTCATCTCCTAAAAATGCATGTCCGACGCAAAATGAGCACGCCCGCATCGAAACATCGGCTCAGAACCGGAGAACGAAAAAAGTACGACAAGGGAAGATTTATCCCTTTATATCCCCGCTTTTTGGGGAGAACACCGTTCCCGCGGGAAAATGTTCTCGGCGGCGGGACGGCATTTGCCCCGGCGGGAGAAATATCAAAACGGCAAATGCTTTTTTGCGATTCGGGGAGGTGAAAGAAAAAAACGCGGCAAAAGTTCATAAATTGTCATAAAAACGAAAATTTTATGAGGCTTGTTCTTGTAAATCCATTTTCAAGGTGATACAATGAGCATACAAAATATTAAAATTTAAGGTACAATTCTATAGAAATCCCCGGCAAGGACGTAAAATGAGGACTGCTTTCGGCGCTCCGAATCTCAGTACTCCGCCGGGCTTCGTTTTTTATTGATTTTTATGCCGATCGCGGCCCGACGGAATGCTCTCGCTTTCAGAGGATCGGATGCCGGGTGGGAACCGAACCGCGGCGCCTTTGCCGTCCGAGAGAAGGCGCGGGGGGTTCTATGCGACCCACATGAATACTCATGCAGAGAGGCGGAAGAGAACTGATCTGCCCCCGGAAGGGCGGCCGGGAATAATTTCGGGTTGGAATGCAGGAGGAATTTTATGCAGCATCCGTTACTGATTGAACTTGAAGCACTGGGGTGCAATGTCAAGGATGGGTTGTACAACTGCATGGACATGGAAGATTTCTACATAAAGATGGTGAAAAAAGCAGTCGCCCATGATTCCCTTGCCCCCCTGATTGATGCCTGCGGAGTTGAAGACGTTAAAGCCTGCTTTGAGCGTTCCCATGCGCTGAAAGGCGTGTATGCCAATCTTGGTTTGAAACCGCTTTTTGATCTCAATACCCCCATTGTCGAGACGACGCGCCACGGCGGTTTCGACGGCGTTCCGGAGGCGTTGGAAAAGCTGATTTCCGAACACAGGCGCTTTGAAGAACTTGTTGAAAAATACCCGGAATGAGCTTGACGAAGGAAGAAGCCTTGTATGCAGAATGACAAGATGAAAATTCTGATCGCGGATAACACCGAAGTTACTCGCGAAATGATGAAGAACTCCTTTCAAGGGCAGTTTGATTTATTGGAAGCGACGGACGGTGAAGAGGCGATCGAAATTCTGAGACGCCATCACGAAAGTCTGATCGCTGTGGTTCTTGATCTTTTTTTGCCGAAACAGGACGGTTTTGCGGTGATGGATTACATCAAGCGCAACGGTCTGATGCATAAAATTCCGGTTGTTCTCTGCATAGACGAAATGACAAACGATATTCTGAAAAAAAGTTTTGATTACGGCGTGGTCGACGTCGTTACAAAGAGCGATTCGGTGCGTCTGGTTTATAACCGCGTCATGAACGCGATCAGCCTGTTCCGCTACCGGCGCTGCCTTCAGGTCAGCAAGGAATCCCTGATCATGGAATATGTGCCGGAGAAAAACGCCATCACGATCCTGAAATCCGCCGAATTACAAGCCGATCTGTTTAAGGTCTATCCCGCCGAGGATATCAACAAGTATCTGCATCCGGAGGACATGGATCCGGTTCTGGATATTCTGTCCAAGCTCTCCGAGAACGACTACGACAACGTGCTGCTTCTGCGGATCAAATTCGACGAGACCTATCGGTGGCACAGCGTCTCTTTCAAGCCGATTTTTGCGGAGAGCGGAATCGTAAAATCCATCATCGTCTCGGCGATCGACGTCCATGAGGAACACGAGCGGGAGCTGCAGCTCAAGCGGATGTCGGAGACGGACGCCAAGACCGGAATGAAAAACGAGTCGGCCTTCGAGATGGAAGTGACGCAGCGCCTTAGAAAGATGTCGGGCAAGGACCGCGGAATTTTTGTGATGATCGACGTCGACGGTTTCAAGATGATCAACGATATTTACGGCCATATGATCGGAGACGACGTGCTCGTTATCATCGGCGGCGCCATCAGAAAGATTCTCCGTTCCTGCGATGTTGCTTCCCGCCTGCATGGCGACGAATTTGCGATCTGGCTGGACGGCGTGGATAATAAGAGCTTTGCAACGGCGGTTATTAAAACCATCAACGACATGATTGAGGAAGAAGCCGTGCGGAAGGAGAAACCGGCTGCCCGGATTTCGGCGGGTTTTGCCGTGGCGATGCCGGGTTCCACCTATCCGGCTTTATATAAGCGCGCAGATAAAGCGCTTTATTTTTCCAAAGAGAAGCGAGTACCGTTCCCGGAGATCACATAGCCGGCCGCCGTGGTAGGCAGGGGCGGAGACGGGGATGGGGTATCGCATGAGAAATCTTGTCTCTGAAAATCCACCGGCCGTAACCGTGGCTCTGGGCCCGGGATCTCTGCGGACGGTTTTTCTTTTATTCCAAGACCGTTTTTCATCCGGCGACGCGGATCGAAAACGGGCCTGACCAAATCAGAAAAACGCCTTCGGCGGGATGCCGCTTCTTTTGAAGGGACGGCCTGCCGGTTTTGAAGTACAACAAATCCGAAATGCCGGAGGGAAAAGAATGCTGAGGCGCTTCACTCCATTTGTATGTGCTGTTTTTATTTGTATTTTGCTGACGGCGTTCCCTGCGTATGCGGAAGGAACGGCCGAGGAGGAATCTTCCCCGTCGGCGGATACTCCGATTCTGGTCGCAGGCTGCTACGACTGCGATCCGATTGAATACTACGACAGCACGGAAGACAAATATGTCGGGATTATGCCGGACATCCTCGCACGGATCAGCGAGCAAACCGGTATGACCTTTCAATATGTCGGCTCCTCCACGGGAGACAACCGGGAAGATCTGATCAAGAACCCGCAGGTCAAAATTGTATCGGCCGTCAAGGATTACGACGAGTTCGGCCTTCAGAAAACCGAACAGGGCTTGGAATATGAGGTCGACGGCGCGACCCATCAGGCCTATTTTGCCTTTACGGAGGCTGCCGAGCCGGAACTGATCCAAAGCTTCAACGAGGCGTTTGAGGAGGTTCTGCGCAGCGACGACATGAACCGTATCCTGATGAAGTATGCGGTGCAGGGCCGGCAGGAGAAAACCTCCGGCTGGCTGGTGGCGCTGGTGACCGCCGCCTATCTTGCGGCGGTGATCTCCATCATTGTGCTCGCGGAAAAAAACCGCGCGCTCAGACACAAACAGCGGTACAGCGAATTTTTCGACGATCTGACCGGCGTGTGGAATCTCGACCATTTCTGCCTGACTTACGACAAACAGCTGACGGACAGCCAGCGGGCGGAATATTCCGTCGTCTATTTCAGCGAAGATTTCAAGCAGCTGTATGATCACTTCGGCACCGAGGAAGTCAACAACTTCCTGAAATATATGGCCCACATCCTTGCGCGGAACATGGGCGATACCGGGATGCTCTGCCGGGTGGAGAACAATTCCTTCGTCCTTGCGCGGAAAACGGCCTCTCAGGAAGAACTGGAGAACTGGGCGGTCAGGGTGCTCGACAAGATCGACGCCTATCCGGTGGTATTCTCCAAGGAATACGAGATCGGCATCCACGCGGGCATCTATTCCATACAAAAAGAGGACCGCTTCGCTCAGAACGTCATTTATTACTGCAAAGAGGCCTACCGCTATGCGCTGAATCACAATCTCTCGTATGCGATCTGCGGGAAGGATGTCCTGAACGAGATGCAGGAGCAGGATCAGCTCGTCTCCATGATCTCCGAGGCGTTCCGAACGGAACAGTTCGCCATTTATGCGCAGCCGTATGTCAGTCTGAACGAGAACGGTATCTATGGCTGCGAGGCGCTGGTCCGCTGGAATCACCCGACCAAAGGACTCCTGAAGCCGGACAAATTCATTTCACTTTTCGAGGGACAGGGCGCGATCATGGATCTGGATCTGTACCTGTTCGAGCGGGTTTGCAGATGGCAGCAGCAGCGGAACATCCGGGGCGAGAAACAGATCGTCATCTCCTGCAACTTCTCAAGATTCGATTTTGATTCGCCGGATCTCGCGAACAAGCTGATCGAGATTTTCAACCGCTATACGGTGGATCCCAAACAGATCGCCGTTGAGATCACCGAGAGCGTGGTGCAGGAGAACAACGCGACCGCGCAGAGAAATATCGAGGCCCTCCGCCGGATGAATTTCAGCATCTATCTCGACGATTTCGGCTCCGGCAGCACCTGCTATTCCGATTTGAAGAATTATCCGATCGACATCCTGAAGCTGGATCGCTCGCTGTTGCTGATGGCGGACAACGAAAAGGGGGCGGTCATTCTGGATTCCATCGTCTCGCTCGGGCACCGGCTGAATTTCAGCATCGTCTGCGAAGGTGCCGAGACCGAGGAGCAGATCGAGCTGCTTAAAAAGCTCAAATGCGACTATATCCAGGGATTTTATTATTACCGGCCGATGCCGCTCAATGAGGCGGATAAGCTGCTGGATGAGTGATTTTCGGAAAGGCGGAGAAGAAACGCGGCTCCGGCCGGAGAAAATTTCTTTTCATAAAAATCAAAAAGGCACACCGGACGGTGTGCCTTTTTTTGATGGGATACGCCGAGCGAAACGGAAGCCGCGCCGGGAATCCATGCGCCGTAGGGAGCCGAAAAGCCGGGAGAATTTGTGGAAGCCGCGAAGCCGAAGGTGATACTTCCTCCTGCCCGAACATATAAATGAATTTAGGAAAAAAGCGGCCGTTTCGATCTTTGGATGTGCGGCGCGGCCGAATTTTTAAGAAATCGGGGGAGGATCTGCCTTGGATCGTATGTTTCCGGCCACAACGGCGCAGAAGACGCTGCTCAATTTTCGGCCCGAATGTTCACGCTGCCTCTTGGAAACGGACGTGTCCACGATTGAAAACTGCGTCAATGTCGTGGTTTTCATCTGGCTGAACGACGGGAACGGATACTGGTATTTTTTGAAAAGCAGACAGGGAGAGATGCTGAACGGCTATGTCCTTGTCAACAACAGATGGATCTACAACCCGATCGAAAAAAGACGGGTTCTGACCTATTTTTAAAAAAAGGAGGGGGAAAGGGATTCCCATGCAAAATTCTTACAGACGCGACGGGCCGCGGATCCCGGGGAAAGTCCGTGCCCCCGTGGAAATTCTCGACAACGGGTTACAGAATCTGTTTCTCGAGGATACCAATGAGACGGAGGTCATCGCCAAATTCCATGGGGACATCGCTCCGATCGCGCAGGATTTGGGGGCGGAAATTGAGATCCTTTCGCAGGGTTATGCGATCATCACCATTGACAAAGACAAAATCCTGAATCTTTATTTTTATCCGGAGATTGAACATCTGGAGCTTCCGAAGAGCCTGTATATTGCCTCGCCGTATAATTTGGCGTCCTCCTGCATTCCTCAGGTTCAGGATCGGGAGACCTACAACCTGAGCGGCGCCGGCGTCATCGTGGCGATCATCGATTCCGGCATCGACTATACCCATCCGGATTTCCGGAATGAGGACGGAACCAGCCGGATTCTTTATCTCTGGGATCAGACCGGAAAGGGGAACCCACCGGCCGGTTTCACGAGCGGGGCGGAATATACGCAGGCGCAGCTCAATGAGGCGCTGAGCTCGCCCAATCCGCTGAGAGTGATCAGCTGTCAGGATCCGAACGGGCATGGAACCGCCGTCGCGGGGATCGCAGCCGGGAACGGCCGGGGAAGCGACGGCCAGAACATGGGGGTCGCGACCGAAGCGATGCTCATTGTGGTCGAGGTTGGCATGAAGGGCTATAAGGCCTTTGCCAGAACCACGGAACTGATGCGCGCGGTCAAGTATGTGATTGATACGGCAAGAAATCTGAATCGACCGGTCGTCATCAACATGAGCTTCGGAATGAACAACGGCTCCCACCGAGGAGACACCCTTTTTGAAACCTATCTGACGGACATCAGCAACGAATGGAAGACCTCGATGGTGATTCCCACCGGAAACGAAGGAGCGGCCGGGCATCATTATCGGGGGCAGATCTCCTCCAACCAGATCAAGGAGATCGATTTTTTTACCGCTCCGGGCATTGAGGAATATTATATTTCTTTCTGGAAGGATTTTACGGACAGCTTTTCGGTGGAGATCATCTTTCCGAACGGGGAATCCTCCGGCGTCGTCAGCATCAGCAATCAGGTGAAAAGCGTGCGGGTGGATAATCTTGTGCTCACCGTGATTTACGGCCAGCCCAGTCATTACTCCATCAGTCAGGAGATCTTTTTTCAGGTCCGGGCCACGACAGGTACGATCAAAGCCGGCGCGTGGAAGCTGCGGATCATCTCCGGCCGGGTGGTCGACGGAAATTTCCGGATGTGGCTGCCGACGCTTGAGCAGGTCACCGATAAGACCTATTTTTCCAACCCGACCTCCGAGGATACCCTGACGATCCCCTCCACCGCCAACAAGATGATCGCGGTGGCCGGATACAACGACAGGGTCGGAAATATCGCCGAGTTTTCCGGAAAAGGAAACACCAACATGGCGTTGCCGAATCCGGATCTTGCCGCCCCGGCGGTGGCGATCATGAGTACCAGAGTGGGCGGGGGATATGATTCCTTTACAGGCACCAGCATGGCGGCGCCCTTTGTCACCGGCTCCGTCGCGCTGATGATGCAGTGGGGAATCATCAACAACAACGATCCTTTTTTATACGGCGAGCGGGTCAGGGCCTTTTTAAGACTGGGGGCCAACCGGCAGCCGAATACCACGTATCCAAATCCCTCGTTTGGCTATGGCACCCTCTGCCTCAGCAACACGATGGCTTTTTTGGAACGATATCGATGGGGAAAAAATAACTTATGGCTATAGAGATTGATGAGAATACCCTGACGCTGGATGAATTTGTAAAACTGCCGACCACGGTGGATTTTCAGGCTCTGAATACCGAAAGATTCAAGGATTATGTGAAGGTCAGACCGTATCTGCACCCCGGAACGGAGCTGGCGAATCATTACATTGTCATTTATCTGAATCAAAAATACATACAGAGCGTGTTTGAAGATCTGGGAAAGGACTTTTCGTCTTTTTATCCGAAAATCCTGTCCCCTCTGGACAGCACGAGCAACGATGCCGCCGGGATCTCCAAGGTTCAGAATCAGCCGTTTCTGAATCTTTCCGGAAGAGGCGTCATCCTCGGTTTTATCGACACGGGGATCGACTATACCCAGAATGCGTTCAAATTCGAGGACGGGAACACCAAGATCCTCAATATCTGGGATCAGACCGTCGACGGTCCCCGGTCGGACAACATCTATTTCGGCTCACTCTATGATGCGGATATGATCAATCTCGCGCTCAAGTCCGACGATCCGTACGGCGTCGTGCCGAGCATCGACGAGGACGGCCACGGTACTTTTCTCGCCTCCGTGGCGGCCAGCAACGAGACGGGAACCTATATCGGCGCCGCGCCGAAAGCAAATATCGTTGCTGTGAAGCTGCGCCGCGCCAAGGAGTATTATATCAACCGTTATCTGCTGCCGGCCGACAATCCGAATTTGTATGAATCCACGGACTATCTGCTGGGGATCAAGTATGTCATGGATCGGGCGCTGGCGCTCGATATGCCTGCGGTTATCTGCATCGGTATGGGTTCCAACAGCAGCGCCAGAGACGGAAACACCCTGTTTGAGGAATACATCTCCTATATTTCACAGTGGCCCGGCTATACGTTCATCACGGCGGCCGGCAACGAGTCGAATGCCAAGCATCACACGCAGGGCAAGATCCTTCAGACCGGCAACATCGACGTCGTCAGCATCAAGGTGGGGAAACAGGATACCTCCTTCTCGGTGCTTATCTTCGGAGACGCTTTCGACAAGATCTCCGTGGGCATCACTTCCCCGACCGGCGAGGTGCTTCCTCGGGTCTCGTTTAAACCCGGCCTTGAATACTCGGAAAAACTCCTTCTTGAAAACACCACCCTCTATGTCAAATATTCCAAGGATACCAGCAATGAGGTGATCGTGGGCCTCCGCAACGCCACCGAGGGCATCTGGGACATCACCCTGTTCGGAGACGCGATCGTCAACGGCGAGTACTTCGCGTGGCTGCCCATCACCGGTCAGGTCAGCGACATGGTGGAGTTCCTGAAACCGGTGCCCGAGTACACCGTCGTATTTCCCTCCAGCGCCCTGCGATCCATCACCTGCGGGGCATACGACACCGACGACAACAGCCTTTACGTGGCGTCCTCATGGGGGCCTACGCGGCTGCCCAGAATGGCGCCCGACTTTGTCGCGCCCGGCGTCAACGTGCGCGGAATCTATCCGACAGGCTACGGCACTATGAGCGGAACCAGCGTGGCGGCGGCGATGACGTCCGGCGCGGCGGCCCTGCTGATGGAATGGGGGATCGTTCAGGGAAATATTCCGGCCATGGACGGCGATCTCGTCAAAAGCCTGCTGATCGGCGGCTGCGTGCGGGAGGAGCACATGCAATACCCCAACATCAAATGGGGATACGGAAAAATGAATCTGTTTAATACCTTTTCGTCCCTCAAGGAGACCATTCTTTGAAGAAATCCGATCTATGACAAATAGGAGAGAAACAGTATGAATGGAAACAATACGAGCACCGTGGAAAACACCTCGGGCGGTTACGGCATGCTCGAAGTCCATGTGTTTACGGACCGAATGGGCAGTCCGGCGGCAGAGGCGCTGGTACGGGTGATCGACCCGGACACCGGGGCGGTGCTGGAGGAGGCCAGAACGAACATGACCGGCAGGATTCCGCCCGTCACGCTTGCGACGCCGCCGCTGTCCAACTCCCTTCAGCCCGGCCAGCCGAGGCCGTTCAATCAATATAACCTCACCATTACTTTGGAAGGCTTCGAGGAGGCCTCCGTCGAAAATGTTCAGCTTTACCCGACCTGTACGGCGCTGCAAAATGTCGTTCTGAAGCCCCTGTACGGAAACATTCTGATCCCATATCCGGTTTTATGGGGAGATTTTCCGCCGAAGATCCCGGAATCCGAGGTCAAGAAACTGCCGTTTCCGAAGGATCTTGTGGTTTTGCCGCGGCCGGTGGTACCCGGTCTCATCATCGTCCATACCGGCAAGCCGGACGACACGACGGCGCCCAATTACACCGTCACATTCAAGGAATACATCAAAAATGTCGCCAGCAGCGAGATCTATGCTACTTGGCCGCGGGAGACCCTGAAGGCCAACATTCTTGCCATTCTATCTTTTACAATGAGCCGCGTCTACACCGAATGGTATCGAAGCAAAGGTTATGATTTCACGATCACCAGTTCCACCGCCTACGATCAGGCATTCACGTTCGGCAGAAACATTTACCAGGAGATCTCCGAAGTGGTGGACGAGGTATTTACGACCTATATTTCCAGACAGGATATTGTTCAGCCTCTTTTTACGCAGTATAACGACGGCATTCAGGTCGACCGCGAGGGATGGCTCAGTCAATGGGGTTCCAAGAATCTGGGCGAAAAGGGTTATACGGCCGTACAGATTCTCAAAAACTACTACGGCTACGACATTGTGCTCAAGGAGGCGGAAAAGGTTGAAGGCATTCCGATCTCCTTCCCCGGAACGGTGCTCAAGATCGGTTCCACCGGGGAATACGTCAAAGTCATCCAGCAGCAGCTCAATGCCATTTCAGAGAATTATCCCCTGATTCCCAAGCTGGTGGTGGACGGTATCTATGGGGAGGATACGGCCGCCTCCGTCAAAATTTTTCAGGAGGTGTTCGGCCTGCCGACGACGGGCGAAGTGAATTATCCGACTTGGTACCGGATCTCGGAGATCTTTCTGGCCGTCACCATGCCGACGTAAAGCGCCCGCGCCGCTTCAGGGAGAGTCTTTCCGAAACGGGAGGGAAATGTCCTTCGGAATCGAAGAAAAGCCGGGCGCCGGCCGTACCGTGCATCGTTGCCCGGTTCTTTATGAAATAAAAAAACCGGTCCACGAACGGGACCGGTTTTTTCTTTTTGTCCGAATGAAGACGGAAAATTTTGATGCCCGAAAAAGTACTTGCTCCATAAACCGGATGCTTTGGGGAAACCCTTTGGGAGATTTCCCGCCGGGCCGAGCTTCTTTTTTCGGAGGCTCCGCCCACCTCGTAGTAAGGACCGCAGTTCCATCCGCCTCCCAAACCCGGCAGACAGGCGAAACGACGCCGGACGGCCCTTATCCGGACTTTTTCTTCAGCGTAGCGGAGCCGAAGTAAATGGTATCCCCGCTCCGATCGTAGGTTTTGGAGGTCCCATTGTTGCTGGTAAAAGTGATGGAGCTGCTCGTCACGGTGTAGCTCACGCCGCCTCGGTCCATTTTCAGGCGGACGCCGGCGACATCGTCGATAATTTCGTCGTCGGAGAGGCAGATGATTCCGAAATAGGCCTTGCCGTTTTTGAAAACGACGGCCGGGTCGTAGTCGCCGCCCGAGGTGGCTTCCCACCGCCCGGTGAGCGATTCTCCGCCGGAAGAGAACACCGTGTTGTCGACAAAGGAAAAGACGGCGCCGTCGGTGAAATAGTTGGCGGCCATCAGACCGAGCCCTACGCAAACCGCGGCCATCGTGACTTTCAGCACCCGGCCGGCGATTTTCTCGGCTTTCCCCGGAACATTCTTTGTCCCGCTGCTATTCGGGGTAGATTCGCCGGATGTCTTCGGCACGAATTTGCGAGGCCGGCGCATGGATTCTTTAAGCAGCAAAGCATACTGCTGCTGTGTCAGCCCGGCCTTTTTGATCCGCGAGGTCAGGTTTCTTCTGGCAGCAATGAGGAAAAACGGCACGGCGACGGCAAACAGAACGATCATCCACATCCCGAAGGAGGAGAAACTGAAGAGAGTTTCATACCGATCGTCCTCCGAATAGAAAAAGAACAACAGGAATCCGATCAGGAGGAGCAGGCAAATCAAGAACGCGTTGGTTGAGGATGATTTGTAGATGCCCCGGACCGTATTCAAAAGACGCCGTTTTTCCTCGCGCTCCTCTTTCGTGGGAAGTTCCGCTCCGCAGAAAGGACAGACTTCCTTGTCGCCGGGGACAAAGCGGGCCCCGCAGTTCGGACAGGAGATGATCTCCGACGCGGCGGAGAGGATTTCGTTTTGCCCGGGGTTCTTTTCCGCCGGTACATCCGCGGCCGGGATGTTTCCGTTTTGTCCGTCGCCTGCTTCCGCCAGCACACCGGCGGCTGAAGAGGAAACGGCGTCTTCTTCCGCCTCCGAAGGATTGCCTTTCAGCTGTCTTCCGCAGCCTTCGCAGAAGACCGAGTCGTCGGGCAGCATCTTTCCGCAGTATCTACAATAAATCACAGCGCCACCTCCAAAAAATCCTCTTTTCATGAATACAACCGATGAGTTTGGTTTTCCAACGCAGAAAAGGACGATGGATAAGGACTTTTTCCACGCGGCGGAGGTCCTTGGAATAGGTCCGCCCCGCCAACGGATGAGGATTGGAATCGGGCCTGTCCCGCCGGACGCCCGTTTTGAGAGAAAGGGAAAACGGGTTGTGCATAAATCCGATGAGCATGTAGGTTTCGAGACGCTTTTTTCGACAAATATTATACAGCATTTTCCAATGGGATTCAATGCCGTAAAAAATTTCGCCGGATCAAATAATTTTTTACAAGGACCGGAGAAAACGGGGGCCTGCAATTTATCGATATGCTGCCGAGCCGTATAAAGAGACATCCGGCGCAGAAAAAATTTGAGAATCCGAACTTCACGGACGGTATTCCGGGCGTTATCGGGCCGGATGACGTTCCGTATATATTTTGGGAGCCAAAAGCCGATGGAGCCTCACGGCGCTCCGATTTTTGATTCATGCGGTATGTCGGACATGCGCGTTTCTGACGGCGTTCAAAGTGCTGTAAAAACAAAGAAGGCCAACCCTTTTTGGTCGGCCTTCTTTGTATCAACGATAGATTGATGTGGTGGAGACGAAGAGGATCGAACTCTCGACCTTACGGATGCGAACCGTACGCTCTCCCAGCTGAGCTACGCCCCCGAAAATGCTTGTTTATTATATCATGGTGTCCCCGGCTTTGCAAGACCGGAGGATAAAATTTTTCCGCCGCTTTTCAAGAGCGGAATGCCATGATATAATAGAACAGGAACAGAATCGGAGGTGATTGGATGAGCGGTGTGGAAAGTGTTTTTGTCGGCCTGCTTTCATTTTTGCCGGCCGTACTGATTTTTGTGGCGGTCGCGGTCATTGCGGCCAAAAAACTGAAACAGCGGGATGCCGCCTCCGGCAAAAAATATGCGCAGACCGGCGGCGCCCAGCATTATACGCCGAAGGAATACTCCAGAGAGGTCAATGAAATCCATCAGACCGATCCGGGGGAGGATTATCGGCGCCGGATGGATCAGCTCCGCGCCCTTTTTCAAAACGGGATGATGGAGCGGAAAGAATTTGAGGACCGGAAGGCCGACATCGAGGAGGACTACCGGCAAAGGCTCCGTGCGCACTGAGCGGACACATAAAAAGAAAAAACCGGAGCGGAAGTCATACCGCCCCGGTTTTCTTTTTATAAAGTTCAGGAAAGTTCAAAGGCGCCGGTATAGAGCTGATAGTAGCGGCCCCTCTGCGTGAGCAGTTCCTCGTGGCTGCCCCGCTCGATGATCTCTCCGTGTTCAATCACGAGGATCAGATCGGCGTTGCGGACGGTGGAGAGCCGGTGCGCGATGACGAAGACGGTGCGGCCCTGCATCAAGGAATCCATGCCCTTTTCGATATGCGCCTCGGTGCGGGTGTCGATGGAACTGGTAGCCTCGTCGAGAATGAGCACCGGCGGATCGGCGACGGCGGCTCTCGCAATGGCGAGCAGCTGTCTCTGGCCCTGAGAGAGATTGGCTCCGTCCGCCGTGAGCACCGTGTCGTAGCCCTGCGGCAGATGGCGGATGAAGAAATCGGCGTTCGCAAGCTTGGCGGCCGCGCCGACATCCGTATCGGAGGCGTCAAGCTTTCCGTAGCGGATGTTCTCGCGCACAGACTCGGTAAACAGGTGCGTGTCCTGAAGCACCATCCCGAGGCTCCGGCGCAGATCGGCCTTTTTGATCCGGTTGACGGGGATCATATCATAGAGAATCCGGCCGTCCTGCACGTCGTAAAACCGGTTGACGAGGTTTGTAATCGTGGTTTTTCCGGCGCCGGTGGATCCGACGAGCGCGATCTTCTGGCCCGGCTTCGCGTAGAAAGTCAAGTCTCTCAAAACAGGCTTATCCGGTTCGTAGCCGAAGGTGACGTGCTCAAAGCGGACGTCGCCGCGGAGCTCAATATAGGTAAACTCGCCGTCCATCGGGATCTTCCATGCCCAGTGCTCGGTGCGTTCCTTCGATTCGGTGATCGAGCCGTCCTCTTGGAGAACGGCGTTGACGAGCGTGATGTCGCCCTCGTCTTTCTCCGGCGCAGCGTCGATCAAATCGAAAATGCGTTCCGCGCCGGCCAATGCGGTCAACACGGCGTTAAACTGCTGGGAGATCTGTGTGATCGGCTGGCTGAACGAGCGGGTGTAGAGCAGGAAAGAGCCGATGGTTCCGATGTCAAGCGTGCCGGTGATCGTCAAGACGGCGCCGACAACGGCGGTCAGGGCATAATGGACGTGGGAGAGGTTCCCCATGATCGGGAACAGGATGTTGGCGTAGGTGTTCGCGTTCTTTGCGGCGACGCGCAGATCGTCGGCCCGCGTGCGGAAGTCCTCCTTGGCCTGCGGCTCGTGGCAGAAGACCTTGACGACCTTCTGACCTTCGATCAGTTCTTCAATGTAGCCGTTGACCGTGCCGAGCTCTTTTTGCTGCGAGATAAAATATCTTGCGGAGCCGCCGGCGACTTTTTTCACGACGAACATCATAAAACCGAGCATCAGCAGCACCAACAGCGTGAGCTGCCAGCTCAAAACGAGCATCATGGTGAACACGCCGACGACGGAAATCACGGACGAAAAGAGTTGCGGCAGGCTCTGGCTCACCATCTGACGCAGGGCATCCGTATCGTTGGAGTAACGGGACATCAGCTCGCCGTGCGTATGCGCATCGTAGTACTGCATCGGAAGATCCTGCATGTGCGTGAACATGTCGACGCGGACCTCGCGCAGGACGCCGGTGGAGATCGTGACCATCAGCCGGCTGTAAAGGAATGTGCAGACGATGCCAAGGGCATAGATTCCGGCGAGCAGGAGGATGATGCCGGCAAAACCGGAGAAATCCACATTCTGCTGTCCGATGAAGGGTACGATGTAGCGGTTCAGGATCGGCTTCATGAAGTAGTTTCCAATCACGGAGGAGAGCGTGCTGAGCAGCATGGCCACCGCAACGAGAATCAGTCTGCCTTTATATTTTTTCAAATAGCTCAGGATGCGCAGGAATGTTTTTTTCGCGTTTTTGGGGCGCGCATATTTCATATTATGCTGGGGACCGGGCATCTCAGTCATCCCCTTTCTGCTGGGATTCATAGACTTCGCGGTAAATCGGGCTGCGCACAAGCAGTTCCTCATGGGTGCCGCAGTCCGAAATTCTTCCGTTGTCCAAGACGAGGATGCGGTCGGCGTCCATCACGGAGGCAATCCGCTGCGCGATGATGAGAACGGTCATGTCCGCCCGTTTCTCGCGGAAAGCCGCGCGGATTTTCGCGTCGGTCGCGGTATCGACCGCGGAGGTGCTGTCGTCGAGGATCAGGATCTTCGGCCGGGCGAGCAGGGCTCTGGCGATGCAGAGGCGCTGCTTTTGGCCGCCGGAGACGTTGACGCCGCCCTGTCCGAGGTCGGTGTCGTATCCGTTCGGGAAGGAGAGAATGAAATCGTGGGCTTGCGCGGCTTTTGCGGCCTCAAACATCTCCTCGTCGGAGGCATCCGGGTTTCCCCATTTCAGGTTGTCGCGGATCGTGCCGGAGAATAGGACGTTCTTCTGAAGCACCATCGCGACCGCCGCGCGCAGGTTCTTGAGTTTGTAGTCACGCACGTCGCGCCCGCCAACCAAGACGCGGCCGCCGCCGACGTCATAGAGCCGCGGAATCAGCTGCACGAAAGTGGTCTTGGCCGAGCCGGTGCCGCCGAGGATGCCGATGGTCTCGCCGGAGCAAATCGAGAGACTGACGTCGGTGAGCGTCAGGTTCTTCGGGTCCTTCGCATAGGAAAAATCCACATGGTCGAAGACGACCGAGCCGTCCTCCGGTTTGAGCGCCGGGTCGGCCTCGTCGTCGGTGATGTCGATCTTTTCGTCAAGCACTTCGATGATGCGTTTTGCGGAGGCCTTTGAAAGAACCAAGTTCACGAAAATCATCGCGATCATGACGAGCGACATCAGAATCTGCCCGACATAGGTGATAAAGCTGATGAGCTCGCCAGTCAGCATCGTTCCCTCGATGACGGCATGCCCGCCGAACCAGAAGATCGACAGGATGCAGGCGTACATCGAAAGCGTCATCAGCGGCATCGCGAAGACGATCAGGTTTTCGGCCTTTCTCTGGGCGGCGCGGAGGTCGTCGGCGGAGGCGGTGAACTTTTCGTTCTCAAAATCCTTCCGCACAAACGCCTTGATCACGCGGATGCCGATCAGGTCCTCCTGCACGGAGGCATTCATGGCGTCGTATTTTTTGAGCATCTTCGTGAAGAGCGGGTGCGCTTTCGCCATAAA
>ERZ795048.994-NODE-994-length-27340-cov-6.897673_pt1 | contig 27340 bp, 23 predicted proteins | sample MGYA00375132_ERZ795048 | MGnify/ENA primary metagenome ERZ795048 (study PRJEB30177, sample SAMN05720225) | activated sludge metagenome | isolation source: Anaerobic digester | place: Hong Kong | collected 2014-12-17 ... | reverse complement strand
TCAACCGTGCTTCCCGTAAGATCACCGACGGCGGCGGCCTTGTTGCCGAAGTCGCGATCTACGAGAGAGATACCCTTGGTTATGATCTTGCTACCGCCAATGCCGCCGGCGATACCCTGTATGTCCTTCAGGGCCGCGATGAAAACGGCACGCGCACCCTTCGCAACAGCAACGCTACGCTGACCCTTGGTTCCACTGAAGAGAAGCTCTTTAAGAACGAAGACAACCAGACCGAGCTTCAGTACATGATCGACAATCAAATGACCGTCAAAGATATTTTCGATACCTTCTCGATCAAGACTGCCGCTGATGACGAAGGCAACGTCCTTGCCCTCAAGTATGGCTTCCTTAAAGTTTATAACGGCTATCATTCCCGTCAGTATGCGGCCGTCCGTGAGGATTGGGCCGACGACGTCAAAGCCGGCATCAACGATCTCGTCGCCTCCTACGGCAAATTCTCCGAAGGCTACGATGCCGACGCTCATCCGTATGTGATTTTCGACTTTGATAACACCTGCTCCATCTTCGACGTTGAAGAGCAGCTCGCTGTTTATCAGCTTCAGGTCATGGCTTTCGCTTTCACGCCTGAAGAGCTGCCCGCCATCCTTGAGACCGGCCTCGGCGATCTCCAGGAGGACCGCACCGATCTTGGCTACGGCAACGGCTGCTACCAAGATTGGATCGACGACATTACCACCGCCTATACGTACCTCTACACGACGTACGGCCCGTTCACTGCCGCCGGCCTTGATGCCGATCAGCAGGCCACCGTTCAGGCCGACACTCAGTGGCAGGAATTCGCCACCAAGATGCGCACCCTTTATGATGTCGTCTATGATGCCGAATCCGCCGACGTCGCCTATCCTTGGGTTCTGTACTGGTTCACCGGTATGACCGAAGACGAGGTCTACACGCTGGCCACCGCTTCTCACACCACCTACAAAGCTGTTGAGACCTCCACCGTTACCTGGAGCACTCCGGCCGACATCGACGCCACCTCCAAAGTTGGCCATGTCGAGTACAGCTGGACCTCCGGTATTCAGGTCTCTCAGAACATCGTCGAACTGTGGAAGACTCTTGATTCCAACGGCATTGATGTCTGGGTCTGCTCCGCTTCCGCGACCGATCCGATCCGCGCCGCTGTCGACGTCTTTGGTCTCCACGATTATGTCACCGGCGTGCTTGCCATGACCAACACTCTGGTCGACGGCAAATACGTCAACTCCTATGACTACACCAACGGTTATGCCTGGCTGAACGATGGAAACGGCGGCTGGGTCAGAGGCGATGTCGCCACCGAGTCTCAGACTCAGGGCATCGGCAAGGTCACCGCGATTGAAAACGTCCTTGTCAGCTCCTATGGCTACGGCCCGATCGCCGGCTTCATGGATTCCACCGGTGACTTCAACTTCTGCACCGAGTTTGCGGATCTGAAACTGGTTGTCTGCCTCAACCGTGCTTCCCGTAAGATCACCGACGGCGGCGGCCTTGTTGCCGAAGTCGCCATCTACGAAAGAGATACCCTTGGCTATACCGATCTTGCCACCGCCAATGCCGCCGGGGACACCTATTATGTCCTCCAGGGCCGCGATGAAAACGGTATGCGCACCCTCCGCAACAGCAACTCTACTCTGACTCTCGGCTCTACCGAAGAGAAGCTCTTTAAGAACGAAGACAACCAGACCGAACTTCAGTACATGATCGACAATCAAATGACCGTCAAAGATATCCTCGATACCTTCTCGATCAAGACTGCCGCCGATGCCGAAGGCAACGTCCTTCTTCTCAAGTATGGCTTCCTCAAAGAGTACGCCGGCTATCACAACATTGCCTGATTCCCCTTCGGGATTCAAAAAAGGCGGGACTTCGGTCCCGTCTTTTTTTGTCTTTATGAGGGCAGTTCCCCACATAAAAGAGGCGTCGCAACGAACAGAGAATCCTTTTTCCCTCCCCGCGGCATAAGTCCTTATAAGAAAGCTCCGTAACCGGTGGGGGGAAGCCTATCCCCGATGGAGAGCCCGATACGGAAGGCCGCAAACCCGTAAGGTTATTCTCCTGCCCCCGATCCTCGGCGGAGACGCTTCTCATAGGAGGGCGCGTAGAGGGGAAATCGCTTTTTCAGGCATAGGCCTATCTTCGCAGGCCTGTGATCCGCTGCCGACGACGGCACGGCGCACCCGACTTCTTCTTGATACGGCAAAGAAGAAAAACGATCCAAACAAAAAAGCCGGGACATAAACCCCGGCTTTTCCTTTTGAAATTTTATTCTTCCATCGAGAGGTAGCAGTTGGAATAATAGTGGAGCAGAATTTTTTTGAAGCTCCAGCCGTCGTTTTCCGCATAGTCGATTGCGCCGTACTGGGAAAGACCGACGCCGTGACCGTAGCCCTCGCATTCAAAGATGATCTGGTCGGTTGAGCTCTTATAACTGACGGTGAAGGCGGTCGATTTGAGCACGGTGGAACCGAGGCAGTTTTCCCGGAGCTTGCGGGCCGTGATGGTCGTATCGCCGAGCCGAATCTTGTTGATATAATCGCTGTCCTCCCAATAGCTGAGGATCTCGATCCAATCGCCGGGATCTCCCTCCAGATCGATGCCGAAGCTGTCGGAGACCTGTTCCGCAAATTCGTCCGCGTCCATCTTGAGGGTATAGGTCGAGGTGTCGTATTCGCTCTCCACGGAGAGCAGGTTGCGGTTCTCGTAACCCCAGACCCACTCCGCCGCAGCTGTGACGCCGCAGGACTCCGCGCTGTATACCGCGTAGATATAGCCGTCGGACTGGTCGTCCAGAATCACGCAGCCGATGACCGCCCGGACTGCAGCCTTGACGTCGGAGGTGACCGGCGTCTTGAGATAGGCAGTCAGATTGTTGTTGCACCTTTTTATGTACGTAAACGTGGCGACCGCGTGCGCCTTGATGGCCTCCTCCGGGCCGCCTCCTCCGATCTCCGCCATGACGATCTGGCAGACGGCGTCGAATTCGGTCATCTTTTTGCCGTTTACCGTGGCCGTGTTTTCGAGAGAGCTCTCATAATAAGGGCTTTCATCCTCGAGATCGGGAAGCTCGCTCTCCGCCTCGTCGTCTTCCTCCTCTTCCTCTACTGCCGAGGAGGATTCCGTCCTCGGAACTTTGATGGATACCGATGAGGACGCAGCCTCGGACGAGGATTCCGGCGCCGATGAGGACGCAGCCTCGGACGAGGATTCCGGCGCCGATGAGGATGCCGCTTCGGACGAGGATTCCGGCGCCGACGAAGACGCCGCTTCGGACGAGGATTCCGGCGCTGACGAGGACGCCGCTTCGGACGAGGATTCCGGCGCTGACGAGGACGCCGCTTCGGACGAGGATTCCTCTTCCGAGGAGGACTCCTCCGCAGAAAAAGATGCCGCACCGGAAAAACGTCCGCCGTTCAGGAAAGAATCAAACCACTCCTGCCCGGAATCCGAGGTAAAATAGACGGCGAAGCCCGCTCCCACGGCGAGCAGCAGCCCCAGCGTCGCAAGCAGGGGCGCGATTAGTTTATGTTTCCATTTACTTTTTAACAAACCGATCCCTCCTTTCCGACCACCGGGCTTCCGTCCGACGGAGGCTTTTCGCCGGTCCGGGAACGGAGCCGCATATAAGGGAAATCCCCGCGGTGGGAAGGCGCGGGGATATTTTTTTTATTCTTCTCCGTCCGATGAAGCCGTCTCGGAGGAGAGAGGAAGCCCGCTGCCGGACAGCGACCCGGTGGAGACCTCCGGCGCCGACGAGGATACGGGTGCCGATGAGGATGTAGGCGCCGACGAGGATGCAGGCGCCGACGAGGATACGGGCGCCGATGAGGATGTAGGCGCCGACGAGGATGTAGGCGTCGACGAGGATGCCGCCTCGGACGAGGATTCCGGCGCCGACGAAGATGCCGCCTCGGACGAGGATTCCGGCACCGACGAGGACTCCGGCACTGAAGACGATTCCGGGGCCGATGAGGACTCCGGCGCCGACGAGGACTCCGCCTTGGAAGACGATTCCGCCTTAGAGGAGGATTCCGCTTTGGAGGACGACGACTCTTCCTCTTCGCTCTCCTCTTCCTCGCTCTCCTCCGCCTCCGAGCTCGTTTCGGCCTCATAGACCGCATCGGAATCGGCGGCCTGATTCTGAGAAATGGCCGTATACCAAGCTTCCGGCATCAGCGGATTCGGATTATAGTAGGCGACGGAGGTGTCGATCGCGTCGACATCTTCGCCATCCCGGACCATTCTGGCAAGGATCACGAAGCGGGCGTCATTGAAGTCGTAGGAACAGGTCGAGAGCGTCAGATAGGTGTCGCTCGTATTGTAATCGACGCCTGTCACGATCAGAGTGCGCTTTTCGATCTCGGAAAGGAACTCCTCCTTGGCGGTCTCGTTCTTCGCGTTGATGAAGTTGGTGTAATCCCAGATCGGGCCGTCTTTCTCGTAGGCGTTTGTGATGATGATGCCCACGACCAGCCAATCATGCTCTTCGTAGATCGTATCAAAGTGGATTAGCGGATGTTCTTTATAATATTTCAGCTTCTCGTAATTCAGGAGCTCACTGAACATCTGGCCGTCGTCGTAAATGTTGTGGCCGTAGATGATCAGGTTGTCGCTCATCTCATCCGGCAGGACGTCACAGCGGTAATCCAGAAACGGCGTGCCGTAGAGGGTATATTCGCTGTAAAAATCCCGGCGGAGATAATATTGGCCCTTTTTGCCGTCGTAGCCCGGCTCCGTCGTCTGCATGATCGGGTAATCCACGTTCGTTCCGTCGATGGAGAGATAGCCGATCAGATCGTTGTTGAGTTCATAAAGGGCGGCATATTGGGACAAACATTCGTAGCCGTTCGACAGTTCGACCGCGTCGCCCGTAATTCCGACCAGAGAGCGCAGATCGGAGGCGAGTTTCTTTTGCGCCGAGGAATCCAGCAGCTGGGAGCCCAGATACCCCATCGAGCCGACAAACACCAGCACGCAGAGATAAAATACGCCTTTTCTCAGGAGCTCGGCCTTGGAATCGCCCTTCATCGGGATGAATCTCGCGTACCATTTGCGCCGCGGCTGTTTGGAATGGAAGCGCGCTTTTCCGGAGATGGCGTCCTTGAGCGGAACCGCATCCGCCAACGTCTTCGGATAGGCGGAAGCCGCGGCCCGGGCCAGATGCATCAGGGTGAACTCCGCGGCGGACACGAGCGCCCCCGTGCCCTCCTTCGGCAGATCGACATGCTCGGTCCAGACGTTGTTGCCGATGGCCACGGCAACCTCCGCGCCCTTCTCCGGGGCATTTTCGGACGCTGCAATGGAAAGCCCGATTCCGGCATTGAATTTTTTGCAGGCTTCGCCCGCGAGCAGGGCCGCGGTCCAAGGGCTTGCGGCGCCGTATTTGCGGATCAGCTTCTCCGGGGAACCGAGACTGGCCGCATCCGGCGCCGCCGCGATAAACGGCGAGCCGTAGCGCCCCGCAGCGCCGAGACGCCGCAGCCCGGCAAGGGAAACTCCGTTGACGGCGATCGCCGCGGAGAGCCCTTTGCGGGAAAGCTCCTGTTCCAGCGCCTGACCGACGTTTTCCACGTCGATCCCGTAGACCGCTTTTCCGAGCCTTCCGGTGATCAGCTTGAGTCCTGCAAAGGCGGATTCTGCGGCAAGCTCCCGCGTCGCGCCGGTCGCAAAGATCTGAATGGCGGTTTCAGCGCCGTCGCCAAAGACCGCGACGATCGGATTCTGCTGGTCGAAATAGCGGAGCACCGCGTCGGAAACCTCTTTTTCGCTCATGCCGAGCGTGCGGACGCTCCGCAGGGAATACTGCCATCCGGCAAATTCGGCCAGATATCTGGAAACCTTATGGACCAGCAACGACGGAAGCGCTGCCGGATCCGACGGAAGTAAAATGATGCACTGGGTACCCGCAGAGATCGCGCAGCCGGAGATGCCGCCGAGCGGACTGCTGAGAATCGACGCGCCCTCCGGGAACAGCTCCCCATGCTTCATGACCGTGCGAAATCCGATGGCGGCGGAGACGGCGGTGACCGCCAGATTCTCCTCGGCATCCCCCATCCCGCCGGTCAAAATCAACACATTCACTGCGGACAGGGCCTCCGCGACGATTTTATGGATCGTGAGCTTGTCCGCAGGGACGATACTTTCCTGCGCGGCTTCCATTCCCAATGCGGAAAGTTCTTTTTGAATCAGCTCGATCGACCGCGAAAGCTGCTTTTTGGCATCTTCCCCGCGGCCGATCCCGATAATACCGGCACGCATGAAATCATCTCCCCTTTCTGTCTGAAAATGAGATTGGAAATTCTCCTCGCGGAGAAATTATACGCCATATTTGAGCCTTGTGTGCGTGACCGTGCAGCGCTCCAGCAGCGCCGGGATGTCGAGCACCCTTTCGGCCTCCTCGATCATTTCGATGGTCGGCCTCGTGCGCGGATGCCGCGGCGTAAACACCGTGCAGCAGTCCTCATAGGGCAGGATCGACGTCTCAAAAGTACCGATCCTCTGGGCGATCTCCACGATCTCCTGCTTGTCCATGCCGATCAGCGGCCGGAACACCGGGATGTCGCAGACCGCGTCGGTGCAGGCGATGGCCGGAAGCGTTTGGCTCGCCACCTGCGCGAGGCTCTCGCCCGTGATGAGGGCCCCGCAGCCCTCCTTCTCTGCGAGACGGAGCGCCACCCGCATCATGAAGCGCCGCATGATGACCGTAAACAGTTCCTCCGGACAATTGCGCTTGATCTCCTCTTGAATCTCCGTAAAAGCCGCGGAGAAGAGATCGATCTTGCCGCAGTAGTCACAGAGCTGCTGGGCCAATGTTTCGACCTTGAGCCACGCGCGCTCGCCGGTATAGGGCGGGGACTGAAAATGCAGCGCCTCCACCTCGAGGCCGCGCTTCGCCATCATGTAGCCGGCGACCGGGCTGTCGATGCCGCCCGAAAGCAGAAGCAGCGCCTTGCCCGAGGTGCCGACCGGCATGCCCCCCGCGCCGGGAAGCTGATTGCCATGGATGTAAGCGGCGCGCTCCCGGATCTCGACCATCACGACGATGTCCGGATGGTTGACGTCCACTTTAAGGTGAGGGAACCGCTCCAGCAAAACGCCCCCGAGCTCCCGGCTGATCTCCGGAGAGGTCATCGGAAAGCTCTTATCCGAGCGCTTTGCCTCCACTTTAAAAGTGCGGCATTTCGTCAGAATATCTGCAAGATAAATTTTTGCAGTTTCTGCAAGATCCGGAAAATTTTTTTCCGCCGCCGCGGCACGTGTCAGGGCCACAATTCCGAAGATCTTTTGCAGACGGCCGACCGTCTCGTCGAGATCGATGTCCTCGCTCTGCGGCTCGATGTAGAGCGTGGACTGGCTCTTTTTGTAGGCAAACTCGCCCAGATCGGCGATGCGGCGCCGGCAGTTGCTGAGCAGGCTGTCCTCAAACCCCGATTTGTTGAGACCCTTGAGCGCGATCTCTCCGCATTTGAGTAAAATGATCTCTTTCATACCGATGTTTCACTTTCCACTTTTCAGAGTCAAACGATTCCCGGCAGACCCTTTGCACAGCCTCCCGGACGGCTTCTGTGAGCGCATCCGCGTCCTCCGGGGTATTTTCCCTGCCGTAACTGATGCGCAGGGCGCTGTCCATCCGGATTGCATCCGTACGCTCCGGCGGCAGACCCATGGCCCCGGGTCTCTCATACCTTTTGTTCACCGGCAGAGCCTCTGCACGGCTTCCCGGACGGCTTCTGTGAGCGCATCCGCGTCCTCCGGGGTATTTTCCCTGCCGTAACTGATGCGCAGGGCGCTGTCCACCCGCTCCGGCGGCAGACCCATGGCCCGGAGCACATGACTCTTCGCCCCTTTGGCGCAGGCCGAACCGCTGGAGAGATAGATGCCCTTTTCCTCAAGGAAATGGAGCATGATCTCGCTGCGGATGCCCGGAACGGAGAGATTGATGATTCCGGGGAACGCATCCTCCGGGGAGTTGCGGAGAACCCCCGGGATCTCCTGAAGATCTTCGAACAGGCGGCGCTCAAACTCCTCCGCGGATGCCCGAAGCCGCGGCATATCCGCCTTGGCCTTCTCCGCCGCAGCGCCGAACGCCGCGATCAGAGGCACCGCCTCCGTACCGGCGCGGATCCGTTTTTCCTGCTCGCCTCCGAGATTCCGCGCGGCGACCCGGCAGCCCTTTCGCATCCAGAGCGCGCCGCAGCCTTTCGGCCCGCCGATCTTGTGCGCGGTGATCGTCACAAGGTCGGCTCCCAGTTTGTCGGCGCGAAACGGCAGCTTGCAGAACGCCTGCACCGCGTCGGTATGCACCGTGACCTCCGGATTCTTCTCTTTCGCGGCGGCGGCGATCTCCCGGATCGGATTGACCGCGCCGATCTCGTTGTTCATCAGCATGACCGTGACGAGGATCGTCTTTTCGCCGACCGCCCCGGTCACAATCTCCGGCGTGATGATGCCGGAAGCATCCGGCCTCAGATAGGTGACGGAGAAACCTTCGCTCTCGAGATATTTGAGGGATTCCATGACGGAGTCGTGCTCATAGGCCGAGGCGACAATCTCGCTGCCGCGGCGTCTCTTGGCCAAAGCGGTACCGATCACGGCGAGGTTGTTGGCCTCCGTGCCGCCGGAAGTAAAGACGAGGCCGTCCGCGTCCGCCCCGAGCGCCGCGGCGATCTTTCCGCGAGCCTTCGTCATGACCTGCTCCGCCTCGATGCCCTTTTTATGGAGCGAGGAGGGGTTGCCGTAGACCTCGGTCATCACCCGGTATGCGGCGTCGGCGGCCTCGGGATAGACCCGCGTCGTCGCGCTGTTGTCAAGATAGATCTCCCGCATGGTTTCCGCTTCCTTTTCGCATAAACTCCCATTATCTTTTGTATTATACAATAAAACCGTCTTTCCCTGCAAGGCCCCTCCCGGCAATATAACAAAACTGTATCCTCTGTCACGCCCGGGAAACAAAAAAAGGACGGTTTCCCGTCCTTTTTGTCTTTTTTAAGCGATTTTACTCGTTGGTTCGTTTCTGTTTTGCTTCCAGATCGGCGAGGGCGTCTTTTCTCGAAAGATTGATGCGGCCCTGGCTGTCGATCTCGACGACCTTGACCACGATCTCATCACCGGGCTTGACGACATCTTCGACCTTCTCGACGTGCTTGGTGTCGAGCTTCGAGATGTGGCAGAGGCCTTCTTTTCCGGGGGCGATCTCTACGAAGGCGCCGAACTGCATCAGGCGGGTAACTTTTCCCTTATAAATGGCGCCGATCTCGGGATCCTTGGTGATGGTCTCGATGACCTGAATGGCGCGGCGGGCGTTCTCGATGTCGATGCCGGAGACATAGACGTGGCCGTCCTCTTCGACATCGATCTTGACGTCGCACTCGGCACAGATCTTCTGGATGACCTTGCCGCCGGAGCCGATGACATCGCGGATCTTCTCCGGATCGATGACGATCGTGAGCATCTTGGGCGCGTACTTGGAAAGCTCCTCTCTCGGCGCCGGAATGGCCTTGAGCATCACGTCGTCAAGAATATGCAGGCGGGCTTTATAGGTCTTTTCGAGGGCCTCGCGGATGATGTCTTCGGTCAGGCCGTCGCATTTGAGGTCCATCTGGATTGCGGTGATGCCGTCCTTGGTGCCGGCAACCTTGAAGTCCATGTCGCCGAAGAAATCCTCAAGTCCCTGAATGTCGACCATGGTCATCCAGCGTCCGCCCTCGGTGACGAGACCGCAGGAGATGCCCGCGACCGGCTTTTTGATCGGGACGCCGGCGTCCATCAGCGCGAGCGTGGATCCGCAGACCGCGCCCTGACTCGTGGAACCGTTGGAGGAAAGCACCTCGGAGACCATGCGGATGGTATAAGGAAACTCGTCGACGGAGGGGATGACCGGCTCGAGGGCTCTCTCCGCGAGGGCGCCGTGGCCGATTTCACGCCGGCCGGGTCCTCTGGAGGGCCTCGTCTCGCCGACCGTGTAGGAAGGCATGTTGTACTGGTGCATATAGCGCTTCTCGGTGACACCGTCGATGCCGTCGAGCTCCTGTGCGTCGCTGATCAGGCCGAGCGTGGCGATGGTCAGCACTTGGGTCTGCCCTCTGGTGAACAGACCGGAGCCGTGCACTCTCGGGAGCAGGCCGACCTCGGCAGCCAGCGGACGAATCTCGTCGAGTCCTCTGCCGTCGGCGCGTTTGCCGTCGTCGAGCAGCCATCTGCGGACGACATATTTCTGAAGCTTATACATGGCCTCGTCGAGCTTCGCGGTATTGTCCGAGCAAATCTCGTCGAATTTTTCGTGGACGGCGGCGACGATCGGCGCGAGATTCGCGTCGCGTTCTTTTTTATCCGTGGTGCTGAGGGCCTCACGGACATCGTCCGCGGCAAACTCCTTGACGGCCTCGAACATTTCGGTCGGAACTTCAATCGACTGGAACGTGAACTTCGGCTTGCCGATCTCGGCGACGATGCCGTTGATAAAGGCGACCAGCTTCTGATTTTCTCTGTGGGCAGCCATGATGGCCTTGAGCATCGTCTCATTGTCGACCTCATTGGCGCCGGCCTCGATCATGACGACTTTCTCGGCGGTGGAGGCGACGATCAGATGCAGATCGGAGGCGGCCTCCTGCTCGGCGGTCGGGTTGAGAACAATCTCGCCGCCGACAAGGCCGACCTGGCAGCCGGCGATCGGGCCGTTCCACGGGATGTCGGAAATCGCGACCGCCATGGAAGCGCCGTTCATGCCGCAGATGGCATAGGGGTTATCCGGATCGACGGAGAGGGCGCTCATCACGATCGAGCAGTCGTTGCGCATATCCTTGGGGAAAAGCGGGCGCATCGGACGGTCGACGACGCGGGAATCGAGAATCGCGCGGTCGGTCGGGCGGCCTTCTCTTCTCGGGAAGGAGCCGGGGATGCGGCCGATGGAATAGAGCTTCTCGTCAAAATCGACGGAGAGCGGGAAATAATCGATGCCCTCGCGCGGCGTCTGGGAAGCGGTGGCGTTACAAAGGACGGCGGTCTCGCCGTAGCGAACCAGCACGGATGCGCTGGAGAGAGCGCAGAGTTTTCCGGTTTCAAAGGTCATTTTTCTTCCGGCGAATTCTGTCTCAAACACGCGGTAATTTTCAAACATAAAAGAAATACCTCCGTTTCATTTTTGTATGCAGCAAAAACAAAGCGGAGGCGGGAATGAGCAATTAATCCAAAATCCGGAACTCCGGGTCTTCGATTCACTGCTTATTTCCGAGGTCTGCCGTTTTACGCTGCTGTCTTTTTGATTTTTGGGCCTATATACTCAATGAAGTCAGGCGAGGTTTTGACACTCGCCTGACTTCGCAGAGACAAAGTTATTTACGAATGCCGAGTTTTGCGATGATCGCGCGGTAACGCTCAATATCTTTTTTCTGTAAATAGTTGAGCATATTTCTGCGGCGGCCGACCATTTTGAGCAGGCCGCGGCGGGAATGGTTGTCCTTTTTGTGGATCTTCAGATGCTCGTTCAGGTCGTTGATTCTTCTGGTCAGAATGGCAATCTGGACTTCCGGGGAACCGGTGTCGTTTTCGGCGAGGCGGTTTTCCTCGATGATGGCGGATTTCTCTTCTTTGCGAAGCATGTGTGTTTCACCTCATAAATCAATTTCCCTGTCTCAGCAGCGGGCCGGTGAACGCCGTGCGTGTCCCAAAGGACTGACCTAACGGCAGGATCCCGGAGCCGGGAGTGGGTTTTTGCGGGTCTGGAGACCAGCTTTTTGATTATATCATAGTCTTCCAACTTTGTAAAGCAAAAATACGTTGTTTCTGCCGAAAATTTCCTTTCTATCGCCTATTTCTCGCCCAGCATCGCGAGCAGGGCCTCCCCGTATGTATCGAGCCAGTTCCTCGCCTCGGCCTCCGCTTTTGAGGCGTCGTCGGCGATATGGGCAAAAAGCTCGGTCTCCGAACCGAATTCCCGTTCCTCCCGCAGATAGGTGAGGAAGAAGACCGGCACGCGCTCGCCGTAGAGGTCGCCGTTCCAGCCGATCAGATGCGTCTCCGCCATGACGGAACCTTTTTCCGAGACGGTCGGTTTTACGCCGACATCCGCCGCCGCCGCATAGAGCTTTCCGCCGGCCAGCGCCGCCGCCGCATAGACGCCGAATTTCGGTACGCAGTAGCCCGCCGGGATCGGCTGATTGATCGTGGGCAGGTCGTGCACGGTGCCGAGCCGCTCCCCATACACGACCGGCTGATCGATGACGAAGGGGTATCCCGCCAACCGAAACGCCGTGCGGGTGTCTCCGCTTTCGACGGCCTCGCGGATTCTCGTCGCGGAGATCGGCAGGCCCATATCGTCCATCTCTTCGATGACGGTGAGCTCCATGCCGTTTTCTCCGCAGAGCGCCCTAAGTTCCTCGACGCCGCAGGAGGCGTCTTTCCCGAAGCGAAAATCATACCCGATAAAGACTTTTTCCGCATGCAGGCGGCCCTTGAGCACTTCCCGCACGAATTCTTCACCGCTCATCCCGTGGACAGACATAAACTCCGGCGCATAGACGTGCCGGATGCCGCAGCCCGCCATCAGCCGGTATTTCATCTCCGGCGAGAGCAGCAGCGGGGCGCCCGCCTTCCGCTCCGGAAGCTGCCCGGATGCGAAGGTAAATACCCACGGCTCCAGTCCGGTTTGGGAAGCTGCCTCCAGAATTTTCCGGTGCGCCCGGTGAACCCCGTCAAAGATACCCAGCGCCACGGCGGTCTCACCTTCCGGCGGCTCCGTCGTCAGAAACTCATTTCTCATCTTCGTCCCCGTCCTCATCGTAGAATACGTCGTCGAGATACAGCCCCTCCGCCCTCGCGGTTTTGCCGGCGCGTTTCCGGTCCTTTGACGCGAGGATCTCCGGCAGGGCGTCCGCCTCAATCTTCCCGTCGTTGATCGCGAGCAGCGTGCCCGCCATGATCCGGACCATGTTGTATAAAAACCCGTCGCCGGTGACGGAAAAGGTAACCAGATGCCCCTCGCGCGTGACCGAGCAGTCATAGATCTCCCTTGTGGAGTCCTCCTGTTCGTTTTTTGCGCCCGCGAAGGCCGAAAAATCGTGCTTTCCGAGAAAATCCGTGCAGACGGCATCGAGCAGATACTCGTCCACCGGCTTCGGATGGTGAAGCGCCAGCCCTCTCCAGAAGGGACTCATATACGGCGCGTCCCAGATTTTATAGACATACCGCTTCCCCTTGCAGGAATAGCGGGCGTGGAACTCCTCCGGCACCTCTTTGCAGGCACAGACCGCGATGTCCTCCGGCAGAAGGGCGTCGAGGCTCCTCGCGATCCGCGCGCAGGGCATCGGGTTTTCCGTATGGAAGCTCACGCAGTATTTGTTGGCGTGGACTCCGGCGTCGGTGCGGGAGCAGCCCTTGACGTCCGGGCGCTCGCCCAGCAGCGTCTCCATCGCGTCTTGAAGCACTTCGCAGACCGTGACGGCGTTCTTCTGCACCTGAAAGCCGTGGTAGTTGGTGCCCCTATAGGAAATCGTCAGAAGCAGGTTTCTCATGCGATAAAATTCCTTTGTTGTTTCAGAGTTTCAGAACCGGCGGCCCGTAGAGATTCAGCAGAACGACGCCCGCGAATCCGACCGCGACGACCAGCACCGCAATCCAGTCCCGCGGGCCGAGCGAGAGCTGCTTCATCCGGGTGCGGCCCTCTCCGCCATGATAGCAGCGGCATTCCATCGCGAGGGCCAACTCGTCCGCCCGGCGGAAGGCCGATACGAACAGCGGGATCAGGATCGGCACGAGCGCCTTCGCCCGTTGGATGACCGTGCCGGATTCCATATCCGCGCCGCGCGCCTTTTGGGCCGACATGATTTTCCCGGTCTCCTCGACCAATGTCGGGATGAAGCGCAGCGCGATCGTCATCATCATGGCGAGCTCGTGCACCGGCACCTTGACCGCGGAGAGCGGCCGCATCAGGCGCTCGAGGCCGTCGGTCAGCGCGATCGGCGAGGTGGTATAGGTCAGGAGGGAACTGCCCGCAATCAGGCAGAGGATGCGCACGCACATCAGCGCCGCCGTCAGCAGACCCTCCTTGGTGATTTTGATAAAATAGAACGTCCAAAGCGGCTCGCCCTCGATAAAGAGGACATTGAGCACCGCGGTAAAGACGATGATCGGCACGACCGGCTTCATGGATTTGAAAATCAGCTTCGCCGGCAGTTTTGCAAGCGCGTAAAACAGCACCACAAAGCCGACGCCGACCATAAGCGGAATCATGCCGTCCGCCACGAACAGCATCGTGATATAGGCGAGCGTCAGGATCAGCTTGATGCGCGGATCGAGGCGGTGGACGACCGACGTGCCGGGATAATACTGCCCGAACGTGATGTCTTTCAGCATCAGACGCCGCCCCCTTCCCTGAGAAGGCGCAGAACGGCCTCTTTCGCTTCCCCGACGGTCAGCACGCTCTCCGGCACCGGGATGCCCCTTGCGGCCAAACCGGCGAAGACGCGGCTGATCTGCGGCACCTCGAGGCCCATCTCCTCAAGCTCCGCAACGCGGCGGAAGATCTCTCTCGTGGTCCCGTACATGGCGGCATGGCCGTGATCCATGATCAGCACATGGTCCGCAAAGCGCGCGACATCCTCCATCGAATGCGAAACAAGGATGATCGTGGCGCCGTAGCGGTCGTGATATTCGGCGATCTCGCCGAGGATGTGCTCTCGGCCTCTCGGATCGAGGCCCGCGGTGGGCTCGTCCAGAATCAGGACCTCCGGCCGCATGGCGAGAACGCCCGCGATGGCCGCCCTGCGCTTTTCGCCGCCGGAGAGCTCAAACGGCGATTTGTCGAGATAATTTTCCGGCAGTCCGACGAGCTCGGCCGCCTCGAGCACGCGCCCGGCGATCTCCTCCTCGGGAAGCCCCATGTTCCGCGGCCCGAAGGAGATGTCCTTCCTGACCGTCTCCTCAAAGAGCTGGTACTCCGGATACTGGAAAACGAGCCCGACTTTAAACCGGAAACGGCGGATGTTTTTCGGCTCCGCCCAGATATCCTCGCCGCCGATATAGACTTTTCCGGAATCCGGCTTCAGAAGGCCGTTCAGATGCTGAATCAGCGTCGATTTTCCGGAGCCGGTGTGGCCGATCAGCCCGAGAAATGTGCCTTTTTCCACGGAGATCGTGATGTCGTCGAGTGCGGCGCTCTCAAACGGCGTCCCCGCGGAATAGACATAGGAGAGGTGCTCCGTACGGATGATCTCGCTCATGCCGAAGCCCCCTTTCCGAAGAGGGCCGCGATGGCCTCGACGCATTCCCGCTCGGTCAGCACGCCCTCCGGCACATCGAGACCGGAAAGCCGCAGCTCATGGCAGAGCTCGGCCGCCTGCGGAACATCCAGCCCGTGCCGGCGCAGCAGATCGACCTGCGAAAACACCTCTTTCGGCGTATCGTCAAGCAGGATTTTCCCGTCGTCGATCACAACGACCCGGCCGCAGAGGGCGGCTTCGTCCATGTAATGGGTAATGAGCACAACGGTGATGCCGAATTCCTCGTTCAACTGCCGGATGGTGCTCATGACCTCTTTTCTTCCTTTTGGGTCGAGCATGGCCGTCGGCTCGTCGAGCACGACGCACTTCGGCCGCATCGCAATGATCCCCGCGATGGCGACGCGCTGCTTCTGCCCGCCCGAGAGCTGGTAGGGCGCGTGCTCGCGGTACTCGTACATGCCGACTTTTTGCAGGGCGTCGTTCACGCGCTCCCGGATCTCCTTCGGCGGCACGCCCAGATTCTCGAGCGCGAAAGCCACATCCTCTTCGACCACGGTGGCGACGATCTGGTTATCCGGGTTCTGGAAGACCATGCCGACCTCCTGCCGGATCTCGTAGAGCTTCTCCTCCGAGGCCGTGTCCATGCCGTCGACCGTGACTTTTCCGGAGGTTGGAATCAGGATCGAGTTGAAATGCTTGGCGAGCGTCGACTTGCCGGAGCCGTTATGGCCGAGCACGGCGACGATCTCGCCCTCGCAGATCGACATGCTGACGCCGTCCAGAACCAGCGGCGGGATCATCCCGTCGTAGCTCGGATAGGCGTAGCTGATGTTTTCCGCTTCAATAAACCTCTTTTTTGGCATCTTCTGTCCTTTTAAAAATTTATTCCTCACTTCGGAACAGCCAGCTTACGGTCTGCTCCGCAAAGGTAAATCCGAGTTTTTTCTGGAGCGCGCGGGAGGCCTCGTTCCCGACGACGACGTGGCCGTACGGGATTAGGCCTTTTGCGAGCATCCGGTTCGTCATCGCGCTCTCCAGCGCCGAGGCGACGCCCATCCGCCGGTATTCCGGGAAAACTTCGAGAAGGCCCATCGAGCCCTCCCCATGCACTCCGACGAATCCGGCGCAGGTCTCGCCGAAATAGGCGCCGATCATGCCGTATTTGAGGCGGCTTGCTATGTAGGCCCGGTCGCCGTCGGCATGCGTATATCGCTCCATCACCATGTCGAGGTCGCTCATGTGAAGGTCCCGGAGCTCCATGCCTTCCGGCAAAACGACCGGCAGCGGCTCCATCCCGAAATAAGCGCCCTGCCAGCAGCGCATCTCGCCGCAGAGACCGAATTTCCGGATGATGATCTCCTTACAAAAATCTTGATGAATTAAAAACATATCCGGGCGCTTTGCAAAATTCAGGATCCGCTCGGCGGCCTCGGGCGTCTCTGCGGTGAGCCAGTGCATATAGCCGGCCCTCATCCGCAGCAGAACGCCGTCCGCCTCCGCGTAGGCGACCCTGTTTCGGCTGTCGCGCAGGGCGGCGATCATGTCCGCATAAAAATATTTATCCTGATAGAAATGCGTTTCGATTTCTTCTTTTCCCAGCATATCAGCGCTCCGTTTTCCAGATTGCGGCGGAACCGCAGGGCAGCACCATGCCGGTCTCCTTGACCGGGAGGCCGATCTCGCCGGATTCGAGGCTTCCGCCGAAGGTCCGCAGGTTCGCGCCAAGGACGTATTCCATAGCGGAGGCCGAGAGTCCGGTCGTGTAGGAGTTCAGCATCACGAAGAGCGGCTTTTCGGTCAACACGCCTTTACAGAGCGCGATGAGATCGTAGATCTGATCCTCAAGCTTCCAGACCTCGCCGGCCGGTCCTCTTCCATAAGAAGGGGGATCCAGAATGACGGCGTCGTAGAAGCTGCCGCGGCGGATCTCCCGCTCGACAAATTTCGCGCAGTCGTCGACAATCCAGCGCACCGGCTTTCCCTCGAGCTTCGAGAGCGCGGCGTTTTCCCGCGCCCAGCGGACCATGCCCTTCGCCGCGTCCACATGGCAGACCGAAGCGCCCGCCTCGGCCGCCGCAAGGGTTGCCGCGCCGGTGTAGGCGAAGAGATTCAGTACCCGGATATTCCGCCCGGCGCCTTTGATCATCTGCTGGGCGTAATCCCAGTTGACCGCCTGCTCCGGGAAAAGACCCGTATGCTTGAAGCCGGTCGGGCTGATGCGGAAGCGCAGGTCTTTGTAGCCGATCTCCCATTCCTCCGGCAGTTTCCGGCGAAAGTCCCAGTGTCCGCCGCCCTCGCTACTCCGCAGATAGCGGGCATCCGCGCGCTCCCAGAGAGAATTTGTCTTCGGCGTATTCCAGATGACCTGCGGATCCGGCCGGATCAGCACATAGTCGCCCCACCGCTCCAGACGTTCGCCGCCGGAGCAGTCCAATAGCTCGTAATCCTTCCAGTCTTTACTAAAGCGCATAGTACCTCATTTCAGCAGATCCGTCAGCGTCCGCGCGCATTCCTCGACGAGAAGCATGATGCGTTCCTCGTTCTTTCCCTCCGCCATGATCCGGATCAGCGGCTCGGTGCCGGAGGCGCGGACCAGAATCCGGCCCTCGCTCCGGAGGCGCTCCTGCTGGATGTCGACGTAGGATTTCACTTCCGGATCGGAAAGCCGCTCTTTCATCTCCGGCGTTGCGTGGATATTGACGATATACTGCGGGTAGACCGTAATCAAAGATTTCAGTTCGGAGGCCTTTTTGCCGGATCTGACAAGCGTCTCCGCCAGCAGAAGGCCGGTCAGCTGGCCGTCGCCCGTGGGCATATAATCCAGAAAGATGACGTGGCCGGACTGCTCGCCGCCGAGGCTGTAGCCGTGTTCCAGCATGGATTCGAGCACATACCGGTCGCCGACCTTCGTCGGGTCGCAGCCGAGACCGCGCCCCTCCGCAAACTCAAAGAGCCCCATGTTGCTCATGATGGTCGGGACGATGGCCCGGTTCGCGAGCCTGCCCTCCCGGTCGAAACGGTCGGCCAGAATCGCGAGGATATGATCGCCGTTCATCAGATCGCCGTTTTCGTCGATGGCAAGGCAGCGGTCTGCGTCGCCGTCGAAGGCCACGCCGAGATCGAAGCCGTTCTCTTTTACGAAGGCGCTGAGTCCCTCGATGTGCAGGGAGCCACAGTTTTCATTAACGTTGGTGCCGTCCGGCTCGCGGCTGAGATAGACGACCTCCGCGCCCTTTTTATCGAAGATCATCTCCGCCGTCCGCGAGGCCGCGCCGTTTGCGCAGTCGACGGCCAGTCTGAGACCGTCGAGCCGTCCGGCCGCCGAAGCGATGTAATCCCCGTACATTCTTGCCGCAAGAGGATCGTCGCTGATCCGGCCGATATGCTCGCCGTCAGCCCGCGGATACGGTTCCTCTTCGGAGAGAACCGCCTCCTCGATGGCATCCTGCTGCGGATCCGTAAATTTCATTCCCTCGGAATTGAAAAGCTTGATGCCGTTATACATGAAAGGATTGTGCGAGGCCGTAATCATCACGCCGGCGTCCACGCCCAGTTTTTTCACGAGATACGCCACCGCAGGCGTGGCGACGACGCCGATGCGGACGACATCCGCGCCCGCGGAAGCGAGCCCCGCCGAGACCGCGGATTCCAGCATGCCGCCGGAGATCCTTGTATCGCGCCCGACCAAAAAGATCGGCGCTTTTCCTTTCATTTTAAACGCTTCCCTCGCGGCGGCGCCGGCAAGCGACATCGCAAGTTCCGGCGTCAGCTTTTCGTTTGCGATTCCGCGCACGCCGTCCGTGCCAAACAGAGTTCCCATCTATCAGTCCTCCAAACTTATCTGAGCAAATTCATCCGCCGTTCCCGCCTCTTCCGCGGGCACCTCCGCAGGGGTGAGGCCGAGATGCTCGTAGGCCAGCGCCGTCGCGCAGCGGCCTCTCGGCGTCCGGTTGAGAAAACCGATCTGCATGAGATACGGCTCATAAATATCCTCAATGGTCACGGTCTCCTCGCCGATGGCGGCGGCCAGCGTCTCCAAGCCCACCGGGCCTCCGGCGTAATTTTTAATCATAATTTCGAGCATGCGGCGGTCGATGGAATCGAGGCCGAGCTCGTCGACTTCCAACCGGGAAAGCGCCGACGACGCGATCTCCTTTGTGATAACGCCGTCGCCCATGACCTGCGCAAAATCGCGAACCCGCTTTAGAAAGCGGTTGACGATGCGCGGCGTGCCCCGGCTTCTTCTGGCGAGTTCGTAAGCGCCCGCCCGGTCACATTTTATGCCGAGAATCTCCGCGCTGCGCAGAGCGATCGTACACAGATCCTCCGGATCATAAAGTTCCAGCCGCGCGATCACGCCGAAACGGTCCCGGAGCGGCGCGGAAAGTTGACCGGCCCTCGTTGTCGCGCCGATCAGCGTAAATTTCGGCAGGTCGATCCGGATGGACCGAGCGGAGGGGCCTTTGCCGATGATGATGTCCAGCGCATAATCCTCCATCGCCGGATACAGGACCTCCTCGACGGAACGGTTGATGCGGTGAATCTCGTCGATAAACAAAATATCGCCCTCGTTGAGGTTCGTCAGCAGGGCCGCGAGATCGCCCGGGCGCTCGATGGCCGGACCGCTCGTGATCCGGATACCGACGCCCATCTCGTTGGCGATGATGCCCGCGAGCGTCGTCTTGCCGAGTCCCGGAGGGCCGTAAAGCAGCACATGATCGAGTGGATCGCCGCGCTGTTTGGCCGCCCGGATATAGATCGCCATATTTTCTTTTGCCTTGGTTTGACCGATATATTCATCCAGCGTCTTCGGCCGCAGATCGAATTCCGCGTCACGGTCGAGAGGCTCTTCCTCCGGCGTGACAATTCGGTTCTCAAAATCCATTTCGTTATGGAGCAAGGTGTTTCCTCCTTATCTCGTCGCGAGCGCGCGCAGAGCGGCTTTGATCATCTCTTCGACCGGCATCTCCTGCGGCAGCTTGCCGATCGCGGCTGCGGCTTCGGACGGACTGTACCCCAGCGCGCTCATCGCCGCGACCGCTTCCGCCGCGTTGCCTTTGATCTGAACGGACGGCCCGGACGGCGTACCGAATCCGTAGGCGCCGCTCGTGAGGCCGCCGGCCATCTTATCCTTGAGTTCCAGTACAATGCGCTGAGCCGCCTTCGGGCCGACACCTTTCGCTCTTGTAATGGCCTTCGTATCGCCGGAGGCGATGGCCAGCGCGAGCCCGTCCGGCGTGAATTCGGAGAGAATGGAAAGCGCCGCCTTCGGGCCGATGCCGGAGACGCCGTTGAGCATCAGGAAGCAGTCCTTTTCGGCTCTGTCGAAGAAGCCGTAGAGGTCGATGCCGTCCTGCACGATGTTCAGATACGTGTAAACGAAGGCCTCGGAGCCTGTCGGCGGCAACTGGGAAAGCGTCGTCACCGAGGCTCGGCAGAGATACCCCACGCCGCCGCACTCGATGACAAAAAAGCCGTCCTCGATGTGGCGGATCCTCCCGCTGAGGCTGTAAATCATTGGGCCGCCTCCTTATTTTTGATGTCGTAGAGCAGTGAGCCGGACGAGTAGCCGTGGCAGATCGCGGCGGCCAATGCATCCGCCGTATCGTCCGGTTTCGGGACGGACTCGAGCTTCAGGATGGTTTTGACCATCTCCATGACCTGCTTTTTCTCCGCGCGGCCGTAGCCGACGAGGGACTGCTTAATCTGAAGCGGCGTATATTCATAAATCGGAATGCCCGCCTGCACCGCCGCGAGCAGCACGACGCCCCTCGCCTCGGCGACCGCAATGGCGGTCTTCTGGTTACTATTGAAGTAGAGTTTTTCGATGCTCATGGCGTCGGGCCGGAGCTCGGCGATCACCGCGGTCAAATCGTCGTAGATCACCTTGAGGCGCTCATGGAACGGCATGCCCGCGGGCGTCTCGACGGCGCCGTAGCGCACCGGACGGAATTTGTTCTTTTCGTAATCCAGCACGCCGACGCCTACGATGGCGTAGCCCGGGTCAATGCCGAGAATCCGCAAGCCCTCATCTCCCCCCGTTCGACAGCCTATTTATAGTTTATTATAACACAGCGCCCGGACCTTTACAATTCCAAATCCAAAGATCCCGGATGCGGAGCCGGCGCATAAAAAAACACCCGCCGGAGCGGGTGTTTTATGGTGGACGATGAGGAACTCGAATCCCCGACCTTCCGCACGTCAAGCGGAAGCTCTACCAGCTGAGCTAATCGTCCAAATTTCAAGTGCGTTTATGATTATATTACAGCCCGTCCGAAAAAGCAAGAGGGAATTTTATTTTTCTACAAAAAATCAGCCGGCCGCAAAGGAACAGAAGGCCGCCGCCGGTCTCTTTTCAGAAGAGAACATTCTTCCTCATTATGGAATTCTCGACTCAAAATACAGGGCAAACCGCTCCCCCGCCGCTGTTCCATCTCCAGAATCAGCCGGCCGCAAAGGAACAAAAGCGCACCGTCAGCCCCACATCCGAAAAGACGGCTTTCTCCGGCGCCAGCGATTCCGCATTGAAATAAAGAAGGAATCCCTCTCCTTCGGCGGCGGTCCCCTCTTCGGTTCCGGTAAGCGTAAAGTTCCCTGCGGCAAGCGCGAGGATCATGCCCCGCATCAAAACAGCCGGATTTGCCTCCGGCAGAGCGGAGACCGGAAACGTCCGCTCCATGCCCGCATAGCGCAGCGCGGCCGTCTCCCCGCAGAGCTCCGTCTCCAGCCCCGCGACGGACTCCGGCGACTCGGCGGTCAGGAGATAGGTCTCTCCGTCCCTCGAAAACGCGCAGGCGGCGGTACTCTCCCCCAAAACAAACGTGATCTCTGCGGAAAAGGGCTGCCCATAATATGTCTGGACATCTTTCACCGCCGGCATCCCCACGGAACATCCGCCGAGAAAGAGAACCAAAAGCAAAATCACAGCCCGTTTCATAAAAACGCCTCCCCCGAAAACCGCTGTGACAAATATACGGCCCGGAGGAGGCAGATATGCTGTTTTTTGCCTGTGAAACCGCACGGCACGGGCTTTTTTGTCATCGTAAAAGCGGCCGCGTTTCCGTACGGGAGAAGGCTAAGGCGGCCGAACCGCGCCGGATGATCCCGCCTATCTGTAATGCGGCAGGAACGACGGCCCCGGAAGAGATTCCTCCGGACTTTGTTTCTCGCAGGAATTACCGGATCCCCCGGGGAACGGCGGCAAATTTTTTACGGGACGATTCTTTGTTCGGTAGAAGCGCAGCCGACGCGGGTCGGACTCTGCGCTCCGCAAAAATCGCAAAACGCCTTCCCGGCAAGCAGAGACTTTTTTGATTTATCAGACCGCTCCTTCGTGTGGAAAACACGCTGTCGGCGCCGTCAGACCCCGTGTTCCGCAAGGATCGCGCAGAATTCCGCCGGCAGATCGGTAGCGAGCACGCCCCAGCTCGAATATTTTTCCGCCGCGCGTTCCCCCGCGAGGCCGTGCAGCCAGACGCCGCAGACCCCGCAGGCCGTGGGATTCATCTTCTGCGCGGCAAAGGCCGCAACGATACCGGCGAGGCAGTCCCCGGAGCCGCCCTTCGCGAGCGCCGGGCCGCCGGTGAGGTTAAAATAGACGTCTCCGTTCGGCGAGGCCGTGACGGTGGAGGCATCTTTGAGCACGAGCACGGCGTTGTATTTTTGGGCGAAAGCGCGGGCGATCTCCACGCGGTCGTTTTGAACCTCCTGGATGGAAAGCCCGCAGAGTCTCGCCATTTCTCCCATATGCGGCGTCAGGATCACCGGGGATTTTGCAAGCAGCAGAAGCTCCGGATGGCCGGCAATCGCGTTGAGGCCGTCGGCATCCAGCACGACCGGACCCTCGGATTTCTTGAGCACGGTGAGCACGAGATCCCGGATCTCCTCTCCGCCGCCGAGCCCGCAGCCGATCAGACAGGCGGTGCTCTTTTCCAGCGCGGAGACGAGCGTTTCGGAGGCGGAGGCGGCGATGCGTCCCTCCTCATCCGCCGGAAGCGGCAGGAACGTCGCCTCAGGAATGCGCGGCAGGACCTTTGCGATCACGGATTCCGTGGAGGCGAGCGTCGTGATACCGGCACCGGCGCGCATGGCCGCATAGGTGCTGACCGCCGCCGCGCCGGGGTAATTTTCCGATCCGCAGACGGCGAGCAGCCTGCCGTAGGCGCCTTTGTTGCAGAAAAGCGGGCGTTTGCGAATGGAGGAAAACACCATCGCATCGTCCGCGCAGAAGCAGTCCTGCATCATCGAGGAGGCGACCTCCTGCGGGATGCCGATATCGACCTCGACGGTCTTTTTGGAAAACGCGCGGCCCGGCAGCAGCAGATGACCCGGCTTCCGGCAATCGAAGGCGACCGTGAAATCCGCGCGGATGGAATCCGGATCGGCCTCGCCGTTCTCCGCATTGACGCCGCTCGGAATATCCAGCGAAACGACCGCGGCGATCGCATTGCTCATCAGCGTGGTGATTTCCCGGTACTCGCCGCTCAAAACGCCGTGGAATCCGGTGCCGAACAGGGCGTCCACAACGACGTCGGCGGTGGAGAGATACTCCTTTGCCTTCTCGCGGTCCTCGTTCCAATCGAAGATCGCCAGGCCGGCCTTCACCGCGGAGGCATACATGAAGGAGGCCTCTTCGCTCTTCGGAATGCCCGCGCAGAGCACGACGATGACGTTGGCGCCCTCGGCGGCGAGCTTTCTGCCGACTACGAGGCCGTCTCCGCCGTTGTTGCCGCCGCCGCAGAAGATCATGAAGTTGCGCCCGGCGATATTGTCAAACGTCTTTTTGATAAAATTGGCGGCGGCGCTCCCGGCGTTCTCCATCAGCCGCGTGCTGCTGACCTCCATTTCGCCGCTTCTGCGCTCGGCCTCTTTCATCTGGGGTACGGTCAGGATTTTCATGGCGTGCGCCTTCTTTCACAGTTTCAAAATCGTTTTCGCCCGGAGACCGGACGAAAAGAATATTCTCAAATTGGAAAAAGTCTCAGGCAAAACTGAAACCCGGTTCCGCAAAAAGGAATTTTTCGACAGAATCTCGTTTTTACCCGGCTCATGCAGACAAAGTTTGGGCAAAAGCCGGAGTTTTTCCTTTGTAAAGAGAAAACACGGGAAGAGGCAAAACTACTTCCCGAAAATATAACTTCTGAAGGAGAAAATTATGGCTCGGGCGGCCGGAGCGCAACGGGGATCTGTCTCGCGAGGCCGGGCTTCAGATACGGGCGCACGGCGGCGAGCTCCCTTCCCTCCATGTTGAGGATCACCGCGGTTTTCGCGCCTTTGCCGGACCGGTTCTGCGCCGTCAAAAACCAGAGATCGTCCGATTTTTTGCCGTCGCAGGCAAACAGCACCCGGCAGCCCGGAAAATCGAGGCCGGGAAGATACTTTCCGAAATCCTCGGCCTCCCGGACGTCGCAGGAAAACAGGCGTTTCCTTCTGGCCCGGCCGCGGATTATGTCGACGTCCAGATCGCCGTTCGTATAGATAGCCTCGTATTCCACGCCGAGGAGCTTTGCGAGCGTATAGTTGCCGAAGACCGCTCCGGCGAGCACGGGTAGGAGGATCAGTTCCAGTCCCATCGTGACGAAAAATTCGATGAAAAATACCGCCGCCACGACCGCGAAAGCTGCAAAATAGACGACGGCCAGTTTTGCCCAGTCCGCGGCATCGGGCCTTTTTGCCACCATTTTTTCTACAAAAATGTCGCTCATGCCTCCGCTCCTTTTCGATATTTTCTTTAAATTATCATATCATATTTCCAAAGAGAAAAAAAGCTTGAAAAAAAGGCTTTGCTATGGTAGTATTGCTAATATCCGATATTGTCAGACGCTGGGACCGGGAGAGTAGGCTCCCAAAGTTCCGAAAAGAGAGAAAAGGCCGCCGGCTGAGAGCCTTTTTACGGAATGGGGAACCGAAGTTCACCCGCGAGCGTCCGCGCCGAACAGGGAATGTTCCATAAGCGCGGCCGGCCGGACACCGTTATCCGTCCACGAGTGCCCGGGATTTTGCCGGGAATGCGGGTGGTACCGCGGAGACTGCCGTCTTCGTCCTGATTTTGTGAGGGACGGGCGGTTTTTTTTATGATCTTTCGGCGGTTTTTTTGTCGGGCGGGGAGCATCCGCTTCGGGACCGCCCAAAGGCTGCGCCCGCCGCGTCGTCTTTCGGCATCCGACCGTTTACCATTGCAGATTTGAAACCGACCCGGGAAACCGGATCAAAAACAGGAGGGAACTATATGAAAGAGGCATTGGAGCAGATCCGCCTGAAAGCAAGGGAGGCCCTCGAAGCCGCCGGCGACGCCAAGACGCTGGAGGATTTGAGAGTGCGTTTCTTGGGCAAAAAGGGCGAGCTCACGGCCATCCTGAAACAGATGGGAGGCCTCTCCGAGGAGGAGCGCCCGGTCATCGGCCAACTCGCGAACCAGATCCGCACCGAGATCGAAAGCGAGATCAAGGCGGCCGACGCCCATGTGAAAGAGAAAATGCTGGAGGAGAAGCTCGCCGCCGAAACCGTCGACGTGACGCTCCCCGGCACGCCCTGCCCGACCGGCAAGCTGCATCCGCTCAACAAGGTGCTCGAGGAATTTGAGCGCATCTTCATCGGCATGGGCTTCAGCGTCGTCACGGGCCCGGAAGTTGAAACCGATTATTATAACTTTGAGGCCCTGAATATTCCGAAGGATCACCCCGCGCGCGACACGCAGGATACCTTCTATTTCAACCAAAATATCCTGCTCCGCACCCAGACCTCGGGCATGCAGGTCCGCACGATGGAAAAAATGCGCCCGCCGATCCGCATCATCTCCCCCGGCCGCGTTTACCGCTCCGACGCCCTCGACGCCACCCACTCCCCGCTGTTCCATCAGATCGAGGGCATGGTCGTCGACAAAGGCATCACGATGTCCGATCTGAAAGGCACGCTCAGCTCCTTCGTCCGGCAGCTCTACGGCCCGGATACGGTCGTCCGTTTCCGTCCGCACCACTTCCCGTTCACCGAGCCCTCCGCCGAGATGGACGTCCAGTGCTTCGCCTGCCACGGCAAGGGCTGCCCGGTCTGCAAGGGCGAGGGCTGGATCGAGATCCTCGGCTGCGGCATGGTGCATCCGAAAGTGCTCGCCAACTGTGGCATCGACCCGGAGGAATACAGCGGCTGGGCCTTCGGCATGGGGCTTGAGCGGATCGTGATGATGCGCTACGCCGTCACCGACATCCGCAATTTCTACGAAAACGACCTGCGTTTTCTCGATCAGTTTTGAGGGGAGGAGCCACACGAAATGAATCAGCTTTTGATTGTGGAAAAATCCACAAAATTTGAGACCCGCGCCCAGAATCTCTATCCCAAGCTCTTCTTCGGGATGCAGGATCATGTCGTCGCGCCGGAACTGCGCCGCTGCTCCGTGGATCTGCGGAAATGCGCCGAGACCGGAAGTTACTCCGACGCCTTGGAAAACGCGAGAAAGGTCGACTACCTGCTCGACGTCACCCATGAAAACCGCCTGATCACCGACGAGGTCTATGCGAGCATCAAGACCGACATCGAAGAGATCGTCATGATACTCGGCGAAGACGCCGCCTGTGCGGACGCCGCCGAATCGGAACCGCACGAATAAACGGAAAGAGGGATCGCCATGAATTTATCGCTCAGATGGCTCGCAGATTATGTCGAAACCGGCGTCGCGCCGAAGGAATTCTGCGACAGAATCACCATGTCCGGCTCCAAGGTCGAGGGCTTCGCCGAGGAAGCCGATTATATCTCCAATGTGGTCGTCGGCCGGATTCTTAAAATTGAAAAACACCCCGACGCGGATAAATTGGTCGTCTGCCAGATCGACGTCGGCCGGGACCGCCCGTATCAGATCGTCACGGCGGCGACAAACGTCTTCGAGGGCGCCCTCGTTCCGGTCGCGCTCGACAATTCCACGCTCGCAAACGATAAGAAAATCAAAAAAGGCAAGCTCCGCGGCATGCTCTCCGAGGGCATGATGTGCTCCGTTTCGGAGCTCGGCGTTACCGTCCACGACTTCCCCTATGCGATCGAGGACGGTATTCTGATTATCCAAGAGGATTGCAAACCCGGCGACGATATCCGCGACGCGCTCGGCCTCAACGATACCACCGTCGAATTCGAGATCACCT
>ERZ795048.992-NODE-992-length-27373-cov-55.748920_pt1 | contig 27373 bp, 17 predicted proteins | sample MGYA00375132_ERZ795048 | MGnify/ENA primary metagenome ERZ795048 (study PRJEB30177, sample SAMN05720225) | activated sludge metagenome | isolation source: Anaerobic digester | place: Hong Kong | collected 2014-12-17 ... | reverse complement strand
TTCTTCGACTTCCCCTCGGTCCGGGGGAGGCTCCCCTTCTCCACCAGCTCGATCCGGGACCTGATCTTCATCACCGACTTCAGCTCGTTCTCCACCTTCTTCTGCAGCAGTGCCAAATCGCTAAGCTCTCCGGTGAATGCGGAATCGCTCATCTCGACCTTGATCGCGATCTCGTCGAGGCCGTGCCTCTTTCTATCGACGATCACCTGGAAGTAGTCCCCGATCTCAGGCATCTTGAGGAGGACGTCCTCGATCTGGCTGGGGAAGACGTTGATCCCTCTTACGACCAGCATGTCGTCGGCCCTTCCCAGGAACCGGTGGAGCTTGACGCTGGTCCTCCCGCAGGGGCAGTCCTCCTCCATCATGTAGGTGACGTCTCCCGTATGGTACCTGATGAGGGGCATCGCCTCCTTGGTGAGGGATGTGAGGACCAGCTCCCCCCGCTCGCCGGGGGCGCAAACCTCACCCTCAGGATCGAGGATCTCCACCAGGAAGTGGTCCTCCCAGATGTGAAGGCCGTTCTGCTCCTGGCATTCGAAGGCGACCCCCGGCCCGAACATCTCCGAGAGGCCGTAGGAGTCGTAGGCCTTGATGTTCAGCATATCTTGAAGCTCCGACCGTGCTCTGTCAGACCAGGGCTCGGCCCCGAAGCAGCCTATCTTGAGGTTCAGGTCGTCAACGACCCCCATATCGATCACCGTCTCGGCGACGTAGAGGGCGTAAGAGGGAGTGCAGTGGAGGGCCGTGACCCCGAAGTCGATCATGATCTCGATCTGGCGTTTGGTGCTCCCGGTGCCGCTGGGGACCGCCATCGCCCCCATCCTTTCGATCCCGTAATGGATTCCGAGGCCGCCGGTGAAAAAACCGTAGTTGACGGCGTTCTGGAATATGTCCTCTTTTGAACAGCCGACCATCACCAGGTCTCGGGCCACCATATCAGACCAGGTCTCTATATCCTTCGCGGTGTAGCCAACGACCGTCGGCTTTCCCGTCGTCCCCGAAGAGGCGTGAACCCTCACGACCTCGCTCTTGGGTACGGCGAAGAGGCCGAAGGGGTAGTTGTCCCGGAGATCTCCCTTCCTCGTCTCCGGAAGGGATCTTGCGTCTCCTAAACTCGTCATGTCCCCGGGGGTCATGCCGAGGTCTTTCATCTTCTGGTGGTAGAAGGGCACGTTATCGTAGGCCCTCTTCACCGTATCCTTCAGGCGTCTTTGCTGCAGATCCTGAAGATCTGACTTTTTCATAGTCTCGATCTTGGGTTGCCAGAAGTTCATGGGAATCGCGATCCTGAAATTTTAGTCGGCCGAAACCGATATGCCACACGGTGTCGTGAGAGACACCGTTACGCTATATCAATCATTCCCTGGAAGGTTATGTCGAGTTTTTGAACTGGAGTTCTTCCCAGATCGATTTTTTCTGGACCTTTATAGAACGCCGATCTTCTTCAGAAATGGTGCCGATGGGATGGGAGCTACTCAGGCAGAATAATTGTCTTGCGACCCGTCCCCCTTTGGGGGGCCGCATGCCAGAAGCTCCCCATCGCCTGCGGGACGATCTCCTCGAAGGGCCTTTTTCGCCCTCAACTAAAGCGCTTCGAGACGCTCTTCCAGCGATCGCCGATTTTTTTTGACAATGACTCTTCAGCAGGAATAGCATCCCTTTGACCCTCGATTCTACCGTGACACTTTTTGAACTTCAGCCCGCTTCCACAGGGGCAGGGATCGTTACGACCCGGCTTTGCGAACGCTTTTATCACCTTTCCCTCGCAAGATCCCGTGTAGCTCATGATGTTGGCCGGAGCTCTGCCCCGTCGGAGCTCGTCTGCCATGAACCGCATCGAGCCGTCGATGTGCCTGAAGAACTCCTTGTACCCTGAACAGAGATAGTTGAGACCCGGCTCGCCGTCGGGGGTTTTGATGAAGCGGTTCTTGGGGCATTCGCCGTTACAGACGAAACGCACCTCACACTTTCGGCAGTATTCGGGGAGAAGATCCAGCTTATCTCGGCCGAACTTCCGCTGCTTTGCGGAGCTGGCGATCTTTGAGAGCGGCCTCTCATTGATGTTGCCCAAAAGGTATTTCGGCTCAACAAAGTGGTCGCATGAGTAGACATCACCGTTGTGCTCCATGACCATCGCCGTCCCACAGGTCTCCGAGAAGGCGCATATCCCCGCTGGGACCCCCGACCAGGCGGCCAAGGCCACGTCGAAGATCTGAACGAAGGTCTTTCCGACGTCTCTTTTGACCCATTCGTCGAAGACGGAGATGAGAAAGCGGCCGTACTTCTCAGGATCGACCGAGCGGTCCGTGACCGTATCCCCCTCCTGATAGCCCGTATCGTTATCCCTCTCCACGATGGGTATGAACTGGATGAAGTCGGTCTTCACCTCGTCTCGAAGAAAGCGGTAAACCTCCAGGGGATGGTCCTGATTGGCTGCATGGACCGTCGTCAGGATGTTGAAATCGACCTCGTGCTTTTTGAGGAGCCGAGCAGCCTTCATGACTCGGTCGAAGGTCGGCCCGCCCAATTTGTCCACCCGGTAGGCGTCGTGAAGCTCTCTCGGCCCGTCGAGGCTCAGGCCGATGAGGAAGTTCGTCTCGCGAAAGAATTCGCACCATTCATCGTCGAGAAGGGTGCCGTTCGTCTGCATGGTGTTCTGAAATGTCATTCCCGGGCGTCGATACTTCTCTTCGAGCTCGATCGACCGCCTGAAAAAGTCCAAGCCCATCAGGGTCGGCTCGCCCCCCTGCCAGGCGATGGTGACCGAGGGGCTCCTTTGGGATTCGACGTACTGGCGGATATAAGTCTCCAGAAGCTCATCGGACATTCGAAAGCTGCTTTTTGGATAGAGGTTCTTCTTGGATAGAAAGAAGCAGTATTTGCAGCCGAGATTGCACGCCGCCCCCGTGGGCTTTGCCATGAGGTGAAAGCCGGGCAGTGCATCCTTCTTGCTCATCGGTTGTTATTATCTCTTAGGGGTTCATTAATCTTCTTATCTGTCAAAAATCTGATTTTAAAAATATGAAACAATCTACCTACCTCGCCTGGATATATTGAGGTTCGGCAAAAAGAGTTTCTATTATGACAATCCTTGAAAAAATGAAAGAAGGAAGATATATGAAATGAAAAAAAGATAGTGCTCCCTAGCATTAATTTTGTATTCATAATTATTGTATAATAGTTAGAAAAATTGATCGAGGGGCACATTGGCGGACATGCGCGTGAATTGTTGAGGTGTTTCTCATGCTAAAGCATATTCCGAGATGACATTATCCTTCAATGTCTCGGCCATCGGAGTCGGAAAGGGCACCAACGGAATTTCAAGATGCTCCAGCAAGAATGCATTCAGCTCGGCGAAGGCCTCATACGATTCAGGAGCATTCAAGACTACGAGATAATCTGCATGTGACTGGCCTTCATAGATGTTCAGATCTACTTCTACTCCAGCTCTTTGCAATGCCCGGTGCACCCGAACTGTATCGCTCAGCAAAAGATCCCTCGTTCCACTGATCAGATAAGTTGGGGGAAAATGCGTAAAATTACCGTAAATCGGCGAGACATAGGGATTCTTTAGATCGTAATTACTGGCATACAGTTTCAACGCTTCATAGGGTATCCCCTCCCACGCGACAAGGTTACGGTCGATACCCTCATTGATATAACGGCTATCACCAACTTTATTCACGTCCGAGGCTGGTGTACCCAGGAAAAGTGCACCTGGCAGCGGCAATCCAAGCTCTTTGAAACGTTGCACCGATGTCATGGTCAGGCCTCCTCCCGCAGAAGTGCCCCCCATCGCCATCGAGGTTGCAGAACGATCCTCTAATAATTGCTTCCATACGGCAACAACATCATCCATTGCAGCAGGTGCAGGGAACTTTGGCGGCATGCGATAGTCAATGGAAATGACGGGCATTTTCAGGCGACTGGCAAGCAATACAGCCTCAGTCGTGCCAGCTTCGCCACCGTTAAAAACGTATGCTCCACCATGCAGGTGAACGAAAAGTTGGTTTTTATGCTCCGGAGCGATTTCGGGCGGTGTTACGTAATAGACATTAACCCCGGCAATGGTATATGGTTCAACAGTAACTGAGAGCACTTCAGCAAGTTTCCGCGCATTCGCTGCACTTGGAGCATCCCTATCTTTAATAAACTCTTCCCATTGTTCAGTCGTATTAAAGACTAAGCTCTTGGCTGCTTCTGCATCAGGCGTCGGTGTTTCCAATAGCGACTCCCGCATGACATCACTCACATCAACAGAAACAGGCAGTATACGCGGACCGATTTCCCACGCAGTCTCTTGAGCATTTACCGATGAAATCCCAATGGTAAACATGAGAAAAATTACCATCGTTACAGGTATGTATCCGATTTTTTTCATAGTCAAGTTGCGGCGGCGCAACCCGCAGCAAGCTGCGGGGTATTCGATAAAAGTAAAAGGGGTGTTAGTCCTCCCGCAAAATACCCGACCACAATTGCGACATATATACTTGTGGACCTTCCCGCTCTTGGTCATATAGGTACCATTACCGATTATGTTTCCTTCTCCAGTTACACCGTGCGAGGTACAATCTTTGTTGGGACACGCCACATCTACAAACTTTGGCTTTGGACCTCTCCTTGTAATCTTGCTACCTCCTCAATATAGAGGGACAAGTACAAGTATATAAATCAACCTATTATTAGGTCACAACCCGAAAAATTAATAACGCAGTTTGTCCAGTTTCAAATAAAATAAAGGAGGAATCTACATCAAAACGTATTTTCAGCAACTTGCGGCCCTCTTCCTGGGCACTGTAATATTAGCAGGGTTGTGTCTCGCTGAGACCACAACCACGGGAACGACCGACGATACCTCAGTCACCCTCCAGGAGATCGAGGAAAATGTTGTGAGAGTAAAATCTATGAACTTCACCTGGCTCAACGGCAAATCCCCTCAAGATGATATGGCCCGAGGCAATGTGAGTGGTGGCGATATCCTCGCCTTCCAGGCGGCGCTGGAGAGGGATGGATTTACAGTACAGCTGGGAGAGCTGAAAACCCAGAATATTTTTGAACTGGTAGATCAGGGTATATCGCCCCAGTGTAACGGCAACAACCTCGGAGGTTTTTACGAGGCCTATGTCCTGCCTCGCGCACCAGGACAGATCGCGCCTAACCCCTTCGAAGATAAGATGAACATGTCCACAGTCTACAGGTTAAGGCCAGATGAAGCCATCGTTTACATAGGGAAGACTCCGCCAAACTGTACCTACTTCAGCTATCAGACCTTCCTGTACTACCGTTATTATCCGACGGAGGGCAAGTTCAGGAAGATATTTGGGAACGTCGGAGACACCATCAATCTCCTGACCGCCAATACCAGCGGGGAATCGCAAAGCGATCCCTTCGATAAGGCCATAATGATCGTGAGCACTGCTGACATGGAAATCGATAACAGGATTAGAACCGCAGCCTTGTCCTCCGGTTATTCACCCGATATTTTCAATACCGAGATCCTACCATCAAATATCTTGAGGATGGGCGTCGATGCCGAGTCGGATAGTTTCGTTTTCCTTCAAAGGATGGCCTACTTCCAAAATCAGACTTCGGAAATGGATTACTTCAATGAAACACCAGGAGTAGTTCTTCGCATAACTCCCAACCAACCAACCGAGTTGAATCCTTACCCAACGCCAAAGATCAGGGTAAGGGGAAATGGCAATGCCAGCGAGCTTGATCTGATGCCTGCGCTCTCTGATCTGAGGGCGGCGATACTCGAGAAGTACGGGATGGAAAACGCCACGGAGTTTGTCACCAGCATCAGGGGAATCGAGGGCTATGACGCCATGCAGAGAGGGATAGACATATTAGGCGCCACCCGTGATACGACCTACCTGAACAACACGACGCCCTTTACACTGGGTGATGATCCCAGCCAGTTCCTGATAATCTATGGTGTCAACCACGCATCAACTGGCAAGGCCTCTTATTCTAACCTGGGCATCTTTGGAGCAAAATTGAATAACGGCGTTGCTTCTGTCGATAACAAGAGATTCGAAGGAACAGCAGAGGAATATATCCCCGGAAATCCGGCTGCCAAATACCTTTACGTATGGAAGGTGGCCCGAGACTGCAACGGCGATGGAAACTGCACAGAGGTTCCAACAGGTCCTGGATCTAGCGGCATAGGGCTGAACGAAACTGCATTCGTGGTGTTCAGGGCATATTTAGAGAAGGAGACTAAGGTAGGCCCATCTTACACCGAGTTAGCATACGACAGGGTCATCAAGTTCGGCAGCGTTTAATGGGAGAGGGCGTACCTTAACGCCCTCTATAAACGAGAAGGGTATGCTTTAACGGCTCTGGTCTGTCGGGATACAGGCGAAATATGCCTTTTACCAAATCTATAGACCAGACCATTCATTTTTGGTAATCTGTGAAGCAGAGCTGCAATAGCGTCCAGATCGAAGATGTCGAGCTAAAGTCCTGAAAAGACGGTAATTTGCCTGATGATCGAAATCCAATCTATTTTATGACATATAGTTGTGAAAAAAAATGAAGATGAGGACGACCTCGTCTCCGTCAACTCGCTCCGGCCGCGATCGGATACGCCCTCGAAGGCGTATTCGGATATTCGATCATGCTGGCCACGAGCTGCCGGTAGATCTTCGTGTATGCGCTGATGACGAAATCGTGCTCCCCAGCGATGTTGTGCTCCTCACGGGGGTCCATCTCGATGTTGTAGACCGCGGGGATCTGGCCATAGTAGCTCTCAGGTCCCTGGAACGAATCGTACGCCTTGGTGTGGACTTTGAACTGATGCCAGCGGACGGCCGCAGGGATGGTGTTTGCCTCGCTGTCAATTCCAATGTACCATACCACCCATTCCCTGTTCGAGTCGTCCTGTCTTCCGAGTAGGAAGTCCGACTGGTCTACGCCGTCGATGGGCCTGTCGGTGGGGATCTCACCGCCTCCGAGAGTGGCAAAGGTGGTGAAAAGGTCGAGGGTGCACATGATCCCGTCAGACTTCGTATCGGCCTCGATCATCCCAGGCCACCAGAATATACAGGGAACCCGGACGCCGCCTTCGTAGGCTGTGCCTATGCCGCCCCGGAACGGCGAGAAGCCAGAGTCGGGCCACTGATCTAGGGTCGGGCCGTTATCGCTCGTCAGGACGACAATGGTGTTGTTCTCGATCCCCGCCTCTCTAAGGGTGTCAAGAATCATGCCGACGTAAGAGTCCATCTCCATCAGCCCGTCGCCGTAGGGACCTTTGCTGGACTTCCCCGCACACTTCGGGTTCTGAACGCTGGGGAAGTGAGTCCGGACGAAGGGTAGGTAGACGAAGAAGGGCTCGGAGGAGTTTGCCTGATTTTTGATGTATGCGATGGCCCTCTCTGTGCACTGCTCATCAATGAACGCCAGGGACGATACGTTCAACGTAGCCACCTCGGTGAGGTTTTCGCCCTTCTTTGCCTCTACCAGTCCCAGGGGCTCTCCCGCCTCCCATCTGGGATCAAAGCCGATACGCTGACTCTGGGTATAGGAGTTTAGGTGATACAAGACCCCAAAGTATTCGTCAAAGCCCATGTTCTGAGGCTCACTTTCGCGGATGTCCCCCAGATGCCACTTGCCGAACATTGCCGTGTTGTAACCGGCATCTGAAAGCACTTTCGCCAGGGTGACCTCATCAGGAGATATGCCGGCATTAGATCCCGTCTCCGAGGCCAGGGCCATGCCGGTTCGAATGGGGAGCCTTCCTGTCAGCATCGCCGCCCTCGTGGGGGTGCACTGGGTCTCAGAGTAGAAGGACGTCAGCCTCAGGCCCTCTTTTGCCATCTGGTCCATCCTGGGGGTCGATGCACCCAATACGGCGCCGCCGCCGTAGCATCCGGGGTCCATGTACCCCATGTTATCGGCCATCATGATTATGATGTTCGGCCTCGGGGCTGGAGCGACGTCCTCGTGCATCGCCTGCTGGAGGCTGGAATCGTTGGAGAGAACGGTCTTTCTATTCGTTACAACGTCTGCACCCATATCCTCTGGCGTATCTGCCGGATAATCGCTCGTACCTTGATCATTTGAGCCACCGGCCTTCAGATCCATCGGTATGACCGACAGGCCGGTGTTTCCTGAATCAAGGCTGCTACACGCGATCGAAATTAAAAAAATTATGGCGATCGCTAATTTATATAGAAGCCCAATTTTAATTCAGACTCCTCCGCTATTGGAAATGTATTTTTTCCCTATATAACTATTTTCATTGTGTATTGGCATTACCTGACGCCTATAATTGCAGATCATTTCCACCATCCTGTCAAAGAACGGAATGCAGATGACTGTGAACTCGCTACCTTGGCGGGCGATGGTTGCACAAGTGAACTGGCTGACGTACGACTTGAGGAGGACGTCGGACATGTAAATCCTGCTACACGATATCGACGAATGGTCTTGGAAAAACGTAGAAATCTTGTAACCAAGATTTCAGAACGACGGATACTTTAACCAATTTATAAAAACTGGGAAGAGCTTTGGCGTTTTTATTTAAACCCCTCTATCAGGTCGGTATATTCAACTGCCAATGAAGAACGTCTTTTAGCACGGACCATCTGGGCTCGATCTCTTCGATGTTCTTTCCGAGTATCCAGTAATCATATTTTTTATTGAGACTTCCAGTTTCTTTTTCCACCTGGAGCCAGTAGTTCACCGTTTTAAGGAAATTATCATCACCTTTGGCCACGGGATAGGTATACAGGACCTGGAATTCGTCGCTAGGCTCGAAGATAGCGACATCGTAGAAGGGATAAAGGAGGGTCATGCTAAATCCTTCCTCTGCAGTGGTCATCAGGGCATCGGCATCATCCTCTCGGAAAAAGTCGTGGAACGACTCTATTTTGACGATTGTGGCGCTGGGAAAGAGGCGAGGAGCCACTTCAAGGAATGCGGTTCGATTTAGAACGGCTATTTTCAAGTTATTCATTTTCTGAATATCTTGGAGCTTCACAAACTCATCCTTTCTCTGGTCCCTAACTACGAAGGCCATGTGGGCTGTTATATAGGGATCAGATAGCTCTAGCTTTCTCAGCCGGTCTGCAGTGAATAATACCGATGACATAGCGATGTCAATCCTGCCGCTGTTCAGAGAATCGATCAAGTTATCTCCATCGATGGGGATGAACTCGATTTTGGGAACGACCAGGAACTGAGCCAGATCATACGCCATCTCCACGTCGTATCCAACTAAATTCCCATTTTTATTAAAGAATACAAAGGGAATGCAGTTGGCATTGTAACCTACCTTGAGGGTTTTTCTGATATTAATTTTATCTACAGTGCTTTCATCCATAAGGCCAGTTCTTAAAGCACCATCTTCTACCTCAGTTTTCATCAAAGCTGCATTAGCGCTTTTGGGAACCTCCTCCTGGCTCAGATACACCTTAGTTTCTATTATCTCATTTAGGCGCTTGCCATCGGCCTGCTTTGGCAGATCCATGCTTGAGATGATATCACCACCATGATAGGTATCCCCTAAGAGAAGGGTGAAGCCAGCCTTCATTCCGATGATGGCAATGGCAAAAATCGCGATGATAACGACAATTGATATTATCATTCGCCTCAGCTTCATCTTGAAAGATCCGGTTAAAATGGCGATCCCGATGGTTGCAAAGGAGAAGATGGACATGCTGGTCAATCCAGCCACGAAGGATGCTCGGAGTATGCCCATGCTCAAATAAAGGTTGAAAGCGTCCATTGGCAGTCGCATGGCATACAGAAGGAAACCAACAGAAAGCTTGGAAGAGCCAAATATGCTGGGAATGCCAATAACTATCAATTTTATCTGATCAGATATGTTCAGAGGGCTGTCGTAAGACCAAGATGAATAGAGGATGTAAAGGAGGGGAACGAAGGCACCAAGCAGAGGAAAGGTGTAGCCCAGCGGGACCAACACATCGCTGTAGGACTCGGCTTTCTCTTTATCTCTCTCTTTATTCTGGGAATTGCGGTAAAGATCTTTCAATCCCTCGACGATGGTAGGCAATGTTACGAAATCGCTTCCTGTGGAAAATCCGAGGATCACCGCGTTGGACGACTTCGAGATGATGTCTCTATAGCTAAAGGTGGTGAAAGACGTTATTAGTAAGGGCAATACTACCAAGCTCAGAAGTATAGAGATTAATGCCAGAGATATCAGGAAGACCTGCAATATTAGAAAGCGCTCCAGGGTAAGGGTTCCCGCAGCTTCTGCTGTTATTATAAAAACCCCAACGGGAAAGGTCTTCATAATTAGCCTGTTGATGCGCGTAAAGGCCGAGTTTAGGGAGTTTAGCACGTTCATTAAAGACCTGCCATTCTCATCCTCTATCAGAGCAAAACCCAGGCACAAACAGAAGACGACTATGGCAGGAAGCAGGCCCTCAGAAAGAGAATGGAAGGGGTTATAGGGAATGAACAGATTTACGATTCCGGTAATATCATCCGTCTTTTGAAGTTCCGTAGTGCTGAAGAAAGAGGCCCGCTCCAAGCAGGGAAATGCCATCTGCACAGAAAAGAAAGCGGCCAGACCTATGACCCAGAAGAGCAGCAATACTGATCCAACCTTGACGACCATCTCCCGTGCGTCGGCCTGCTTTAAGCTCCCTATACCCAGGAGGAGTGAGACTACTATAAACGGTATTATCGTTATCTGCCAGATCTTGATGAAGGCGGAGGACACAGGTTCTAATGCAGAGCATAATTCGCCGAAGAAAAGGCCAACGAGAATGCCGCCTATGAAGCCAGCAAAGATCTTAGCGTTCAAGTTCCACCGATCTGACATCTTTCCTCCCATATGCTCTTCGCACTTCTATCTATCACCAGACATATTAAAGCGACTGTCTTACAAGGTCTTTAGCGCCTTTCAGGCTAAATATGAGATGTATTGCTACCAACCGCGATGGGAGCAGAGCTCATGGCATGCATTTGCATGATCGAGTCCGCTTATCGCTATCCTGAAATTGCTCCATGAAATGACGAAGAGCCGAACAGGAAGTACTAAACGTGTTGAGGCAAAGTCCTTCATAAAACGTCTGAGCCAGGATTTTCGAATCCCCTAAATATTTATCGGGATCCTAGCTCACGCAGGATCCCGACAGCGCCTAATGATGACGATACATCTCAGCAAATTCACCTATAATCGCCTCTTATCCTTCTACCTCCATCACGACCTTCTCGAGAGTCCCGGTGAACACGAACGGGCTCTTGTAGCTCTCGCTCACCGGAGTCTGCGGATCCTTGCCGATCTCAAGCCCCTCCTCGAAGGAGTAGCGGTACGGCTGTATCACCACCTCGGCGCTGCTCACATCCTCGCCATCGATGTAAAGCGTGGAGACGCCCCGGTGGCTTCCCGTCAGGTCGAAGGCCATCGAGAGAGCGGAGCGACCGGCTGGGACCTCAAAGGTCGACGATACGGTGTAATGTCTTATGCCCACGAAATTATAGTCGCAGACTAGATGGCCGTCCATGACGAAGAGGGATAGGCCGCCGAAACGCCCGCCTATGGAGAAGAGGACCCCTTCGGCGCCAGCCTCAGGGATGTCCACGTAGGCGGTGATCTTGTAGGAGTGGTTCAATGTGTCGGGGAGCTCCGGCTCGACGATTTTCTCAGACCCCGGATAGTAGGCGAAGACGCCGGTTATGGGGGTTGGCTGGAACCTGGCAGCCTGGCGGTCGTCGAGCGGGAGCACATTGTACTTGCCGGCCTCGAAAAACCAGAGATCTATCATCTCTTGGAGCTTCTGGGGATATAGAGAGGCCAGGTCGTGGACCTCGGAGAAGTCTTCATCGGTGTTGTAAAGCTCCCAGGTATCGTTCATGAAGTCCCCTCCTGACTCTGGCGGATGGTAAGCTGTGGCTTTCCAGCCGTTGTACCACAGGGCCCTGTTGCCAACCATCTCATAGTACTGTATGTACTTGCCCGTATTTGCGTTCGGGTCGGTCAGGGTTGCGGCGAAGCTGACCCCTTCGATCGGCTTCTGGGAATGGCCGTTGTAGACCTCGGGCGCCGAGAGGCCAAGGACCTCCAGAACCGTGGGGACGATGTCGATGGCGTGGGTGTACTGCTCCCTAACCCCTCCCCCCTCCTCTATCAACGCCGGGTAGAAGATGATCATGGGGTCATGGATCCCGCCCTCGTGGGTGTTCTGCTTGTACCTTTTGAAGGGGGTGTTCCCGGCCATGGCCCACCCCGTTGAGTAGTGGTTCCAGGTATCGGTCCCGCCGAGCTCGTCGATATGAGCGAGGATGGACGTCACATTTTCATTGATGCGGTTGAAGTAGAGGTAGTTGTTCGAAGTCCCGTTAAATCCGCCCTCGCGACTGGCACCGTTGTCCGATATGAGGATTATCATGGTGTCGTTCAGCTGGCCCGTCTTTTCGAGGTGGTCCAAAAACCTCCCGATCTGGGCGTCGGTGTGGGTCAAAAATCCTGCGTAGACCTCCTGCTCCCTCGCAAAGACCCTCTTCTCATCGTCGGAGAGGTCATCCCAGGCCGGAATATCGGGGTTTCTCTCCGGAAGCTCCGTATCTTCCGGCACAATTCCCATCGCCTTCTGTCGAACGAGGGTCTCGTTCCTCACGACATCCCAGCCCTGATCGAACTCTCCCTCGTACATCTCTATGTACTCCTGAGGCGCGTGATGGGGTGCGTGACAGGCGCCGAAGGAGAGGTACATGAAGTAGGGATTATCCGGCTCTGCGGCCTGCTGACTATTTATAAATCCTATGGCGTGGTCGACCAAGTCCTCGGAGATGTGGTACCCCTCCTCGGGAGTTTCTGGCGGGTCGACCCTCGTCGTGCCAATGACAAGATCTGGATACCACTGGTTGGTCTCGGATCCGATGAACCCGTAGTATTTTTCAAAGCCCCTGCCTGTGGGCCAGTTATCGAAAGGCCCCGCTGCGTTAAAGTGTTCCGAGAGGTGCCATTTGCCGACGGCGAAGGTGTTGAAACCGTTTGCAACGAGGATCTCCGGCAACGTCGCTGCGTTCTTCGAGAGGATCATGCTGTAGCCGGGATAGCCCGCGGGCAGGTCGATGACGGCCCCTATTCCAACGGAGTGATGGTTTCTCCCCGTCAGGAGACAGGCCCTCGTCGGAGAACACATGGCCGTCGTATGGAAATTGTTGTATCGAAGCCCTCCCGCCGCCAGCCGATCGATGTTCGGAGTCTCGATGGGGCCGCCGAAGCAACCGATCTGGCCAAAGCCCACATCGTCCAGAACGATGAAGACGACGTTGGGAGCGCCCTTTGGAGGCTGAACGACCTCCGAAGGGCAGGACGTCGAGTCCCTGTAAGAGACTCCGATGACTGGCTCGCATCCAGAAGTCGAGCTGGAAGCCGATTCCTTTTGAGCGAGATCAGAGGCGGTTTCAGTTCCCACTTGGCCGTCCTCATCCTTCTGGGCGCCGGCGCTGGCTGCCATGACGACGAGGCGAGTCGTCTCCCGAGGCGCGACTACGTCCTCATCGACCACAGACTCCAGGTCGGCGTCTTTGGCGAGGACCTTTCTTCTGTTTGTCAGCTGATCGATGCCTGATCTGTTCAAGGCGTCACCGGCTTCATCCTTGATTTCAGAAGATAACAGCGGCACATTCATTTCCAGAGCGCTGTTTCCTTTTTCGGACGCCGTATTTGTCGTCACGAGAAAGAGTAAAATAACGATAACAGCTATGCCCCTTGCAATAAACCATCTCATCGTATTAAAAACCTCCAAACACTAGTGAGCGCTATGATAAATAATAATTACCTATTTGTTAATTACTAATCGCCGTCTTTAGTTTATCGAAATAATATATTAATACCTCGCCTATCGCTAACTTGACGGAAACCCCTGAAATCGATCGTCTCCTGAGGATGGACGGGGCCCATAGACCCAGTTTTCTCTTCGGAGAATTGACGCTCTAAAAAAAAAGAATATTCATGGGACAGATCAGCGGTTCTTAATCTGCCCCAGAATCTCGTTCAGCTTGCCGGTCGAGTAGAGGTAAGCTCCACCGCCGATGGCGAATAAGAACACAAGGATGCCGGCGATCATGCCGACGTTGCTCTTCTCCTCCACCGTCAGGGTTCTCTGGATCCCATCGACCTCGACGGTGTACAGGCCTGGCTCTTGTGGCTTGTACTCGAAGGTCGCAGATCCCGTCTCGCCAGCTTCAACGGTGAGATCCTCGGTCCCCTCGGGGTTCCCGTTGACCTTCAGCTCCACCGTGGTGTTGTCGCTGACCGATCCCCTGTTCTCGGCGTTGGCGGTGATCTTGACCGTCTTGCCGGCCCTAGTCGTCTCGTCCATCTCGATGCCCGTTATCTCGATCGGCGTTACGACCACGATCTTCCTCGAGCCGCTCTCGTACCCCTCCTTGGAGGCCGTAATGGTGTGGGCACCTACCGCATCTGAGGCGTAGGAGATCGTGCCGCGGCTGTCGGTGGTGCCGACGCTTAGATCGTCGAAGGCGATGTCAGCGCCTTCTACAGGTCTCAAGTCGAGGCCGATGGTGGCCTTGACGACGAAGCTCTCTCCCTTCATGACCTCCTGAGGCGAGCTGATGGCGAGCACCCTCTCCTCTTTGATGTCATTGACGACGAGCACGCCCTTGACGTCGGTGTACTCGTCCTTCTTGGCCTCGATATCGAAGCTGCCTGCCACCTCTGGAGAGTAGAGGTATATCCCGTCGGTGTCGGTGGTCCCGACCTCATCTCCATTGATGGAAATGAGAGCTCCGATGACCGGATTTCCGTCGGAGGTGACCATAATCTCGGCCGGAGTTCCCACCGTCACCTCCGGGATCTCTATCCTCATGGGCTTGAGCTCAGCCTTCACCTCGACAACGGGCACGACCAGCCTTCGGTCGCTGTCGGAGACCCTGAACTTCATGTTCTCCATAATGGTGATGGTCTTGCCCTTGCCGAGGCTGAAGGAGCCGTCGTTCACCATCGTTATTCCGCTGTCAGAGACGCTGTCGATCTCCATCTTCCCGTAGGTCTCGCCCTCCTCGACGGACCGAGATTTGTCAGATACCTGGAAGATCCCCTCAACGGTGGCCAGGTCCTCTTCCCTGCCCCGGAAGACGCTCTGGACGTGAACCGCGATGATCGGCACGTCCTCGCTACCTATCTCATCGTCGTAAGTGAAAGTGGAGCTCGTCACAGAGCTTCCGGGCTCGATGACCTTGCTGTCGACCTCCTCACCGTCCTTGGTTATGGACAGATAAACTTTGTTTCCGTCAAGGTCGACCTCCTTTATCCGGAGCTCGTACCCCTCCTTCAACGGGAAGGTGGCGCCGCTCCGAACCGTATAGGACTCGTCGTCGTCTATGAGGACCTTTCTCAGCTCGCCCTCGTTTATGACGCTGAACTCATCGTTGAACTCAGTGTCATCGTTGTATCCGGCGAAGTACTTCTCGGCCAGGAAACCTATTACGTTGTAGCTGCCCCAGCGGGAGTACTCGAACTCCACCGACTCGGGCTCCGTCCTGTACCTGAGATCGCCGTCTTCGATCTTGTCACCGGTGAACCTGGCCCTAAGCTCCTCGGTTCCCACATCGTCGTCGATGTCGTAGTAGAATCCCTCGAAGTTGTAGGGTGTCCAGGTGAACGTACCGACCGACGGGTCTACGATCGTCCCTCTGATCTCATAGCTTCCCGTCCTCTTCACCGTCGGCCCAAACCTCAGCACGTCGGCGTCGGCCACCAGGAAGCTGACGTCCCCCATCACCGGTACGGTCTTGCCCTTCCGGAGGGTGATGGAGTTGTCGTTGGTCATCCGGATGGTGTCGCCGGATATCGAATCGACCTCCATATCCCCGTACTTGTCGCCGCTGGCGACGGTGGTGTACCTGTCGGAGATCTGGAAGATGCCGTCGACAGTCACGAGACTGCTCTCAGCTCCGGCGAAGATGTTCGATACGTGGAGCATGACCAGAGGCAGGTCCTCGCCGCTCAGGTCGATCTCGTACTTATAGGTCGACGATCCGAGGTTCGTCGGGTCTATCACCTTGCTGTCGACCTCCTCGCCGTCCTTGGCCAGGGAGAGCCATACCTTGTTCCCATCGAGATCGATCTCCTTGATCCGGACCTCGTACCCCTCTTCTAGGGGCAGGACGGAGCCGGTGTCGACGGTGTACTCCTCGTCGTCGTCGATCAGAACCTCGCGGAGCTCCTCTTCATCCAGGAGGCTGATCTCCTTGTCCAAGACGTCTCGATCTGTGCCCATGTATCCGGCGAAGTACTTCTGAGCCATGAAGCCGATGACCTGATATTCGCCCCACCTGCCGAACTCAAACTCTATCGAATCGGCGTTCGTCTCGTACTCCAGATCGCCCTCATCGATGGACCTGTCGTACCCGTCGCCGGACTCCCTCAGGTGGACGGTGAGAGTTTCAGTCCCCACGTCGTCATCGAGATCGTAGAAGAATCCCGAGAAGGTCTGGGGGTCCCAGGTATAATCAGCCGGATTTTCGCCCTCTCGCCAGATCCGATCGGTGGTGGAGAGCTCCTCTTCGGGCTCTTCCTCCTCGACAACCTCCTCCGGCGTCTCCTCTAGGGTCTCGTTGGCATTCTCATTGATCTCGACCGTCTCGTTGCCCGAGGCTGTTAAGTTCAGCTCTTCAGAGACGACCGGTACCATCGCTGGTTCGGTCGGAGCGACGTCCTCCCTAGGAGCGTCTTCCATGGGCGCATCCATCATAGGTGCCTCCTCGGACTCCTCTGGCGGTGTCACCACCTCTGGCGGTGCCTCCTCCTCAGCCGGTGCCTCCTCGGACTCCTCTGGCGGTGTCACCTCCTCTGGCGGTGTCACCTCCTCTGGCGGTGTCACCTCCTCTGGCGGTGCCTCCTCCTCAGCCGGTGCCTCCTCGGACTCCTCTGGCGGTGCCACATCCTCAGCCGGAGTCTCCTCAGACTCTTCCGGTGGCGTCACCTCCTCAGAGGCTACTTCTTCAGCGGTCTCACTTTCAGCGCCGGCATCGATCGAGGGTTCGGCCCCCGGCGGGGCCGATTCATCTGGAGCCTCGCTTTGTGCCAACGCCCCCATCGGCAGAACTGCCGCCATGGCGACCATGAGCAGGCAAAGCAGTCCTCCAGCCCTAAGGTAGTTCATGACTCTCCTCCAACCTATATTGATTTTAATATAATGGCCATTTGTCAGTTCCATATATAAGTTATCCGCAAATCCTCTGTCGACTCAGCGGTCGGACGCCGCAACTGTCTATTTTTTACATGGTTTCGGCCTGCGGCATTATTTGATTTACCTGCTTTGAGTTAAGCGTTTTCATGGATAGACGATTTTTCGAATGACCATCGAATTTTCTCGGTTCAGATCCTCGACACATCCACATCCTCTTTATCTTATCTACCACGTCCACCCGTTCCGTTCGCATTATTCTGAAATTTCGGTTAGTTCGGATGAGATAGAACATACTTAAGTGTTGTGGGGGAGCGGATCTCGGTCAAAGCGAACAGATCCGTCACGAAAAGGAAAAATTTCCGGCCATATGATAGCTCCCCCTCCACCAAGATCGATGCGTAGAGCATCTGTAGCTCAGAGGTCGGGGACAGATACCCCCCTCCGCAATCTTTAAGTCGCTCGCGGGCACTTTTTCTCGTTGGGGAGGTTGAAGTTTTGAGATTGATAAGCCGATACACACTCTGTATATTATTGGGATTAGTTTTCGCGGCAGCCTTCGGCTCCGATGGCATCGAGGCCGACGAACAGCCTGAGCCAGAATATCTGCCAAACCCCTTCGCCGCCGATAGACCCGAATGGGACCCCTATGGCCCGGGCCAGGAGTCGGACTATACACCAGGAAGGCCCGATTGGGACCCCTACTCTCCGAGCAGCTACGATGTGCCTCAGCTGATCTCCGCCGACCCCTTCGCCCCGGATCTGGATCTTTCGATAGGCGATGAGGTGCTCAGCCCAAACCAGCTCTATCTGCAGTCGGACGGTCTCCTGGTCGCCAGGGGTCAGGTTGATCTGGGCGCCCCCTACTCCCTCTGGCTCTACGTCGCAGACTGGGGCCCTCTGAACTTATACGACGGAGGAAGGAGGGTCTTGTCTCAGGGCGTTGTAAGCCCCGGATGGTACAGGCTGGATCGATACGCTGAGACTTTGGAGTCCCACTATTATCGGTTCAACATCAGCACTCAGAGCAACGACCTTCCTCTATCTGTCAGCTCCGCCGGATATCCGACTTCTTACGGCCTGGTGGGCAAGGTGATCGATTATTATGGGAACGGTGTTCCCAGGGCCAGGGTCAGGATCTCGGGGGCAGAAGGTGGCGTCTTCACCACCGTCACAAACGCCTTGGGCTACTACGGCATGGACCTGCCCTCGGGGACCTACGTCGTGACCGCAGAGCTTGAGGGGTTCAGCTTCAGCCAGTCCGTGGCCAGAATCTGGACAGGGACTGTCTCGGCAGCAGGGACCGTGGCGGGGTACCCCGCCGGAGGGACGGTTTATCCTACGGGAACTTATCAGGACGAGTCCGGATGGCTGGAAGGAAAGGTCATCGACAAAGTCGGCGCAGGGATACCGGGGGCGAAGGTCCGGATCGACGGCCTCTTCTCAGTGACCACGGACGAGGATGGCAGCTATTGGGTCTCCCTGAGTCCCGGCTGGCACTCGATAACGGTGGATGCAAGCGGCTACAAGTTCAGCTCAACATCGGTCCATATACGCCCCAGCCAGGGATCAAAGCTCGATCTAAAGGGGACGAAGGTGGTCGTCTTGGGGTCGGGGATTTATAGCTGACTCGACGAGCCGATGAAGCTTGCGCTCTGGCCGAAGAGAAAAGGGAAAAAGAGTTTGAAGCGCCGTTCTTCAGGGCGGGTCAGGCGTAGTTCCAGCGCCAGACCTTGAACCCTGCCGCCAGAATTCCGAAGAAGAGCACCAGCACAACCAGAGCCTGAAGGTATTCGATAGTGGTTACAATGTCCATATTTATCACTTGGTTGAAAGCCTCTCTTATGTATCATAAAGATTTTGGTTTTTTTCGCGGGGCGGCCTCTGCCCGCCGCCCGGATCGGGCTCGAATCACGATCTTTTCTTCACGGAGGCCGCGACGGTCTCCGCCACCGCCTTGCCAGAACTCGCCGCGGGACCATCGCTCAAGCCGTGCCGCAGACCCTCCTTAAATCGGCCATCTCAGCCTCCAAGTCTGCCTCCAAGACTATCTTGGCTTCGTGAGGTCTCGGCAACTCAGGCGAGACCGACATCATTGAGACCGATATCATTATATCTCCAGATCGACAACCCAAAAATCATGTCTTGGATGAAGGATAAAAAGTACGACGAAAAGGATCGGAAGAAGCTGGAGAAGGGGAGCGGATTTGAGAAGTTCATCACCATTATCTCCCACTGGCTCTATAGGGTCATGTCCTGGTGAGCCTCAAAGAGGCTATCGAAGAGCCCCATAGATCGATGAGCTTCTCCGCCGGAGAAGGTCCAAGGCGTCCCCTCTTTCTTTTCCGAAGCTTCTGATCGAGGCTATGGGTTCGCCCCTCTTCGCGAAGGAGCCGGGCCTGGGGACGTCGGCGACCCATGCCGTCGCTCCTCTGAGGTCCGTCCCTATTTTTATGTCGTCCTTGGCGAAGACGATCGCCCTCCCCCCAAACCCGCGAGGCTTCGGCTTTCTGGGAAGTCGCCCATCAAAAGAGAGCTGGTGAGCCCGAAAGAGGTTAATCCCCGTGGATAGCTCCACGGAGTCGAGGCTCCCCTGAAACCTCGGGTTCACCTCCAGGACGACGGGTCCTTTTTCCGTCAGGAGAAAGTCGATCCCGTTGGAGCCCACGAGTTGGAGCCGCGCTCCGATCTCTTCCGCGATCTCCATCATCTCGGAGATCATGGGGCCTTCTCGAGGACTTTCCAGAGGCGATATGTTCCCGCAGTAGCGAAAGCCGCTTCCGCCAAGCCAGCTGGTCCCGATGAGCTGCTCGTTTGAAGAGATGGCGACGGCCTCTTTTCCGTCGGCGATCACCGAGACGCTCGCCGGCGTCCCCTCCACCATCTCCTGGACGATCAGGTCTCCTTTCAGGCCCGCCAGATCCTCCTCGCACGTAGCGAGCCTGTTCTCGGCGCCGCCCGCCCCCTTCCTGGGCTTGACCATCAGCGGAAACTCCGTACAATCCGTCCCCTCGCCGAGGGGCCAGGTCGGAACTGAATTGAAGCCCTCTCTTTCAAGCCAGCGGGCGAGCCAGAGCTTATCGGAGACCTCTGATATCTTTTCCTGGGGGTTGTTCAGGACTCTGACCCCCTCGACCCTCATCTCCTCGACCCCCGGCCCCAGGACGAGGGTGTCGATGGATTCGCGATCGAGAACTCTCCGTATCAGGTCCTCAGCGGACCTCGTGAGGTCCCCGGGGATCGAAGGGTCGCATTCGAGGAGGAACGACTTTGAGACCGACTCCTCAAGGTCGAGGTCTCGATAGCAGTCGGCGGCGAAGACTTCGAGCCCGGCCCGGGCCGCCGAGCAGGCTATGTGCCGGACGCTCTGGCCGACGACCAGGACCGGATCAGACCCCATCCTCTCCTCGCCTTTCGATGACGGTCTTGTATCGGGGGCTTGGGACGACTTCGATCTTCCCTTCAAACTCCTTCTCCAGCTCCTCGCCCTCCCAGAGCCTGTCCAGGAAGACCGCCAGGGCCGCCACCTCCGAATGGGGCTGGTTTCCGACGCCGACGTTCCAGTCCGCCATCTCGTAGATCTCAGCAGGGACCTTCTCGGCTCCCACCACCACCATCAGAGCCTCTGATTTGCGGATCTCGCCGATCGTCTCCGAGAGGGGCGTCCCGTACATGGTGAGGTGGGCGATCTTCCCCCCAGCCTCCTTCCAGCGCCTCGCCTCGCCCTTCCAGCTTGAAACGGACCTCACCCGAAAGTCGCCGCCCCACCTCTCGGCGACGTCCTCAAGGCCTGCCACCAGCTTATCGTCCCTTCCCGCCAGGAGCATCTCGTCGGCCCCGAAGGCGCGGGCCACGAGGCCCACGTGTGTGGTGATCCTCTTGTCCCGCTCCGGCCGGTGGCCGAGCCGCAAGACAGCTACTCGCATGGCCGGGAAAGGTGCAAGATGCTATTTATCCCCTATCCTCTCCGGCCCGGTATCCTCCAAAACCGATAAATCCCTTGCCAGTCTTCTCACGAGGGATGAACCTGTGCGAGAAATGCGGGGGCAAGGGCTATTTGACGACCGGAGAGAGATCCTGTCCCAACTGCAAGGGGACCGGCAAGATCGAGTCCGTCAGCCTGGGCGAGGCCTCTGCCAGCGAGATCGACGACCTGGTGAGCAAGGGGGCAACGAAGTGTCCCGTCTGCAAGGGCGAGGGCAAAATCCCCGTCACCGAGACCTGCGCGGAGTGCGGGGGCCTGGGCCGGGAATACCTCTGCGCCATCTGCGGCGCGAAGCTCACCACCAAGAGCGAGCTTTGCGCCAACTGCTCCAAAAAGCCCGTAGTCCACGTTCTGGAGAACGCCTGCGATACCAGCGATCTTGTGGTGGGCGACACATACCAGGGGAAGGTGTCGGGGATCGCCAACTTCGGGGCCTTCGTGGACCTGAACGACCACGTCCGGGGGCTTGCCCACAACAAGTTTTTAAAAAGGACGCCCGAGGTCGGCGAGGAGATCTACGTCCGGGTGAGAAACGTCGCCCCAAACGGAAACATCGAGCTTGAGCCCGCCGAGGTCGGCGAGCACCACACCCTCGAGGTCCGAAAAGAGCTCCCCGTGACGAGGGTGAGCGAGCTCCAGCGCTTTGTTGGAAAGATGATCTGTGTCGAGGGCGAGGTGATCCAGGTGAAGCAGACCGGCGGGCCCACCATCTTCACCGTCGCCGACGATAGCGGCCTCGTCTTCTGCGCAGCCTTCGAGCGGGCGGGAATCCGGGCCTACCCCGAGATCGACACCGAGATGATCGTGAGGGCGATCGGCGACGTCTCGGTCAGAAACGGCCAGATCCAGATCGAGGTCAGGTCGATGAGGCAGCTCTGGGGTGGCGAGGCCTCCATCGTCAAAGACCGGATCGAGAAGTCCATCGACGAGAGGGCCGAGCCCTCCGATCCGCCCCTTCTCGTAGAAAGCGAGATAATAACAAAGCTCAAACCGAAGATGAGGGAGGTTGCAAAGGAGATCCGGCGGGCGATCCTGAAGTCGAAGCCGATCGTGGTGAGACACCACGCCGACGCCGATGGGATGAGCGCGGCGGTGGCGATCGAGACCGCCATCATCCCTCTGATCCGAGAGGTGGGGGGATCCGACGCCGAGTACTACAACTATCGTCGGGCGCCGTCGAAGGCTCCCTTCTACGAGCTGGAAGACGTGACAAAGGACCTCACCTACGCCCTGGAGGACCAGTCCCGCCACGACCAGAAGATGCCGCTCATCGTCCTGATGGACAACGGCTCCACCGAGGAGGACGTTCCCGCCATGAGACAGGCCCAGATCTACGGCCTGGAGATGCTCGTCGTCGACCACCACCACCCCGACGAGGCCGTGGACGAGTTCCTCATATCTCACGTCAACCCCGCCCACCAGGGGGGCGACTTCGGGATCACCACCGGGATGATCGCGACGGAGATCGCGAGGATGATCAACCCCGATGTGGAGGAGAAGATCAAGCACTTTCCGGCGGTATCGGCAGTCGGCGATCGGAGCGAGGCCCCCGAGGCCGAACGGTACATAAAGCTCGTCGAGGACCGGTTCGGGATCGACGAGCTGAAGAAGGTCGCCCTCGCTCTCGATTACGAGGCCTTCTGGCTGCGGTTCAACGACGGGAGGGGGCTTGTCAACGACATCCTCTGTCTCGGAAGGCTCGACCGGCACAGGAAGATCGTCCAGCTCCTCTGCGAGCAGGCGAACGAGGCGATCGACGAGCAGCTCCGGGCCTCCTTCGCCCACGTCAAGACCCAGACCCTGCCGAATGGCGCCGTCATGAACGTTCTGGACGTCGAGAACTACGCCCACAAGTTCACCTTCCCGCCGCCGGGAAAGACTTCGGGCGAGGTCCACGACCGCCTCTGCAAACAGTTTGACGGAAAGCCGGTGGTGACGATAGGGTACGGCCCGGACTTCGCCGTCCTGAGGAGCCGGGGCGTCCGGATGAACATACCAAAGATGGTTCGCGAGCTTAGAGAGGAGATCAAGGCCGGCGGCGTCAACGGCGGCGGCCACCTTGTGGTGGGGTCGATCAAGTTCGTCGGCGGGATGAGAAAAGAGGTCCTGGCAAAGCTCGTCGAGAAGATAGCGGCCTGTACCGTAGACCCCGTTCCTCCATCAAGGCCGAAGTCGGAAGGAAAAGTCGAGGCCTGATCATGGCAAATCTTGGATATACCGAAAAGGTCCTGGACCACTTCAAAAACCCGAGAAACCCCGGAAGGATCGAGGACGCGGACGTGACCGCGAAGGTGGGGAGCGCCGCCTGCGGCGACATGGTCCAGCTTTACATGAAGGTCGACCCCGATACCGAGGTGATCGAGGACATCAAGTTCGAGAGCTTCGGGTGCGCTGCGAACATCGCCAGCACCAGCGTCACCACAGAGCTTGCCAAGGGCAAGACCCTGGAGGAGGCGAAAGGCGTTCACTTCAAGGACGTCGTCGAGGAGCTGGGAGGGCTTCCCAAGCACAAGGTCCACTGCGCCCAGCTTGCGACCTCCGGCCTCAAAGCCGCGATAATGAAGTACGAGGCGAAAATGGGGAGACGGGCCGTCGACGAGGACTTTGTGAAACGGATGATGACCGGCGTCCTCGATCCCGCCAAGGGGCTGAACATCGTGGCGGCAAAGAGGGTCGATCTCATCGAGGTCGATGGGAAGAAGGTCAGGGTCGTCCTCTCAAAGGAGCTCGACCCTGAGACGAGGGCCACCATGGCCGAGGACGTGGCCGGAGCCCTTTCGGGGCTGGACCTGGAAGTGTCAGTCGAGTAGCCTTTGTCCCCCGAAAGGCTGGCGGCCCTAGGTCCTCCCTCCTTTTTGGCCCGAAATGGGCCGCCCGCCCGGGAAAGCTCCTTGGATTTTTCGAATCCGGGTCTCAATGGAGACCCGCCCCGCAATTTTTATCTCATATATCACAAGACTCGAGACCGGTGAGTCGCGTTGAGCGAATTGAAAGAGCTTGTGATCACTGAAGACGATTACCGCGAGTATCTGAAGCAGCGGCTGAGGCTGACCGACCCCTGCATGGCGGAGGAGGTGGAGCGGGTGGGCTTTCCCTTCCTCTTCGCCTCGGGAAGCGAGCTTTTGCGCTCTTACATCCTGAATGAGACGGAGTTTTTATCGAGCCTGCCGGATAAGCTCAGGCTGCCGGATCGGGGGTACGCCTGGTACATGTTCGCCCAGTCGGTGAAGGAGATCCTGGTGAACGAAAAGGGGATCGTGGTGAAGTACGAGCTTCAGGACGACTACAAGCTCCCCTTCAAGCGCTTCTACCTTTAACCCTCGGGCCTCCATTTGCCCGTGGCCTTCCCCCCCAGGGCGAGCTTTCCCATCTCTTTTGCCACGTCCTCTGAGAGCGGTGCTGGGGTCGCGTCTTCGAGGGGCGTGTCCGGAAGGGGGGTGAAGTGGTGGGCCCGGATCCGTCCGCCTCCCCCGACGACCTCCCGGGCCAGGTCCAGGGTCAGTCTCTGATCTTCTGGCGTCTCTCCCGGAAGGCCGACGATCAGGTCGAGGTTCGGGACTATCCCCCGGTCGAGGCACATCTTGCAGGCCCGTCTCACCGTCTCGACGTCGTGGCCTCTTCCGATCATCTTCAAAATCCGGTCGCTTCCCGACTGGCCACCGATGCTGATGTATCGGTTCTTGCAGTACCTCGCCACCAGGTCCAGGGCCTCTTCAGAGACGAAGTCGGGCCTCACCTCCGAGGGGAAGGTCCCGAAGTAGATCGGCTTCTTCAGCTCGGATAACGACTTCAACAGCCGCTCGACCTTATCGATCCGCGGATGGACGCCGTCGGAGCCGTAGGCGAGGGAGTTGGGAGACGTGAACCGGAGGTCGGAGTAGCAGCGGGCGTACCTCAATATCGTCGGGATCGACCGGTGGCGCATATTCCTTCCGAAGAGGCGGGGGGTCTGACAGTAGGCGCACCCCCAGGGGCAGCCGCGGCTGATCTCCAGGGGGGAGAATATCGGAGGCCTGAAAGGCGGGTAGCGGTCGAGATCAACATAATCTCGCGCTGGTGTTATCCTGACCGTCCCCTCCCGCCTGTAGGCGATGCCCCGGACCGTCTCGGGGTCGCCTCCGCCCTTGATGACGCCGATCAGCTCCGGCAGCGTCTCCTCCCCCTCGCCGATGACGACGTAGTCGAAGCATCCCAGCGCCTCCTCGGGCTTCGCCGACGGGTGAGGGCCTCCGGCGACATAGACCGCCTCAACATCGGCTCTGGAGCCTGCAACCTCCCGGTAGACCTCCTCGGCCTGGGCGGTGGCGAAGCTGTAGAGCATGATCCCCTCCCTCGGCTCTTCGGCGAGGCCCGCGCCCTCGACGAGAGGGAGGAGGGCGGCGATGCTGTAGCTGTTCTTCTTGTTCCAGCGAAACCAGATCCCTTCGGTGCTCGAATCGAGGGCTCTCTTCTTCGGGTTCATCTTCCAGGCCCCGGTTCCCCCTCAGATCCCCTCAAAGGGTCTGGCATGGCCCTCCTCGCCCTCGCCGACGAAGAGGGTGACGAAGTCGAACCGGTTCACGTCGACGAGCCCCCTGTCGGTCAGCTTCAGCTCCGGGATGACTGGAAGGCAGAGGAAGGAGAGGGTCATGAAGGGGTCCTCCAGGGCTGAGCCGAGATCTCTTGCGGCCCCCACCACCTCATCGATCTTCCCGACGACCTCCTCCATAGATCTGTCTGAGAGAAGGCCCGCTATCGGCAGCGGGAGGGACGCGGTGACCTCTCCATCGTCCACGACGACGAGGCCGCCCCCCATCTCTTTCACAGCCGAGACCGCCCGATAAATCGCCGCAGGGCTCGTCCCCACAGCGGCGATGTTGTGGGAGTCGTGGGCGACTGAGGTGGCGATCGCCCCCCGATCGAGGCCGAAGCCGTTGACGAGGCCGAGGCCGACGTTCCCGGTTCCCGCGTGCCTCTCGACGACGGCCATCAAGAGAAGGTCCCGATCGATGTCGGCGACGACTTTGCCGCCCTCGACCTTCGGCCGGGTGAAAAGCGATCTCGTGATGATCTGGTTTGGTATCACCCCTATCGCCCTCACCAGCTCCCCACAGGCCTTTATATCGAAGGTGGCGGGATTGATCCCGTCGACTCGCATCGAGGTCGATTCTGGTCTTGGGACCTCTCTCAGGGGCACGGTAAGGCGGCCGCCACTAGCGACGACGGCCCCGTCCTTCAGGACCTTCTGAACGGATAGCCCTTCGAGGTCGTCTAAAACGGCGATGTCCGCCCTCCGGCCGGGGGCGATCGCGCCACGGCCCCGGAGGCCGAAGTACTCGGCGGCGTTGAGGCTTGCGATCTGAATCGCGACGATGGGGTCGATCCCCGCCCCGACGGCCCTCCTCACCATGGAGTCGATGTGACCCTCCCGGAGGATATCGGAGGGGTGGCGGTCGTCGGATACGAAGAGAAAATGCCTGGAGTTTGCCAAAGTCACCAGGGGCAGCAGGTCGTCGAGGTTCTTTGCGGCCGTACCCTCCCGGATCATGATCCTCATCCCGAGCCGGAGCTTCTCTTTCGCCTCCTCGGAGGAGGTGCACTCGTGGTCGGATCCGATACCGGCGGCGACGTAGGCCGCGAGGTCTCTTCCTGAGAGGAGGGGGGAGTGGCCGTCGATCCTGGGCCCGTGGCCGTCAAACCTCGTCCTTTCGGCGAGGCCGAGCTTCGCCATCACCTGGGGATCTCGGAAGATGACGCCAGGGTAGTTCATCACCTCTGCGATCCCCAAAACCCTCTCCTCACCTATCAGCTTCGAGAGGGCCATTGCGTCGAGGCTTGCTCCCGAGGTCTCAAGGTGCGTTGCAGGAACGCAGGAGGGAAGCATCACGAAGACCGATAAAGGCGAAAGCCGCGAGGAGTCGAGGATGTACCTTATACCCTCGATTCCGAGGACGTTGGCGATCTCGTGGGGGTCGGCCACCACGGCCGTGGTGCCCCGAGGGACGACGGCCCTGGCGTACTCGGGGACGGTCACCATGGCCGACTCGATGTGGACGTGGCCGTCTATGAAACCCGGTGCCAGAACCTTTCCCGAGAGGTCGAGGGTCTTTTTTGCGCTTTCGCAGTCGAACCCCACCACAGTCCCGCCTGAGATCGCGACATCCGATCGGTATACCTCTCCGGAGAGGGTGTTCACCATATCTGCTCCCTCTATGAGGAGGTCGACCTCCACCTCACCGCGGGCCGCGGCGATCAGTTCTTCGAGCTTCAT